>Ga0207684_10000615_pt1 | contig 42433 bp, 37 predicted proteins | sample KBSK5501metaG_FD_184342 | JGI IMG/M metagenome (GOLD analysis project Ga0207684, IMG submission 184342) | Corn, switchgrass and miscanthus rhizosphere microbial communities from Kellogg Biological Station, Michigan, USA - KBS K5-50-1 metaG... | ecosystem: Host-associated > Plants > Roots >... | reverse complement strand
TGCTGGGCCAGCGCCGCCTGCTGGGCATGCGCCGTCCGCGCCGCCTCGAGTTGATGCAGCGCGATGCCCTTGGCCACCCCGGTCTGGCGCGCGCGCTCCTCGGCCTCTTTCAGCCGCCGCTGCAGCTGGGTGATGCGCGTCTCGACGTTCTCCAGACCCGCCTTGCGCAACGCGTTGCGCGCGTCGTTGAGGAGGCGCTGCGCCTCCTGCGCCTTCTGCTCCACCTGCTCACGATGCGCGCGCGCCATCTCGAAGCCCTCGGCCTCCGCGCTATGGGCGTCCTCGGCCGAGCGCGCCTGCGCCTGCGCCTGCGCCAGCCGGCTGCGCGTCTCGGCGGAACGCGCGATGGAGTCGGCCACCGCCTGCGCGACTGTGAGCCGCGCGCGTGTGAGGCTCGCCGGATTCGCGAGCGCCGGGAACGCGCCGGTGGCGTCGGACCAACGCTGGCGCGCGTCCTGGTCTTCGAGCGCTGAGGCGTCTACCTCGCGTCCGGCGGCTGCCAGCCGCACTGAGGACTGCTCCTCGGCCTCGCGCAGCGCCCGCATCTCGATGCGCCGCTGCTCCACCTCGTCGAGCATGTGCGCGACCTCGGAGAGCGCACGCACCCGTTGCTCCGCCTTGGTCGTCGCGTCGCGCTCCAGCGCGTGCGCCGCGCGCGCCTGCTCGACCTCACGCATCAGCGCGGATTGCTCGCGCGAGAGCTCCTCGCGCCGGGCCGCCGCCGCCGCCTGCCGCCGCACCACGCCGATGAGCGACTGCGAGCGCTTCTGTGGGCGCGCGACGCCCTCCACATCGCCCAGGCGATAGCGTCCGTCGGCGCAGAGATAGTCGCCGGAGCGTGTGGGGCCGCGCGTCAGGATCAGCGAGCCGAGCGCGCCATCCAGGAAGCGCCGGACCTCGTTTGTAGAGGTCACGAGCATCGCCGCGACCGAGCCTTTGGCGGCCTTTCCACCGGCGGGAGAGGCGACCAGCACATGCCAGTCCACCGCGTCGCCTAACGCCGAGCGCGCCGCGTCCAGCGGGATCGAGATCGTCAGCAGCGTCAGCATGTCCAGGTGGTCGAGCAGTCCCTCGATGGCGTCGGCCCAGGGCGCCGCCTCGCGCGCAAGATCGAGGTGGCGATAGAGCGGCGCGACGTTGCGATCGTGCTGGCGCAGCGTCTCCAGCGCCTGCTCGCGTTCAGTGGAGAGGCGTGGCGCCGGCTCGGACTGTATCTGGCTGATCTCCGCGCCGATCGCGCTCAGTCGCTGCTCCAGCTCGCCGACCTGTATCTCCAGACGCGCCGCGCGCGCGCCGGCCGCGCGTACCTGGTCGTGCGCCGCCTCAAGCTCGTCGCGGCAGGACTGCATCAGCGGCGGCAAGGACATCGTGCTCGGCTCGGTAGATGGCGCGCGCCCCATATCTGAGGGCCAGCGCTGAATCATGCGGTCCCAGCGCGCCCAGAGCGCCTGGCGCGCCGACTGGAGGCTGCGCGCCGCCGCCTCCTGCTGCGAGCGCGCGTCACGCTCGGCCTGTTTCGCCGAGGTCACCTGCGCCGTCGCCGCGTCGATGCGCTGGACCTGCTCCTCGAGGCGGGCGAGTTGCGCGTCAGTCGTGACCCATGCCGCGTGCAGCGTATCCGCCGTCGGCTGCGCCTCTGGCTCGGCAAGGAGCTGATCCCACGCCTGGCCGAGCGCCTCTGGCAGGGCGCCGAGTGAGGCCGTCGCGCGCTCGCGCATCTCCTTCAGCCGGGCGCGTGCGCTCTCCAGTTCCGCGCTCAGAGCCTGACGGGCCGCCGCGACGGACGATTCCGAGCGTTGCAGGCGTTCCTCCGCCTGGCGCAACTCGCGTGCGGCGCGGTCCTGGTCGTGCTGGGCGGTGGTCAGCGTCTCATTGGCGCGCGCGACGGCCTGTACCACGTCACCCTGATGCAACTGCTGCACTGATTCCAACTCGCGGCGAACACCCTGCTCCTGTGCGTAGGCGGCCTCCTCGTCGGCCTCGGCCTGCCGCGCCGTGGATTCGCCCTCGCGCAGCGCCTCATCCGCCTGCCCCAGCGCGCGCAAGGCGTCGTCATTCGTCCAGGAAGCGCGTACCCACGCCAGTCCGGCGTGCTGGAGCGCGGCGTCGTGGTAGCGTTTGCGCGCCTCAACGACACCCTCGAGCATCTGGCGCAGTTTGCCATACTCGTCGATGTCGCGGTGGATGCGCTGGATGCCCTCCAGCCCTTCGACCAGCCGCTCCAGGTGCGGGCGGTCCACGATGGGCAGGAACTCGCGCACGACGCCGCTGGGATCCGCCACCAGCCCGTCGTCCACACGCAGGCCCAGCATGCGGTGCAGCACGTCGTAGAGGGCGTCGTAGCGCCGCTGCCAGTCAGCGCCCTCGATGTTGAGCAGGCGACGCGCGACGACACGGTTATAGTCCTCAGCCTGCGAGGCGTTGAAGACGAAGCCACCCGCGTTGACCGCCGCCGCGTTGCGGTCGCGGAACTCGGTCATCGGCAGCGGGGCCATGCCCTGCGATGTCTGCTCCAGAAACGCGATGCGGTCGAACGCGGCGGGCAAAGCATAGTAGAAGGGATGCGATGAGTGCGGCGTGGCGGCCGCCGCCGCGCCATAGACCCAGCGCCCCTCACCCTCGTGCTCGATCTCGACGGCGCAGTAGCCGACCGTGCGCTGGCGCCGCCAGCCCTTGTCGGGCCGGTCCACGCCGTGCGGATCGAAGAAGAGGATGGTGTTGCTGAGCGTGCGCTTGCTCGTGCGCCCGCCCTCACGCGCCGCCAGGTTGAATTGCTTGCTCGGCGCGGGGAAGAGCGCCCAGTCGATCGCGTCGAGGATCAGCGACTTGCCGGAGCCGTTCTCGCCGATGATCGCCAGCATGTCGCCGAGTACGTCGAGCGTCGCGTTCTCGTGCCCATGCCAGTTGATGAGCCGGATGCGGCGGATCCACGCGCGGCTCGGCGCCGCTTGTCTTTGCGCGCTCATGAGGCTTCATCCTCGGCGGCGTTTGCGCTCGCCAGATCGTCGTACTGCACGAGGCCCGCCGGCGGCAGGAAACGATCGATCAGGTCGGTGTACTCGTAGACACCGCTGAAGTCGCGCTCGTCCAACCGGTAGCGCTCCTCAGGACGCGCGCGGTCGTCCGCGCCGATGCGGCGGATTAGTCGGTGGCGCTCGAAGGCGGCGAACGCCTGGTAGAACGCGCGCTGGTTCAGGCGCACGCGCTGGGCGGCGCTGGCGCGTGGCTGCGCGGCGACGGTGGCTTTGCGTGCACGTGTCGCGGTCGCCGTAGTCGCTCCATTCCCACCACTCGTGGCCTTCTTGCGTCCCTTCGGCGCGGAATCCGCCGCCTCGATCAGCTCATCCTCCGCGTCGGCGTCGTCCTCGGCCCCGCGCGTCGCCAGCGCCTCGTTGATCACCGCCTCGTCGAAGCTGAGCCAGGGCGAGAGCCGCTGCCCCTCCTCGGCGACGTAGCGGAACAGCTCGGCGAAGCGGAAGATCGTCACTGAATCGCCCGCCTCAAGCAGGCGTACGCTGCGATAGGCGCGGATCAGGCAAGCGTAGGCGGTCTGCTTGCGCGCGGTCAACTCGAAGATGTCGGAGATGCACAGTTCGCGCGAGCGCGGCGCGGTCGGCCAGTAGGCGCGCGCCCAGCGTCCCTGGCGTAGCTCCAGCCGCGCGCCCAGCTCGTCGTCGAAGAAGCGCTGCTCGTTGACGAAGTTCTTCGTCAGCCAGATGAACTCGTCGGGATTCTCGTCCTGAAGCACGGCGCTCTGCTCGATCAGCATGCGGCGCACCCGCCGGGCGAGGTCCTGTTCGCGTTGGCCTGTGTAGGTCGTCATGGTCGGCGCGTCTCCGATGGATTATGAAACTGATGGTTACTCCTGAGTCGCGACCTCGCGTCGCCCCAACAGCCCCTTGAACGGCCAGACGCGGCGCGGCGCGGTGGCAGACGCGGCGCGGTCGCGCTCCGTCAGCGCCCAGGCCGAGGGCATCCCGACCGGCGCGTCCACCTGCTCCGCCTGGTTGGCGGCGCTCGCGGCGATGGCCGGCAGCGGGCGTGTGCTGAGGTCTTCCTCGTCGGAGAGCGGCGCAGTAGCGTATGCGGCTGCCGCCACATCAGGTATGATCTCTGGCGTGCGTGGCGCTGGCTGTGGCGCATGCTCCCACTTCTCGACCTGTCGGGCCGCGCCGCGACGGGTCTCAGCGTTGGCGAAGGTGAAGCGGTAGTTGTCCATCTCCACCTCGAAGCCGGGACCATGCACCACGGCTCGCGCCGCCATTCCCGCGCCCGGCGACTGGATGCGCAGCCCCAGCCGGCGCAGCGGCGCGCTGTTTCGCGGCAGCCAGAGGAACGAGGCCAGCAGGCGCAACTCGTCGAAGGAATGCAAGCCTTCCAGCCGCTCCGCCGAGCCAGCCGCGATCAGCCGCTCCACCAGGCGCGCGCGCGCCTCCTCATAGTGGCGCACGCGAGGATCCTCACCCGGATCCCAGTCTTCCGCCAGGGTCAGCGCTGGCGGCGGGGCGGGTGGTGGCGGACGCAGGCGCGGGCGCAGCGACTTCTGCCAGATCTCGTCGTCCACCAGCGGCAAAGGCGAGCCGCCATGCTGCGCCAGCCAGCGGTCCAGCCGCACCTGATCGTCGCTTGACGGAAGATGCTGGAGCCAGATCGCGGCGTGGATCGCGCCGGAGGCGTTCCAGAGGTATTGGCGCGCGCGCTGGGTCGCCGCCTCGCCGCCATCGGCCAGGTTCCGCGCTCGTCGCAACAGCGCCGCGATGGCCTGCGTCTGTTGCAGTCGCAGCGAGATCGCCGCGTGGATACGCTCGGTCAGGTCCACCAGCGCCAGGCTGATGACCTTCGCGCCCTCGCGCCAGGAGCCGGGGCCGGAATCCGCCATGAAGCGGTCGAAGAGATTCAGCTCGCGGACGACATCATGCGCGACGGCGTCGAGCCGCTCGATGCGCTCGCCCTCGGTCTCGCCGATGCCCACGCTCCACTCTTCCTCGCGCGTGCGCAGCGTTTCCTGGAGCCGGCGCGTGTTCTCGCCGTCGTGGCGCTCATCGCGCAGTAACTCCAACCGGTCGCGCACCTTCGCCGCGCCCTCCGCCGCGACACGGAAGAACTTTTCATGCAGGATAGCGAGCCGGTCGGCGATGTCCGCCAGCAGTTCGGGATGGTTGCCGTCCACGCGCAGGGAACGCAACTCGCGGGCGAAGTCGCGTGTCTCGGTGTTGATGCCATGCAGCGCCTGGCGCAGCGATTGCCAGGCGGTATGCGTGCGCAGCGGGTCGGTGTCCTCGTAGTGCAGCTCTTCGAGCAAGGTGTCGAGGGCGGCGATGGCCTGGGCGAAGTAGTTCGCGCTGAGGCTGATGTAGCGGCGACGCAGCAGGCGCTGGACCTCGTCCCAGCGCGGCAGGAAAACACGCAGCGACCGTGCCAGCGCATAGTCACGCTCGACCCGCCGCCGCAACCCGTCCCGTTCGGCGCGTTCCGGCGCGAGGCCGCCATCCACCGCCTGCCAGCCTTCGAGCTGGCGCAACGTCTCGACGATCTCCGCGCGCAGATCATCCGGCGCGCCCTGCCCGCGATGCCGCAGCACCGCATCCAGATCGGCGGCCAGGTCGTCAACCGAGACACCGACGCGCCCTTCGGACTCCTGTTCGCGCAGCGACGCGATGACGATCGAGCGTCGCTGCGACCGCGCGCCGGCCTCATCCCCCGCGAAGGCGCGCAGAAACTCCGGCGGCCCGGCGATGAGCGCCTCTGCCGCGCGCGAGATGTCTTCGATGCGCTGGGGATCGAGAGCCACGTGCGCCTCCTGGAGCGACGTATGAGAATTGTGCGCTACCGGCTGGACATGTCGCCGTCCCTCGTGGGACATGCGTTCCAGCCGGGAAGTCAAGCCGCCTGACCGCCTTCGAGGTAGCATAGCACAGGGTATCTGAGCGCCTCGGCAAGTGGACGGCCAAGCGCCCAAAGGTACCAGCGGCGACTCCCCAATGTGTCGAGTGGGGGGTGAAGGACTCCCCACGTCCGGTCGCCGCGCTCGCAAAAGAGAAAATTGGAGCGTACGAATTGGGATCGCCGGGCGTATAATGGAGTGTCGGCTGCGCGCGCCGCCGCCGGATGCACAGCGCGCCGTCTGATCCGCACGCAACTCAGGCGTATCGTACGGACTTATTCAGAAGACTTCAAGGAATCATACACGCCCTCCGCCCATCTGGGCCTGCGAGGGGAAAGGGCAGTGGAGAGGCGATGAACCGCATGGGGTATCGTGGCGGCCAATCAGGCGCCATGGGCGTGATCCCGGGTGGGCCGCTGGGCAAGGCCAAATACGCCCTGGCCATGGGTGACGCCGACGAGGCCGAGCGCATCTGTCGCAAGCGCCTAGAGCGCTCGCCCGACGACACCGCCGCGCGCGTCCTGCTCGCGCAGGTGCTGCTCCAGACGGGGCGCGCTGGCGAGGCGGTGAACGAGGCGCGGCGTGTCACACGTGAGCAGCCCAAGAATGTCGAGGGGCTGATTGTCCTCTCCTCCGCGCTGACGCAGCGTGGCTCGCTCGGCGGCGTCCCAGCGGAGGCGGAGCAGGCGGCGCGGCGCGCGGTGGAGTTGCAGCCAAAGAGCGCGAACACCCACATCCAACTCGCCGACGTTTTGATGCGCAAGCGCGACTACGCCCAGGCGCGCCGCGAGATCGACAAGGCCATTGAGCTTGAGCCGCGCTCGCCCTCGGCGCACCTCATGCGCTCGATCATTGCGCTCAGCGACAAAGATTACGAGGGTGCGATTCAGTCCGCCGACGCCGCGATCCGCTTCGGACGTCAACTGGCCCCTGGGTCGCTGGCGCAAGCCGACTTCGTCAAGGCCAACGCGCTGATCGAGGTCAAACGCTACGATGAGGCGCTCAGCGCGCTCAACTCGGTCGAGAAGCAGAATCCCACATTGCTCGGCGCGAACGGCTACTCGCTGCGCGGGCGCATCTACTTCAAGCAGCGCAAGTTCAAGGATTCCTACGGGCAGTTCCTCGCCGCGCAACGCCTCTCCGGGCGGTTGCGCTGGGCGGCGCCCGTGCTTGCAGGGCTGGTGATGGTGGCGACGGGCCTCTTTGGCCAGAACGCGCCGTACGTGCTCGTCGGCTTGATGGCGGCGGTTGTCGTGCTGATCCTGTGGGGCGTCTCGCTCATTCCCGCCGTAGGCAGCTGGATCGTGTCGTTGCTCGTAATCGCGCTCGGCGGAGCCTTCGCCTATACCGGCCTGCGCCAGTTGCAGGGGCGCTTCTTCCCGGCGGACCCTGGCGCGCGCGTCTCGGGTATCCTGGTAGGCGCGGCGGCGGCGCTTGGCGCCGGCGCGGCGACCTTCGCCGTGTGGAACGCGGTCGCGGTCAACTGGCTGCATAGCAAGGCGGGCTGGTGGAATCCTACCTCACTGGCCGTCGCCGGACTGCTAGCCGTTCTCGCCTTCGCGGCGACGATGTATGGCTGGCCGCGGCTGCTGGCGCGCTACAGCCGCTCGCCCCAGGCCGCCGCGGCGTAAATTGGACTGTGCGATAATCGGGCGGGTTGTCTTCGGGCAGCCCGCCCGTTGATCGTCTGCGAATGGGCCTGATCGCTCATAGTTCGTCATCAAACCGGGTGTCTTGGGAGGAACATCGAGCATGGATCCAGAGAAAAGAGATGCGACGCAGGCCGGGTACGACGCCGTCGCCGAGGAGTATGCGACGCGCTTCTTCGACGAGCTGGCCGCCAAGCCGCTGGATCGCGCCCTGCTGGAGTGCCTCGTCGAGATGACGCGCGGGTTGGGCATCATCGCCGACATTGGCTGCGGACCGGGGCAGATCGCGCGCTATCTGACCGATCACGGCGCCGAGGCGATGGGCATTGACCTCTCGCCAGAGATGGTGAAGCTAGCGCAGCGCCTCTCGCCCGACATCCCGTTTCACGTCGGCGACATGCTCGCGCTCGATCTCGATATTAATTCGCTGGGCGGAATCGCGGCGTTCTACTCGGTCATCCACGCGCCGCCAGAGCAGATACGGCAGGTGATGCGTGAGTTCTATCGCGTGCTGCATCCTGGTGGGCTGGCGCTGCTGGCGTTCCACGTTGGCGACGAGGTCAAACATTTGGAAGAATGGTGGGAGAAGGCAGTCTCGCTCGACTTCCATTTCTATCAGCCCGCGACGCTGGCGCTCCGCATGGAGGAGGCGGGATTCCGCATCGAGGCAAAGATTGAGCGCGCGCCGTACGTGGGCTCGGTCGAGCATCCCAGCCAGCGCGGCTACCTGCTGGCGCGCAAGCCAGAGTAAGCAAAACGACCTATGGGTTTTGCAGGATCTCGTGCCCGCCGATGCGCCGCCAGATGATGTGCGTCTCGCCGGATATGCGCTCGGCGTCGTAGCTGAAGGCGCCACGTCCATCTGGCGCCTAAGTTGATCTTCAGCTTTCTCGTCGGGAGAGCGCGATCACTGGAGTCTGGCGGGTTGTCTTCGCCTGGTGCTCGGCGAGAGAGGGATACAATTTCACTCCCTTGGTCCACAGCCGATCCCGCTGTGAATCCTCTGTGACTGCAGCGAGGGCGTCGAAGGTCTCGGTCCCGACCTCGACGGTGACTTCCGGGTGCGCCAGCAGATTGTGATACCAGCCAGGGTGAGTTGGTGCGCCTCCCGCGGAGGCGAATACGATCAAGCGGTCGCCATCGGGCATATACCCCATCGGCGTTATGCGACGCTCTCCGCTCTTGGCGCCTGTGGTCGTGAGCAAGAGCAAGGGCGTGTGTTCCCACGGCCCACCGACCTTGCCCCCGTTCGCGCGGAACTCCTCAATCACTTGGCGGTTGTAGTCATCTGGATTGGTCATGATCCCTCCTATAGTCGATGCGGACCATGTCAACAGCGCTCTTGCCTTGCGAGGAGTGTCCTGTTCTGCTTTAGAACTGTACCTCTGTTCGACCATGTCAACGGAAACCCTCTCACCAGAAAAAACAGCCGCTGGTCATGGGAGACGCCCCGGAAGGAAGAAGAGGACATCGGTGTTCATGGCAGCTCCTGCAGCCCGGCGGCGGTAAGCAGGTACCCAGGGGCAGTGGTCGCCGGGTTTGCCCGTACCAGGTCCACAAGCGCAGACCCAGCCATCTCAGGGGTCAACAGCTTCCCCAACTGCTTCAGGTATGCCTCCTCGGTCTGGCCGCCGCGGGCCGCGTACGCCCGAACTCCCCGCCTGCCCACGTCTCCGAACGGAGTCATCCTGGGCATCACCGCCGTGACGGTAATGTCCAGCCCGGCACGGCGCGACTCCTCCTGGGCGTATCCCGCGATGAACCGCTGGGTAGCCTTGGCCCCGGCGTACCCTCCGCTAGCCGGTGATCCGTTTATGGCCGCTCCGCTGCTCACCACCACCACCCTGCTGCCAGGCGGCAGCGGCTTCAGCAGCGCCTCACGCAGCCAGGTGAACGCGATCTTGACGTCGGTATGCCAGTTGACGGAGAACGTCTCCCACGTCTGGTACTGGAGCGGACGCATCACCGGGTTGGCGCCGGCGACCAGGATGAGCGCCTCCGGCTCGTACTGGTCCAGCAGGCTCCACGCCACTGTCGCGTCGGCCGCATCCGCGACCTCGGTCCGGATGTTCGCGCTGGTGGTGGCCAGTTCGGCAAGCGCCGGGCCGGTCCGGGCGACCGCGACCACCTGAGCGCCAGCCTCGGCGAACGCGCGAGCGATCCCACGCCCCAAGCCCCGGCTCGCGCCAACGACGACAGTGGTCCTGCCTGACAAGTCACTCAAGTCACTCATGTTCGTCCCCTTCTCTTACGTATCCATGGGATCACTGGCCCGCGTGCTCGTCGTGGCGGCGCCGCCAGAAGCCGGTCTCGTTGCCACCGAGTGGCGCGGTCGAGCCACCGGCGCTTGGGCTGAATAGTCACCGACTTATCATGCCGGCGTCCAGGCTTACTGTCGTTCCAGTCGTCACGCCCGCGAGATCGGATGCCATAAAGGCCGCCATATGACCAACTTCTTCCAGAGTAGGACCCTTGCCCAACAGATTGCGGCTCATCCAGCGTTGGCCCCACCCTTCCATGCGTGTAGCAAGCTCAGGGTTGGTATGCGCAAGCGTCTTGTCGGCCGCGCCTTCCGAACCGGCCGAGCGCAGGCAGACGGTGCGAACACCATGTGGCCCCAATTCTGCCGCCAACAAACGCAGCATCGCCTCAACAGCTGCCCATGCTGGGCCAAAGCCCGCGGTGTAGGGGAACGGTATTTGAGACACAATTGCCGTAATGCCCATAATCACGCCTGAGTGTTGCTTTACCATGTGCGGGGATACCGCATTTGCCGTGTTAAAATGCGCCTTCGTGTAGTCGATAATTGGCATTGAAAAGTCTTCATAGCTCAATTCAGCAAGCGCTGCGCCCTGCTCGCCACCCTGCTCATGCGTCGCGGTAGCGCAAAATGAGATGTCAACATGGCCTGTCTCATCGACGACTGAATTCACAAAGGCGGCAACCGCATCTTTGTCGAGTACATCCACTTGCTCTGTCCGGATATTTCTGTCGGCAAACCGCTTTGAGGCCTCCTCATGGTGGTCTGCGACGAATACAGTGGCGCCGGCGTTAGCAAAAGCCGTAGCCACAGCGACGCCTATGGAGCCCGCTCCGTACACCACCGCTGTTTTATTCTTCAGCAGATTTTCCATGTCGACCATTCCTTTCGCTCTCGTTGGTCGTCGCCCGTCGTATACCGGTGCAGTATTCCTGGTGTACGACCAGCGCACGAGCCATGGTCCTAGCTATACATCCCTGAGGAAGGTTGAGACCATACGTGAGAGACATACTTGCCTCGTTCGCTGCCAACGAGAGAGCCGCGCCGCGAACAAGCGCCGTGCGAAGTGCGGCCTGAGTACAGCTTTCGCGGCGTCTCGTGATCTTTGCGCTAGAGAGAGTGTAGCCTTGAATCCTGAGACAATCTATGCGATATTGTCTTGAATAGTTGTCTGATCGTCTCAAAAGAGGAGCATGGCATTGGATGTGCTCACCGATGCGCTCAATGCACTCGAACTGAAAGGGTGGATCTCTGCGCGCAATGTGCTTACGCCTCCCTGGCGCTATAACTTTGCGGCCAGCCAGGATATGATCTTTCACCTGCTTAGTTCTGGTGGTGGCTACCTCTCTGTCGAAGGAGATCCCACGCCGCCTCTGCGCGTCGAGGATGGGGCTGTCCTGCTCTTCCCTTTCGGGCACGCTCACTCGATCGCTGACGAACTGACTTCGCCCCTGACTCAAGTCCTGCATGTGGACTATGACGCGCAACGCGAGTACCAGGGCTGGCCTTCCGCGTCCGATGAGTCAAAGATGGTTGTCCTCTGTGGCGCGTTCCGTGTGGAGTATCCCGGAGCTTTTCCCTTGCTCCACAGCTTGCCAAAAGTTGTTCATATTCCCGCGGAACAGGGCCGCACGGTGCAGGGCTTCGCCGAGATTGTGCATTTGATCGCACGTGAAGCGGCCACGCCTCGGCTGGGCGCGCAGGTGATGCTCAGGCGATTAACCGAACTGCTCTTCATTCACGTGATCCGGGTCTGGGTTGAGCAACAAGCGGCATCTTCGCGCGGATGGGTAGCGGCGCTACGCGATCAGCCTATCAGCACAGCGCTTGGCCTGATTCATCAATCGCCCGAACATGGGTGGAAAGTCGAGGAACTGGCCGAGGCGGTGGCCCTCTCCCGCTCAGTCTTCTCCGCTCGCTTTACTCGTCTTGTGGGTGAGCCCCCTATCACGTATCTCACCCATTGGCGCATGAACAGAGCAACCCGCTTGCTCAAGAACAATGTCGAGGTAGAAAAGGTCGCAGCGCTTCTCGGCTATGAATCGGGAGTAGCCTTTCACAAAGCCTTCAAGCGAGAAGTCGGCATGCCCCCGGCCAGATATCGAAAGCTCGGGTAACCAGTCGAAACGCTCGCCTCGAACCCACTCCCGTGCGAAGCTTTCGCTTGATCGACCCCAGATGCGCAAGTGTGTCACCAGGCGCAGTTGTTCGCCCGCATCATAGCGCGTAGCATGTGAGCGTAGACGCGGCTTCCACCAGGTGGCAGACACGACGAAGCGCCGCTCGCGGCGGAGGCGGACTTCACGCCACGAGCAGCGCCAGAGAGGAACTATTCGGAGGATAAGCGCCGGATTAGCGCTTGGTATACTGCGGCGCCTTGCGCGCGCGCTTGAGACCGTACTTCTTGCGCTCCTTCATGCGCGAGTCGCGCGTGAGGAAGCCAGCCCGGCGCAGCCGCTGCTTGAACTCCTCGTCGTAACGCACCAGCGCGCGCGCCAGCCCATGGCGCACCGCGCCCGCCTGGCCGCTCACACCGCCCCCGACCACCTTCACCTTCAGGTCGAAGCCGTTGGGCGCCTCGACGACCTGCATCGGCGCGCGGATCGTCATCATGTGCGCCTCGCGGCCAAAGTACGCCTGCGCGTCTTTCCCGTTCACAAGAATGCGCCCCGTGCCATTGGGATAGACCCGCACGCGTGCGACCGCAGTCTTGCGGCGGCCCGTGCCATAGTAATACGTTCCTGTCATCTCCGCCAATGTCGTCCTCCGTACCTCTCTCGTCTGACAGCGCCATACTGCCGACGCCGATCACGACCGTCTAGGCTTCCACTGCCGCCTGCTCAGGCTCCTGCTCACGGGCCTGTTCCCGCTGCCGCTTCGCTTCCATCTCCGCCAGCGCCTTCTCCGCCGTCGGACGCTCCCACGGGACCGGCTTCTGCGCCTGATGTGGATGCTCTGCGCCCGCGTAGACCTTGAGCCGGTGCAGCATGTCGTCGCCAAGCTTGTTGTGCGGCAGCATACCCTTCACCGCGCGCTCAATCACTCGCTCCGGATGCTTCTGCAGCGCCTGGCGCAGGGTTTCCTGCTTCAGGCCACCGGGGTACTGCGAGTGCCGGTAATAGATCTTATCGTCCAGCCGGTTGCGGGTCACCGCGATCTTGGCCGCGTTGAGCACGATCACGAAATCGCCACAGTTTAGATGTGGCGTAAACGTGGGTTTGTGCTTTCCGCGCAGGATCGTCGCGACCTCGCTGATGAGGCGGCCCAGCACCATATCCTGCGCGTCCACAATATACCAGCGCGGCTCCAGTTCGTCGCGCTTGGCGCTGTAGGTTTTCGGATTCATGATTCCCTGCTCCCGCGCCGCCCCGGCGCGCATCTCCACTGCTCGACCTCGACACTATCTCAACCCTGCCAGGAGACCATCCCGGCCGGATACTCCACCACCGTCAGACACAGCCCCCTGGCCGGAGCCGCCGCGCCCGGATGCGCCTTCTCCCGCGCCACCAGAATCGCCGCGAACTCCTCCACCGAGAGCCGCCCCTCGCCGACCAGAACCAGCGTGCCCACCAGCCGCCGCACCATCCCCGTCAGGAAGGCGTTGGCGGCGAAGACACACTCGACCAGGTATTCTTCGCCCCGCCAGGGATCGCTCCCTGGCCCGGCGCAACACTCCGCTGTGAGCATCGTGCGCACGGTGTGCCCACGAAACCCCTCGGCGCGACTGTCGCGCGGACTCGACCCGAATGCGCCAAAGTCGTGCTCGCCGAGCAGCGATCGCGCTGCCCGATCCATCGCCGCCACATCCAGCGAACGTGGCCGCCGCCAGGCGTACCGCTCGGCGAGCGGGGACCGTAACGGATCACACAGTATACGATACGAATACCGCCGCGATACCGCATCTCGCCGCGCGTGGAACCCCTCCGCCGCCACACAGCACGCCCGTACGGCCACATCTTCCGGCAGCAGCGCGTTCAGCGCCCGCCGCCATGTCGCCGGCGTTAGAGCCGCCACGCCAGTGAAACTGACCACCTGGCCTGTCGCATGCACTCCAGCGTCTGTGCGCCCCGCCGCCATGACCGTCGTCGCCACGCCCGTCAGGCGCCTCAGCGCCGCCTCCAGCGCCCCCTGGACGGTTGGACCTTTCTCCGCTGACTGCCGCTGAAAGCCGCTGAAACGCGCGCCGTCATACGCGACGAGCGCGGCGAACGTCGGCATGTGAACCCACTAGACCATTTCGAGCCGGGCCATCTGCGCCGCGTCGCCTTGCCGGTAGCCCAGCTTGCTCATGCGGGTATAGCCGCCGTGGCGCCCGGTGTAGCGGGGCACAAATTGCTCAAAGATCTTGCGCACCGTCAGTTCGCGCGGCAGCCGCTTCAGGATCATGCGACGCGCATGTAGCTCGATGGCCAGCGCCTCACGAGCGGTGGTCAGGGCGCGCTGCGCCTCATCACGATCCTTGATCAGGCTGAGCAGATCTTTCTGCAAGCCGGCGAGCTTCTCCTCTTTGAGCTTGCGCGCCTCCGCGCCGAGCGGGAACTTCCCCTGCGCGGCGCGCTCCTCGTTGCTGGGGATCTTCTCGTCCAGCGTGAAGCGCCCACGCCGCGTCAACTCCATCAGTTGCTCGGCGGTGTAGTCATCATCCACCACCGCGCGCAGATGCGCCTGCGCGTCGGTCGCGCCACGGATGGCGATGCCGATCAGCTTCTCCGCCTCGCTCTGTGTCACCTTGGCGCGCGCACGGGTGACATGAATGTGCTCATGTACAAACAAACCATCCACCATGCTGCGGATAGCCGCCCGGCGCCGCGCCTCGGGCATATTGATGCGGTTCCCCGCGACACGATGCCGCACCCTAGTCCTCCTCCTCAGACTCGTCAAACGCCTCAGGCGCCGCGCCGTTGTCGCTTGCGGTCCCGCCGTTCACTCCATTATTGACGCCAGGCCGGCCAAAATTCGCGTTCGATACGCCGCCGCGCTCGAGCTGGGTCGGCGTCGGCAGCAAGCGCCGCGCCGTCAGGCTGTCGCGCAGTTCATCCAGGCTTTTCTCGCCGAAGTTGCGCACCGCGAGTAGATCCTCCCGGCTCATCGTCAGCACCTGACCAACCTTCGTCAGGCCGCTGCGCTTCAGGCAGTTGTAGGCGCGCACAGAAAGGTCCAGCTCCTCGATCGGCGTGTCGTACACCTTCTGCGGAATCTGGAAGCTCGTCTGGCCGACCGCGATGGCTGGAATCTCTGGCGTCACATCGACTGGGCCGGTGTGGTCGGCGATCATCTGGAAGTGCTGTACGAGCACGTTGGACGCCTGGCGCAGCGCCTCATCCGGCGTGATCGTGCCGTCGGTCCAGATCTGCAAGGTGATGCGATCGAAGTTGGTCATCTGGCCGACGCGGGTATTCTCGACCAGATAGTTGACCTTCTCGACTGGCGAGAAGATCGCGTCGACCGGAATCTGCCCAATCGGTTGGTCTTCCTTCGACTCGGCGGGCACATACCCACGCCCCGTCTCGACGATCAGATCCATCTCCAGCCGCGCGTCCTCGCTATCGAGCGTGCAGATGGGCGTCTCCGGATTGACGATCTCGACCGTGCTCGGCGCCTGGATATCGCCGGCGGTCACGACACGCGGCCCCGTCGCCTCGATGCGCATCGTCACCGCGTGATCGGCGAGCGAGCGCAGGCGGATGCGCTTGACGTTGAGCACGATATCAGTCACGTCCTCTTTGACCCCAGGAAGGTCCTGAAACTCATGCTGCGCGCCGTCGATCTTGATCGAGGTCACCGCCGCCCCCGGCAGGGACGAGAGCAGCACGCGCCGCAGCGCATTGCCGAGCGTCCAGCCATACCCTGCCTCGAGTGGCTCGATCTCGTAGCTGGCGTAGTTGTCTTTTGATTCGTGTGGTGTGATGCGAGGCAGAGCAATATCTAGCAAGGTCATCCCCCTCCCAAATTACCGCTGGTAATACTCGACTACCAGCGCTTCGTCGAAGGGCAGCTCCAGCTCCTGCCGTGTTGGCAGGGCAAGCACCCGACCCGTTAGGGTCGCAGGATCGAGACGGAGCCAGGCGGGCACGCCCTTCTGCGAGAGCAGGAGCGCGCGCGTCTTGAAATATTCGGTGTTGCGGCTGGCGGGGCGCACGGTGACCTCGTCACCCGGCTTCAGGATCGCCGAGGCGATATCCGTCTTGCGCCCGTTCACCTGGAAATGCCCATGATTCACGAGCTGGCGCGCCTGCGCGCGCGAGTCGCCAAAGCCCATACGATAGACGATGTTATCGAGCCGCATCTCCAGCAACTGAAGCATGTTGTCGCTGGTCTTGCCTGGGCGTCGCGCAGCGATCTCGAAGTAGCGGTGGAACTGCCGCTCCAGCATGCCATAGGTGCGACGCACCTTCTGCTTCTCGCGCAGTTGCAAGGCGTAGCCGGTCTGCTTGCGCGCGCGCGCCTGCCCGTGCTGCCCAGGGCGTGTGTTCCGCCGCTCGACAGGGCACTTCGGGCTCAAGCACTTGTCGCCCTTGAGAAAAAGCTTCGTGCCCTCGCGCCGGCACAGCCGGCAGACAGGGCCTGTATATCGCGCCATAAATCCTGTATCGTCCTCCTGCGAAATGGAGCGAGACGCGTGTCTCAGATCTCTCGGATCACTCCGGTGTCATTCTTGACGATCCCCTCAGACGCATCCACCCGGCTCCTCCGCGCGCCAGCCGCAGCGCGCCATGAATCGCACACGAGCGGATCGCTCCATTAAAGGTCTCGCCTCACTTTTCACATGATTTCACGCTTAATGCGCGTGGGGCGTTCTTCAGAAAAGCAGTGGGCTACGCACCGCTTGCCGTCGCGCTGTCTCCAGCGCCGCTACCGCCCAGGACGTCAGGCGGTCCACCCCGCGCAGTCGCGCTCCATCGCGCCTGGCGGGAAACGCCAGGCGTCTATACGCTAGACACGCCGCCGCTTCGGCGGACGGCACCCGTTGTGCGGAATCGGCGTGACGTCAGTGATCGAAACCACCTGTAAGCCCGCCTGCGCCAGCGCCCGAATCGCCGCTTCGCGCCCAGAGCCGGGGCCACGCACATAGACCTCGATCTGGCGCACACCGTGCTCCATCGCCTTCTTCGCCGCGACATCCGCCGCCACCCCTGCGGCGAACGGCGTGCTCTTGCGCGAGCCTTTGAAGTTCTGCGCGCCCGCGCTGCTCCAGGAGAGCGCGTTGCCGTTGGGATCGGTGATCGTGATCATCGTGTTGTTGAAGGTCGCGCGAATGTGCGCCATACCCCGTGGCACCGACTTGCGTTCGCGCCGGCGCTGCCGCCCCGGACCCCGCCTGGGAGCCTTCTCCGCCATGCTTGCTCAGTCCTCCTCGAGAGCGCCCACGCGCCTGCGCGAGCCTCACGCGCCGTCACACGACGGCGCTCTATCTAGTGCGCCTACTTCTTCGCCGCCGCCTTCTTGCGTCCGGCCACCGTCTTGCGCGCGCCGCGCTTGGTGCGCGCGTTCGTGCGTGTGCGCTGGCCATGCACCGGCAGGCCCCGGCGATGCCGGATGCCGCGATAGCAGTTGATCTCCATCAGCCGCTTGATGTTCATGTCCACCTCGCGGCGCAGATCACCCTCTACCTTGAGGCGCCGGTCGATGTACTCGCGCAGGCGCGCCACCTCATCCTCGCTCAGGTCCTTGGCGCGTGTGTCCGGATTGATCCGGGTCGCCGTCAGGAGCGCCTTGCTGATGCTGGGGCCGATGCCAAAAATGTACGTCAGCGCCACTTCAATGCGCTTCTCGCGGGGAATGTCTACCCCGGCGATTCTGGCCATGCGCCAGATCCTCCTCGCTCGACTCGTCCGACTCTCTCGACTGCCTTGACTCTTGTACACAAAGCGCCTGCCCAACTGGTCGGCGACCGACCGCTGGGCGAAAGAAGCGCTGGTACTTTATCCCTGCCGCTGCTTGTGCTTGGGATCCTTGCTACAGATCACCATCACCACACCATGGCGACGGATCACCTTGCAATGCTCGCAGCGCGGCTTTACCGACGCACGCACCTTCACAACTCGCCTCCTCAAAAACACCCGCTGATGATAAAGAATTCAGGACACTGCCTGGGATAATGAAACGCCAGGAACCGCGCTCACACGAACGTGAATTGCGGATACACCCGCCCGATAATACGCGAGAGAAAGGTCGCCATGAGCGCCCGGCGCACGCCAACCGCAGCGGACAGGGAGAAAGGGTATGCAACGCCTCGGCTCACATTAGAGCGAGCGAAACATACTCTCGGCCACAGAAGTGGCGCCAATGGCTCAACGCCCATGGCGCCTCCCACTACACCACGCGTCAGGGAATCGCTCCGCGGAGCGCCGGGAACGCCTGCTAGTTGCGCACGCGCCAGGTAATGCGCCCCTTCGTGAGATCATATGGTGAGAGTTCGACACGCACCCGGTCCCCCTCCACGATACGCACAAAGTTCAGGCGCACCTTGCCGGAGAGATGAGCCAAGACGGTGCGACCACCCTCCAGCGCCACACGAAACATCGCGTTTGGCAGCGCCTCGGTCACCACACCCTCGACCTCAATCGCGTCTCGCTTGGCCATACATTCCTTTCGCCCAACAGAACGGTCACGCGCACGCGCAACGCCTCCGAACACGGCAAGTTTTCAGCCAGCAGGGAAGACAGATGACCGTTCATCCAGGCCACCCCGGCGGACAGGGGCAGCCAACGTAAAAGTATACCATAGTATCTACTAGTCCGCAACTGGCAGTCGCTGACCGCCAGATACGGCGCGATAGCGCCCGGATCCCCGCCCTGCAAGATACCCCCTCCGCAGCGATCCACGGATTCATTTGGCGGAAGCGTCCCCCAATTGACCCATTCCTGCTTACCGGCGCGGCCTCTCGCGCTTCTCTCGTGGCTCGCGCTTGCGCGCATTCGGCTCCTTGCGTTCGGCCAGCGTGACGCCTGCAATATCGCGTAGCTCGCGCAGCACCTCCTCGAGGTCCTCTGGCCGCTGGATCTCCAGCACCGCATCAATGACGGCGGTGTTTGGCCGCTTCTTGGTCACGGTCTCGACCTTGACCATGTTGATCTTGCGATTGGTAATCACGCCGCTCACGTCGCGCAACAGCCCCGTGCGGTCCGCGCCCTCGACGACGATGTGCGCCCGCAGTTTCTGCGCGCCCACTGTCTCCTCCGTCCGCGGCCAGGCGACCGCGATCACGCGCTCCGGCTCTCGCTCGGCGAGCGTGCGCAAATTGGGGCAGGTCGCGCGATGGATGACGACACCGCGCCCGCGTGTCACAAAGCCGACGATCTCGTCGCCGGGCAGCGGGTTGCAGCAGGCGCCCAGCCGCGTCATCAGCCCAGATAGCCCGGCCACGCTGGCTCGCGACTCCTCCTCGCGCGGCGCGACAGGCGACTCCAGCGCCTCGATGGCCTGTTCCGCTGGCGTCGGCAGCTTGAGCCGCTCGCGCACCTTCGTGAGCAACGCCGACATACGCACACTATCGCGCGCCAACGCCACGAGCAGCCCATCAGGGTTCGGCTGATTGAACTCCGCGGCCAGCCAGCGCAGATCGTCGTCCGTGATGTCCTCGATGCCTTTACGCAGGCCCAGGATGCGCAACTCGCGGTCGAGCCGCTCGCGCCCAATCTGCAAATCGATGTCGCGCTCGTGCTCCTTGAGATAGCGCGTGATGTGCTGGCGCGCCGCCTTGGTGCGGGCGAAGCGCAACCAATCCCGTGTGGGATGAGCGTCGTTGCGGCGGATGATATCCACCACGTCGCCGCCGTGCAGCTCGTAATCGAGCGGGACCATGCGCTTCACCAGCCGCCCAGCCCCGTCGTCCGAGGTCACACGGGCCCCCGCGACATGGTTGCCCAGCTCGGAGTGGATGCGGTAGGCGAAGTCCAGCGGCGTCGAACCCGCCGGCAACTCCTTCACATCGCCCGCCGGCGTGAAGACAAAGATCTGCTCCTTGAGCACATCACCCTTGACCGCCTCGAGCGCGCGCTGGGCGCCAGCCGTGCCGGGGGAGCGCAGCTCCTGCTGCCACTCCTGCACCTGCTGCATCCATGCCTGGAGCGGGCGGGCCTTGGCCGTGGCGGTGTCGCCGACATCCTTGTAATACCAGTGCATCGCGACGCCGTACTCCGCGAGCTGGTGCATCTCGTGGGTGCGAATCTGGATCTCCGCCAGCCGGTCGCCCAGGAAGACCGTCGTATGCAGCGACTGGTACCCATTTGGCTTGGGCGCCGCGATGAAGTCCTTGATGCGCCCATCCGTCGGTCGCCACAGCTCATGCACATGCCCCAGCGCCTGGTAACATTCAGCGACGCTATTGACGATGATACGGAAGGCGAGGATATCGAACATGCCCGTCAGGTCGCGGCTGCCAGAGCGCTTGACCTTGCGGTAGATGCTGTAGAGATGCTTGACGCGCCCAGAGACCTCCGCCGCGATGCCGATGGCGCGCATCTCCTCGCGCAGTGTCGCGCAGACGCGCTCGACGTAGGAGCGCCGCTCCTCGGTCTCCTCGGCGACCGCCTCGCTCAGCCAGCGATACTCCTCCGGCTCCAGCACGGCGAAGGCGACATCCTCCAGCTCCCCCTCGACACGTCCCATGCCCAGGCGCGCGGCCAACGGCGCATAGACCTCGCGTGTCTCCTCCGCCAGCATCACGCATTCCTCCAGCGTCCACGCCGGCGGCGCGAAGGGCGCGACCTGTGGACCCGAATCCTCGATCCGGCCCGACTGCGAGGTCGGGAGACCGGCGTTGGCGCGCCAGCGGTCGGCGGCCTTGCGCACCGCGCGCATCAGGCGTAGTTGCTCGGCGATCTTGATGATGACGACGCGTGGATCCTCGGCGACCGAGAGGAACATGCGGCGCAATCCGTCGGCGTCCTGCCGCTTGCGCCGCTTGCGCCGCTCGCGACTGCGCCTGCGCTCACGGTCAGCTTCCGCGCCATCGCCCCCGGCCAGGGCCGTCCTCCGCAAGGCCGCGCCAGAGCGCTGGGTGGATTCAAACCGCTCCAGGCTCTCGATGGTGTGCGCCACCTGGGCGCCAAACGCCTCGCCCACACGCGCGCGCACATCCGCGAGCGTGATAGCGCTGTTATCCAGCAGCGGGTAGATCAGCACAGCCACCAGCGTCACGGCGTCAATGCGCAGCGACTCCGCCAGCGTCTGCGCGGTGGAGACCGCCTCGGCGAGCGCCTGCTCTAGCTCGTCGCGCTCATCCTCCGTCTCGCCCGCAGCGCCGCTGCCAGTCGCCCACGCGCCGCGCTCGCTGACTTCGTGCAGAAAGCGCAGCACGTCGGCGACGGCTGTGACGTCCTCGGGTTCCAGGTATGCCTCAACCGCCTTCAGCAGCCGTCCCTCGTTGAGGAACGGCGCGCCATCGGGAAAGGTCGTCTCACGTGTATCAGTAGTCATGGCTGGTCATCCGCGCGTCTCGTCGCATCCTTTGCGTGTGTCGCGCTCCACATGGGTCACACCGGGCACCGCGCGCAGTTTACGCAGCACAGTGTCGCGCCGGACATCGAGTGGCATCTCGAGCGTCAGACTGATCGCCGCCTTGTAGCGGTCCTGGTTCGCGGTGGCCACCGCATGGATGACGCTCAAACCCAGCGTGGCTACACTTGATGATACCTCATACATCAGGCCACGGTGATCCTGACCCCAGATTGCTAGCCGCAGGCGATACGGTCCCGGCTCGATCCGGTCCCACGTCACCGGAAGCGCCTCGGCGTATGGCTCCCCGCGCGCGCGCCGGCGCGCCAGGATCGTGCGCAGCCGCAGACAACACGCGCGGTGGATGCCTACCACTGCGCCACGCTCCGCCAGCCCTACGATCTCATCACCCGGACACGGATAGCAACAGCTCGCCAGCCGCGTGATCGCCGGGTCGCCGCCGGGATGCAGAAGCGCGCGTGAGCGCCCCTCATCTTCCGACGCGTCCGCCGCCTTGCGTGGGGATGATCCGCCCGACTCCGCGCGCGCCCGCAGCCGCAACGCCCGCGCGATCTTCTCGCGCGCATAGCGGGTGATGGCCAACTCGCGCCAGTCGGGCTGCGGATAGACCTGTGGATCAGTCAGGATCTCCACGACATCGCCGGTCTGCAACACGTAGTCAATGGCGACGTCGCGCCCCACCAGCGCCCCGCCGGGCGAGGCCGTCAGGATGCTCGCGCCCGCCGCATGATCCCCGACGCGCGTGTGGATCAGGTACGCCAGGTCCAGCGCCGTCGCTCCCGCCGGCAGTTCACGCACCTCACCATGCGGCGTGAAGACGAAGACCTGCGCCTCGAACATCTCGTCGCGGATGGCGTCGACGAAGTCGGGCGCGCTCAGCTTCAGATCGTTCTCCCAACTCGCGAGCAGGCGCATCCAGAGCGGCTGTTCCTCGCGCACTTGCCCAGTAGAGTCGTGGCCGCCGGTGGCCGCGCGCTCCAGCCAGACCGTCGCCACACCGTGCAGCGCCGCGCGATGCATCTCGTGCGTGCGGATGTGGACCTGCGCGAGCCGTCCATCCAGGGCGAAGACGGCGGTATGCAGCGACTGGTAGCCGTTGGCCTTGCGATTCGAGATGTAGTCGCGGATGCGCTCGTAGGGCAACCAGAGTCGGTGGATAAAGCCTAGCGCCTGGTAGCAGTCCGCCACCGCGCCGACCAGCACCCGAAAGGCGATCAGGTCGTTGAGCAGCAGGATGTCGGTCCCGACCTCACGCGCCTCTACCCAGGCGCGATACGGACGCTTGAGCCGCCAGTTCACCGCCGCCTGGATTCCGCTGGCCGCCAGTTCACGCCGCATACGGTCACACATACGCTGCGCCCACTTCGCGCGCTTCGCCTCCTCCTCGCGCAGCAGCCGCGTCACGCGGTTGAACTCCGCCGGAAAGAGATAGGAGAACGCCAGATCCTCCAGCTCGCCCTTGACGCCGTAGAGGCCGACGCGCCCGGCGAGCGGCGCGTAGATCTCCAGCGCCTCGCGCGACTTCACCTCGCGCTGGCGGTCCGACATCGCGGCGAGCGTGCGCATGTTGTGCAGCCGGTCGGCCAGCTTGAGCAGCACGACACGCGGGTCGCGGATCATGGTGAGAAAGAGCTTGTGGACCGTCTCTGCGTTGGCCTGCGCCTTGCGCTCCTGCGCCGTGAGCGACGGCGACGAGGCGCCAGGCGCGCGCGCCGCGCCCTGCTTGGGAGCCTCCACCACGCTGAACTTGGTCACACCATCGACGATCTCGCTGATCGACTCGCCAAAGGTCTCGCGCAGCGTCTCCAGCGAGAGGTCGGTATCCTCTGCGGTGTCGTGCAGCAGCGCGGCGGCGATGCCCTGCGCGTCCACAGCCAGACCGGCGAGTATCGCGGCGACGGCGATGGGATGCTCGATAAACGGCTCACCCGACTGGCGAAACGTGTCCGCGTGCGCCTCATAGCCCATCACGTAGGCGGCGCGAATCAGGTCGAGGTCCGCGACCGGAAGATAGCGCGCGCACAGGGCCAGCAACGCGGTGAAGGAGTCGAGAATGGGGGTCTCGGCGAAGCGAGAGAGCAGCTCGCGGCGGCGATCAGGCTCAAGGCTAGCGGGCTGGGAGGTGATGTGGCCTCCAGTGGGGTTAGTCTGAGTTGCCTGGGTGGATTTCGTGGCGCGCGGCGAGGTGGTGGGAGTGCGCATCTTGCTCCTCCAGTCTCGCGGTCCGCATAACGCTCCGCCTGCTCAGATCGCGCGCTTCCTGCTAGCTGGGGATGATTAGGCCGCGCGACGACAAAGATGGGTCTGTGAGGATCAGGCGCTGGATAGACAAACGCGCAGGCTGCCCCATGCATGCCCGCGCGCTGGATCGTCGCCATTGACCTCGCGTGTGTATCATTATCATCTAACGCGCCCCCGCAGTCAAGCGCGCCTGCTTCCTGGCGGTTGAAACCGCGCCTTGGGGCCTTTCCGCCATGAAACCCACCTGCGCGGGGGCGCCACCTCACGTGGATGTCTGGAGGAGCGTATCCAGTCCGCCGCATTAAGCGCTATGACACGCTCTTTCCCATATACTCTGGTCTGTGTGCGTGTGAACGGGGGTAAGGCACCAGGCGGCGAAAAGCGAGTTGCGCATGGATACTTCGTTCCTGATGGTGGTCGTCATCATCGCCCCACTGGTTATCCTCATTGTTTTCCTGTTGAGCCGGCAGCTTGCGGAGCAGACGCAGGATAGCACGACTCAGCGATTGGCGCGCATTGAGCGCAGCCTGGACAGGATCATGGCGCACCTACAGATCGAGATCGAACCGTATCCACAGTCGGATTCCGATCTGGAGGAACTGGTGCGCGCAGGCAAGATAATTGACGCTGTGAAGGCCTACCGGGAAGCGAATAGGGGCGCGAGTCTACGTGAGGCGAAGCTGGCGGTGGATGACCTGAAAGCGCGGCTGAACGCAGAATAGCCGGATACCCATCGTTGCACGGTGAAGGGAATGCGAAGCGGATACAGCATGGATGAGATTAAAGCGCGTGTGCGCGAGATGATTCGCGCGAGTGACATCCCCGCCGAGGTTGCCGCGGCGCTTCAGGACTCGCTACGATACTCGATTCGCCTGCATACCACGTTGGCGAGCGATGAGGACTTGGCAGTGGGCGCCACGAAGATTGGCGGGCGACCAGATCTGCCGCGAGATAGGCAATGGCCGGAGTGGCGAGGCGCGCCGCTCAACTTCCTCGCGCAGATTGGACTCGCAGGTATCGCAGAATACGACTCTGACGGTGAGCTATCCCACGAGGGCATGCTCTCATTCTTCTTTGACTACACGAATTGGGTAAGCCGGGACGTGATACGGAAGGCTCGCTCGCCAGCGTACTTTATGCGCCTGAAGGCGTGGCGCTCCAGCGCTTGCCGTGGCCAAGTGCCTTGGAAGTGCGCGAGCGCTACGCGCCACTCGCCGTGACCTCGTTTACCCGCGAAGTGACGGCGCCCGATTTCGATGGCCCTTTCATGGAGCAATTCGGCTACACACAGGACTTTATGTACCTGCCTGACGAGTGGCTGCCTGTCGGTACATACGAGACGGCTGAAGTTGTGAGGCGCATTGGGGACCTCATGGTGAACATTGATGGATTTCTCAACGACACTTATGACTCCAGAGGATTAGCCCATCGCCTGCTGGGCCATGGGGACAGTATACAGGGCGGCGTGGAGTCCGACTGGCAACGGGCACCACAGCGGCCAGCGGGCCATACTTTGCCCGGACAGGAATCCAGCCGGGTGATTGGCGGCTGCTGTTGCAGGTCGATTCGGATGTGAATGGTATGACCTGGGGCGATGTCGGTCGTATATATTTTGGGCTGCCGCGACAGGCGCTTGCAGCCCGCGTCTTCAATCAGACCATCGCCGAACTCCAATGTACATGACACCCAACATGACACCCGCGACTATTCCTCTTGCCCAGCCGTTCTAGCATCTTCAGTGTAGATGCCCATCACGGCGCGCCACACGCCGGCGCCAGTCTCACGACATGTGGAAAGAATGGGACGTCGAGTTGTATCTCCTATGCCAGGGGTCCTCCTATTACCTTCTCTTAAAGGAAGTGGTTGAAGGCGGCGCGAAGCTTGCCTGGCCGGGGCGGCGGCGGGCGCGGGAGTATGGAAACCGAGCGCAATGCACTGGCGCGACTTGACGGCATGTGGTAGAAGTTACCAACGAGGCGCACCACAGGGTGCGACGGTGTGTATGCAACGACATCAAACCAGCGGACGTATCCGGGTGGGAAACCGCCCGTACCATATTCAAAGCATATGAGGTGGCCAGCGAATGGCAAAGAACCTAGTCATCGTCGAATCGCCGGCGAAGGCGAAGACGATAGAGAAATTTTTGGGCGGCGACTTTGAGGTGCGCGCCTCGATGGGCCACATCATGGACCTGCCGCAGAAGGGGCTTGGAGTCGAGGTCAAGAAGGGCTTCGCGCCCAAGTACGTCCCTATCGAGAAGAAAGAGGCGCTGCTCAGAGAGTTGAAGAGCGCCAGTAAGAAAGCCGATACGGTCTACCTCGCGCCCGACCCCGACCGCGAAGGCGAGTTCATCGCGTGGTCGCTCCAACAGCTCCTTGGGCTGCGCAAGCCCAAGCGCGCCGTCTTCAACGAGATCACCAAGCGCGCCGTACAGGACGCCATCGCCCACCCGCGCGAGATTGACGAGGACCTCTTCAACGCGCAGCAGGCGCGCCGCGTGCTGGACCGGCTCGTTGGCTACAAGATCAGCCCGCTGCTCTGGCGGCGCGTGCAATCGGGCACGAGCGCCGGACGCGTGCAGTCGGTCGCGGTGCGGCTGATCTGTGGCCGTGAGGACGAGATACGCGCCTTCGTCCCGGAGGAATACTGGACCATCGAGGCGACGCTGAGCAAGCTGCGCGAGCGCGAGACCTTCGTGGCCACGCTGATCGGCCGCCAGGGCAGCGCCGAGGTCAGCGACACCGGCGAGAACGGCGAGCAGGAGCCTGGCGCGAATGGGACGAACGGCGCGAATGGGACAAGTGGGACAAATGGGAACGGCGCACGCGAGAAGCGGCGCATGCGCATTACCTCCGGTGAAGAGGCGCAGGCGTTGCTCAGGGAGCTGGAAGGCGCGACGTACGTCGTCCTCACGGTCGAGCAGCGTGATGTGCGGCGTCAGCCGTTCCTGCCCTACACCACCAGCACGCTCCAGCAGGACGCCTCGGTGCGGCTGCGTTACAAACCCAAACGCACGATGAGCGTCGCGCAGACGCTCTACGAGGGCATCGAGCTAGGCGACCAGGGACATCAGGGCCTGATCACCTATATGCGCACCGACTCGACACGCATCTCAGAGGAGGCGCAGACCGCCGTCAAGCAGTACATCACCCAGACTTATGGCAAAGACTACACAGGAACCGGACGCACAGGCAAGGCCAAGGCCACCGTGCAGGACGCCCACGAGGCGATCCGCCCGACCGAAGTGACGCTCACCCCCGATCAGGTCAAGCGCTACCTCACGCCCGAACAGCACAAGCTCTACGAGTTGATCTGGCGGCGCTTCGTCGCGTCGTTCATGACACCGGCGATCTTCGACACCGTGCGCGCCGACATTGGGGCCGCGAAGCTCATCTTCCGCGCCACCGGCTCCACGCTCAAGTTCGCCGGCTTCTACGCCGTCTGGCCGCGCGAGGACGACGGCGACACGCTGCCGCCGCTGGCGCCGAAGGAGGAGTTGACACTGCGCAAGCTCCAGCCGGAGCAGCACTTCACCCAGCCGCCTCCGCGCTTCACCGAGGCCAGCCTCATCAAGGAACTGGAGGAGCGTGGCATCGGACGCCCCAGCACCTACGTGCCCATCGTCAGCACGATCCAGGATCGCGGCTACGTCGAGCAGCAGGAGCGCCGATTCGTCCCCACCTGGCTCGGCGAGACGGTCAACGAGTTGATGATCAAGCACTTCCCCGACATCGTAGACGTCAACTTCACGGCGGAGATGGAGCGCAAGCTCGACGATGTGGAGGAGGGCAAGCAGGTCTGGACCGCTTTCCTCGACGACTTCTACGCCGCCTTCAGCGAGCGGCTGGAACGCGCGACGAGCGAGATGGAGAAGGTGCAGAAGCCAGTCGAGGAGCTGGACGAGGCATGCCCGATCTGCGGCAAGCCGCTGGTCATCCGCAGCGGGCGCTTCGGCAAGTTCATCTCCTGCTCCGGCTACCCAGAGTGCTCCTACAAGCGCGCGCTGGTCAACAAGACGGGCGCGCTCTGCCCGGTGGATGGCGGCGATCTGGTCGAGCGGCGCGGCAAGAAGACGGGCAAAGTCTTCTACGGCTGCGCGAACTTCCCGGCCTGTAACTTCGTCGCATGGGATCGTCCGCTGACGGTCCCCTGTCCGGAGTGTGGCGGGTTGCTCACCCTGCCCAACGGCAAGGAAGAGGCGGCGTGTGTCAAGTGTGGCGCGCTGGTGAAGGGGGCGCTGGAGGGCGCGCCGGTGGTCGTCGGCCACCGCGCGATCACCGAGCGTCCGGCCAGGGCGGCGCGCGGCGCCGCGAACGGACGGACGGCGACAAAGACCACGGCGAAGACCAGCGCGAAGACCAGCGCGAAGACACGGACTACGGCGAAGGCGACCAGCACGACCAGCAGACGCGCCACGACGAAGAAACCCGCCACGGCCGCCAGGAAGACCACAACACGGACGCCCACCCGCACGCGAGCGGCGGTCTAACACTAGAAGCCTATGTGAACGGCCGCGACAGGTTACGCCCGTCATAGCTTGATCTTTAGCCCTTCTTGGCATCCCCTGACATTCCCGCGTCATGCCTGCGCCGGGAACACCTGGAATGCGCCAAGGGAAATGCCGTCGCCGGTCGCTTCTTACTTCGCGCCGCTACGTGGTATGCTCAAGGAGATTTATTCTCCTCAACTGAAACGACAAGAGTATGCACAACATAGGTGATGACCGGATGCGCGCGACCACGATTCTTGCGGTGCGGCGCGGCGCCGAGGTAGCGGTGGCGGGTGATGGGCAGGTGACGCTGGGCGACATCGTCATGAAGCACAGCGCGCGTAAGATTCGCCGTCTCGCTGGGGGCAACGCGCTGGCCGGGTTCGCCGGCTCCACCTCCGATGCGCTGACCCTCTTCGATAAATTCGAGGCGATGCTCGAACGCTACCAGGGCAATGTACGCCGCGCCGCCGTCGAGCTGAGCAAAGACTGGCGCCGTGACAAGTTCCTGCGCCGGCTGGAGGCGATGTTGCTGGTCGCCAGCCGCGAGGGCATCCTCATGCTCACCGGCGACGGCGATGTGATCGAGCCGGACGAGGGTGTCGCCGCGATCGGGTCGGGCGGGCCATACGCTCAGGCCGCGGCGCGCGCGCTGCTGACGCATACCGAGATGAGCGCCGCCGAGATCGCCCGCGCGGCGATGGGGATCGCCGCCTCGATGTGTATCTACACCAATCAGGAGATCCTGCTCTACTCACTAGAGAATGTCGAGAGCGCCGAGCCAGCCGGGACGAATGGGACGCTTGCTACAGCGGATTGATCTCGCATGAACCGGGCGGCTTGATAGGGTTCTCCTCTCTTCTTCTCGGCGCAGATTTCTGGAGGGGATTCCCAAGACATTCCGCTCTCCGTTACGTATATAGAAGGATAGAATCGTAGCGCTATACATCTCTTCCAGGAGGGACATCGTCATCCATCTCCGTAGACGCCATCACTCGCCTTGTTGGCTGTATTCGCCGTCGTGTAAGTGGGAGCGTAGCGCATGAAGAACCTGACGCCACAAGAGATCGTTCGCGAGCTGGATCGCTACATCGTCGGGCAGGCCGATGCCAAGCGCGCCGTCGCCATCGCCATGCGCAATCGCTACCGACGCCTCTCGCTCCCCGAAGACCAGCGCGCGGAGATCACGCCGAAGAACATCCTGATGATCGGGCCGACCGGCGTGGGCAAGACCGAGATCGCCCGTCGCCTGGCGAAGCTGTCCGACGCGCCGTTCGTCAAGGTCGAGGCGACCAAGTTCACACAGGTTGGCTACGTCGGGCGCGATGTCGACGCGATCGTGCGCGACCTGATGGACGCCGCCGTCAACATGGTGCATGAGGAGCGTGTGGCGCTGGTGCGCGAGCGCGCGGCGAAAGCAGCGGACGCGCGCATCGTGGAGATCCTCGCGCGCCGTGAGACCGCCGAGGAAGTGGGCGAGCGGCTTACAGAGACGCGGACCTCCTCCAAGGCGCGGGCCAACGGGATCGCTGCAGTCTCCACCCAGACGGCGAGCAGCGTCGCTGGCCCGGCGGCCAAGCTCAAGCCGCAGAAGCGCCGAGCGTCGCGCAAAGCTCTGGCCGAGCAGCTGGCGCGCAACGAGCTCGACGAGCAGATGATCGAGATCGAGTTGGAGCAGGAGGAGAACCTCTCGGCGATGTTCGAGTTCGTTTCCGAGATGTCTGACGACCCCGGTGATGGCTTCCAGGAACTGCTCGGCGCGATGCCCTCTGGCCGCAAGCGGGTGCGGCGGGTCTCGGTGAAGGACGCGCGCCGCCTGCTGACGCAGGAGGAGGCCAACAAGTTGATCGATCCGGACGCGGTAGTCGAGCAGGCGACGCAGCGCGCCGAGCAGACGGGCATCATCTTCCTCGACGAGATCGACAAGATTGTGGGCAGCAAGGTGGACACTGGGCCAGATGTCTCCGGCGAAGGCGTTCAGCGTGACCTGCTGCCGGTGATCGAGGGCACGAGCACGATGACACGCTACGGGCCGGTCAAGACCGATCATGTGCTCTGGATCGCGGCGGGCGCGTTCTCGAACACCAAACCCTCGGATCTGATCCCGGAGCTGCAGGGTCGTCTGCCGCTGCGTGTGGAGCTGGCGTCGCTGGGGCTGGAGGAGTATAAGCGCATCCTGACCCAGCCGGATAACGCGCTGACCCGCCAGTACACTGCCTTGCTCGGCGTCGAGGGGGTCACGCTGGAGTTCACCGCCGACGGGATCGCGGAGCTGGCGCATGGCGCCCAGGCGATGAACGAGCGGGTGGAGAATATCGGCGCGCGGCGGCTGCACACGATCATGGAGAAGCTGCTCGAAGAGGTCTCGTTCGAGGCCAGCGAGCGCGCAGGGGAGACGGTGACGGTGGACGCCGCATTCGTGCGTGGCCGCCTCGCCAACCTCATCGCCGACGAGGACCTCAGCCGCTACATTTTGTAGGCGTTGGCGCTACTCCTCTTTTCAACTTGCACGCGCCAGGAGGACTCCTGGCGCGTTCCTTGAATGCCTGTTCTACATCTGGTAGACTGGTCGCATGCCCGTGACGCTGACCGCCAAATTGAAACTGACGACCACGCCCGCGCAGGCCGAACAACTGCGCCGCACCGCGGTGGCCTATCGAGACGCCTTGAACTATACCAGCCGTCTGGCCTATGAGGGGGGCAAGCTCTCCAACGCGGTGCGCGTGCAGAAGCTGGTCTACCGAGAGTTGCGAGAGCGCTTTGGCTTGTCGGCTCAGTTGGCCTGCAATGTGCCCCGCCAAGTGGCGGCCACCTACAAAGGGCTGTGGACCAAGGTGCGGCAGAATGCCGCCCATCGAGCACGTGGCTTCACCAAGAAACGTTACCGTGGACTGGACCAGCCCCCAAACTTTGTGTCGCTGACGGCAACCTTCTCCTACGGCTACGATTATCGTTTCAAGGCGGAGCAACAGGTCTCCATCACCACCCTTGATGGGCGGTTGGTACTGCCCTACCAGGGCTATACACCCCATCTGGAGTCCGTCAAGGCAGGCCGTCAATTCGGGGAAGCGCAAGGGGCTCATCAGCGCCCGCTATCTCCAGCGACCGAGGAGCAGGAACGCGCCGCGCACGAGCGGCGCCTCAATGAGACGACCCAGGCGCTGCCTCGGGCATTAGAGGAGCCCGAGCCTGCGCCAGAGGTGGCTCAGCCGTTCACCCCCCTCCACGCCGAGGAGGAACCGACTGGCGTCACCTTCGGGGCGGCCAAACTCTGGCGCGATCCGCGCACGAAGCACTGGTATCTGCTCGTCACCCTCGTGCTCCCCAAGCCTGAGGTCCGTGCGACCACCAGTGGCGCTGTGAAGGGCATCGATCTGGGCATGCGCTATCTGGCGGTCAGCACCACCCCAGACAACCAGACCCAATTTCTCGCCGGGGGCGCGACGGTCCACCAAGGAGAGGCCTTCCAACGGGTGAGGCAACGCTTGCAACACAAAGGCACTCGGAGCGCGACCGCACGGTTACGTGCATTCGCGCTCCGAGAGAGACGGTTCAAAGCGAGCGTGAATCACCATGCAGCCAATCTCTTGGTGGCGCCCGCCACGCTCCTCGGTCTGGAAGACCTGACCCACATGCGGGAACGCACGCAGCGTAAGGGCAAGCGCAATCGGCGGAAGTATGCCAAGTGGGCCTTTGCTGAGGTGGGCGCGTTCATCGCCTACAAGGCGGCGCTGGTGGGCAGTGTGGTGGTCAAAGTGGATGCCGACTACACCAGCCAGCAATGCCCGAGGTGTGGCTACCGTGCCAAGGGGAACCGCCCTGGGAACGGCTTGCGTTTCCACTGTACCAATCCCGCGGGCTGCCACTTCGAGTTGCATGCCGACTTGGTGGGAGCGCGTCAGGTCTGTTTACGCTCGCTCGCGGTACGGCAAGACTGGGCCGCGACGGGGCGCTTGTCACCCACCCCTGATGTGTCGTCCGTTGAAGCCAAAGCCGCGCGCCTGCAACGGTACGCGGAGTTGCGGTGGAGGACAGATACAAGCCCCTCGCCTTTCGGCGTGGGGTAGCGTGACTATATACACTGTGAAGAGGTTCACAGCGAAGCTGCACTCCGCTGGGTTATCCTGATGGAGGAGGCGCTCGGCCTCCCATTGCCCTCGTGTCCGTCACGGGCAACGCCCAGGTATGACGCTGAAGCGCGCACAGCGCCAGCGAAGGAGGCCCAGCCATGCCACTTACCGTCATCCGTGGGTCGTTCCATGTACAAGGCGCGTCGCCGGATGGCGACTCTATCCACTTCGTCGCCGACGACGAAGCCACCTGGGGCAAACTCGACCATACGCCCGCGCTCACGGGCCAACTGCATGCGGCGCAACTGCGCCTGGAGGGTATCGACGCGCTGGAGACGCACTACACGCCGCCAAGTGGGCATGTGGCCGTGCACCAGCCAAAGCAGTTCGCGGAAGGTGCGCGCACGCGGCTCTTGCAGGCGCTCGGCATCACCAACGTCAGGTGGACGGCGAACGGCAGTCGCGTCACCTCCGCCGACGGCGATGGGGCAGCGGGCTACATCCTCGCCCGCGACACGGACAAATACCACCGTCCTGTCGCGTTTGTCTACAGCGGCTCCCCGGCCGAAGCAGACGGCGCGAGTATCCACGTCAACGCGGCGCGGTTGAAGCAAAGTGTCAACTATGCGCTGCTGGCGGAGGGCCTCGTGTATCCGACCTACTACGAGAAACTCTTCCTTGAGCTGCGCCAGACACTCACGACGGCGACGAAGAACGCCCGCACACAGGGCGAGGGGCTGTGGCCGCAGGACAAAACCAACAGCGGGGTGGATGTGCCCGCGATCACGGCAGTCACGGAGCAAAACATCATCATGCCCAAGCTCTTCCGTCGCATCGCGGAATACCTGGAGACGGGCGGGGGAATCGACAAGGACGGCTTCATGGCCTTCCTCCGGGCGAAGGCCGACCGAGTGTGGATCATCTCCACAGGCCAGCGCACGCACCTGGATACCTTCGTGCAGGTCGCGGGGGCGCGTGTGACGTTGACGCAGCCGCCGGAGAACATCGTCTTCTACGAGTGATCATGTGGCGAAAGCGCGCCGTCGGGCACGATGGCGCTCGTGTCAACCTCTTCCTGGCCTCGCGGTTCGGTATCGACCCCATGCGCGCCATTGCGGTTGTCAGTGGCGCGCATGGGGCAGGACGCCGGGAGATGCCCGCAGATCGCCCCGGCCATGCGCACGTGAGGCGTTCCCCATATCCTGGCGGCGCCCTGACGCTTCAATCGATCTTAATGGTACCCCCTTTGAGCGCCGGACTCGCAGTCGCGTTCGGCTTCACTCCAAGCCTGATCATCAACCTTTCGCAGAATCTCACCACTCGCTACATGAGCGAGATCAAGAGCACGCAGGCGACAAGCGACTCGTCGAAGTAGCCTTGCTTCGCTCAGGTCTGGTCGGCGGAGCGCCACCACGTGATGACACCGGCGATCCCGACGGCTACCGCCGCGAGGACCAGCAGATAGCTACCGACGCCGAGGTTCTGCGCCTGCGGGCCAGCCGCGCCGCTGAGCAGACCGGGCGTGGCCCAGGGGAAGTAGGGGCCGAGACCCAGTACCGAGAGCACCTGCGAGAAAAAGAAGAGCAGGATCGTCACGCCAATCGCCGGCAGGTATCCGCGACCGGCGCTGGCGGCCCAGGCGAGAGGCAGGGCGAGCATGATCGTCAGTCCCGCCGTCGCGGCGTACACCGCGGTCGCATGGAGCCAGACATCCTGCGTCCAGCCAGGCAGACCGATGAGCGCGCCGAGGCCGAGGCCGAACAGATAGACCCAGACGGCGAGGACCGCGCACCACAGCGTGGCGATGAGTAGCTTCGCGGTCACGAGCGCCTCGCGCGGCGTCGGCAGCGCGAGCAGGTCCTTCGCCGTGCGATCGCTGTACTCGCGTCCGAAGAGCCAGATCACGATCAGGCTGAAGATGATAGCGCCGCCGACGGCCACCGCCTGCGTCAGCAGGCCGAGGTAGGTTGGCCAGTCGCCCCGGGCCGCCGAAAACTGCGCCTTGGTCGTCAGCGCGCCGAAGCGCGCGGCCCAGGTGGGATCGAGCAGGATCTTCATGAACAGGCCGCTCATGAGCGGAGCGAGCGAGAACCCAGCCAGCGTCAGCAGCGGCATGCGCGCGCGCCGCGCCTTCAGCGCCTCGGTCCAGAGCGCTGCGCGAAGTTTACCGTACATCGTTATTTCCTCCTGGCGTCGCGCCCACCAGGCGCAGAAACTGCGACTCCAGATCTTCCTCTTCCACGCTCAGCCGCGTGAGCGCGACTCCCGCCGCGACGAGCCGCCGCGCGATCTCCTCCGGGCGCGCAATCGCATCCGCGTCAAAGAGGCGTACGGCGCCGTCCGAATCAACATTCACCGTCAGCCCGGCCGCGGCGAGAGCCGCGCTGGCGCTCTGCCGGTCGCGGGCGTCCACGGCCAGCCAGCGCTTGCGGCGGCGCTCCATCTCTTCCGCGCTCAACTCCTCCAGTAGCCGGCCCTGGTGGATGACGCCGAAGCGCGTGGCGATGCGCGCGACCTCGCTGAGGAGGTGGCTCGACATGAAGATCGTGACCCCCTGTTCGCGCGCGAGCTCACGTAGCAGTTCGCGGATTTCGACGACGCCCGCGGGGTCCAGCCCGTTGGCAGGCTCGTCGAGGAGGAGTATCTGCGGCTGATGAAGCAGCGCTTTCGCTAGGCCGAGCCGCTGCGCGTTCCCCAGCGAGAGCGCGCTGGCGCGCCGGTCGGCGTAGGGCGAGAGCGCCAGCCGCTCGATCGTCCGCTCGATGGCTCCGGTGTCAGATATCGCACGCAGGCGGCGCACGACATCGAGGTTCTCGCGCACAGTCAGCTCGGGATAGGCGGATGGCGTCTCGACCAGATACCCGACCCGCGCCCACAGGTCGTGCGCGTCGGGACGCGCCGGGCAACCCAGCAGGTACGCCGCGCCGCTGCTCGGCTGGATCATGCCCAGCAGCATACGAATGGTGGTCGTCTTCCCCGCGCCGTTGAGGCCGAGGAACGCATAGATCTCGCCCTGCCCCACCCGCAGCGAGACATCTTCGACGGCGTGGGTCGCGCCGTAGCGTTTGCTCAGGTGGTCGGTTTTGATCGCATACGCTGCGCCCGTCGTAGGCGCCGTTTCCGTCGTAGCCATCACACTCCTGCTCGATTCTGTCGAGACGCGAGTCTCAGGATCATGCATCACTTGAACTCGCTGGCGTGGGTTCCCGCAAAAGCCCGGGGAGGAGCAGCGCAGAGAGCGCTTCGGGAATCTCGCGCCAGCGCTCGGCCAGCGTCACGTCACCCAGCAGCTGCATCGTCATCAGACCCAGCACTGCTCCCGCCAGGATGCGCGTCGTGAGCGCGACATCCAGGTCGCGCATGCGCCCCTCCGCCGCCAGCGCCCGGAAGGCGTCTTCCCCCAGCGCCATCGTCGGCGCGATCACGTCGCGGTAATAGCGCCCGCGCAGCTCTGGATTCGCCAGCAGCTCCGGCAGCACGGCGCGCAGCAGTTCCGCGTTGGACCAGAGCGCTTCTACGCGCTCGCGCAGATATGCCTGGAAGAACGCGGCGAGGGAAGTGTCCTCCGCCAGGGCAAGGCTCGACGGGCGCCGCTCCGTGTCGTTGAGCCGGTCGAGGAGGCCAAAGAGCAGGTCGGTCTTGTTGGCGAAATAGTTGTAGATCGTGCCGTCGGCGACGCCGGCGGTCTGCGCGATGTCGCGGATCGTCGCGCGGGCGAAGCCCCTCTCGGCGAAGACCTGTGTCGCCGCGTCGAGGATTTGCGCGCGCCGCGCCGCGATCAGTTGCGCTTGCACAGGGTCAGCTAGCTCCGCCATGTGGCCTCCTTTGCGGTGAATTACCATTCACATGAATGAATGCTCATTCACCATGATAGCTGATGTTGGAGGTCGCTGTCAAGACTAGTAGGGGCATTGCCCGTGGAAGTCGCGCGTCCTGGCGTGGGCCGCGCTCCTGCTGGAGAGAATCTCCTCGTCTGCGCCTGCGGCCATCCGGTTCGTGGCAGAAGCAGGCTACAAGAGGTGTGCGACGATTGAGGACGGGGAGGGTGTGGTTCAGTGGCCGAGGAGCTGCGCGAATCCTTTGAGGAGCATCTGCAACGCGATGAGCGCGACCACCGGCAGGAAGATCGCGCGCAGGGCCGTATTCGAGAGGCGCGGCAGCACGCGCGCGCCCAGTGTCGCTCCGGCGAGCACGCCCAGGGCCACCGGCGTCGCGATCAACGGGTCAATGTCGCCGCGCTGGAAGTAGATGCCCGCGCTGGCCGCCGCCGTCACGCCGATCATGAAGTTGCTCGTCGTCGTCGAGACCTTCAGCGGCAGGCGCATCACCGTATCCATCGCCAGCACCTTGAAGACGCCGCTGCCGATGCCGAGCAAGCCGGAGAGCAGCCCGGCGAGCGCCATGATCGAGAAGCCCAATGGAACCCGCGTCACCTGATAGGGCACCGTGCGTTTCAGTCGCTGATCGGGGTAGCTGCTCGCCAGCCGCAGGCGGACCGCCCAGAGATCGTTGGTGACGCCTTGCGGCAACTCCTCGCCGAACTTGCGTATGAGAGGGACCGCTGTGAATGCCAGCGCGAGGCCGAAAATGATGTAGAGCGCGGCGGTCGGCACCACCGCCGCGAGCAAGGCGCCGCCGATCGCGCCGAGCGTCGTCGCCACCTCCATAGACATCCCCACGCGCAAATTCGTGATGTGGTCGCGCACGTAGGCCGCCGCCGCGCCGCTGGAGGTGGCGATGATGGAGACAATCGAGGCGCCGATGGCCAGGCGGATATCGACGCCGAAGAAGATCGTCAGCACCGGCGTGATGAGGATGCCGCCGCCAATGCCAACCAGCGAGCCGACGAAGCCCGCCAGCAGCGAGGCCAGCAGGACCAGGGTGAAGAAGAGCAACTGCGGTTCGGTGGGCATAGGTTACGCGCCTCCCCTGCCGAGCAGGAAACTCACCAGCAGGATCAGCAGCACGAGGGTTGTGATTGCCACATAGAGCCGGTCGCGCTCGCGCGCGAAGGCGAGAATGGAGACGACGACGCGCGCTACCGGCGTCAGCAGGAGGACGAGCAGCCCCAGCGAGAGGATCGCCAGGGGATCGCCCTGCGCCAGGCCATGAAAGACACCGGCCAGCGTGTGCGGGAACGGGGGCGGATGCGCTGGCGTTCCTGCCGAGAACACGCGGGCGTAGTAGAGGAGCGCGCCGAGGATCAGCAGTCCCGCGCTGAGCGTTACGCCGCCACGCAGCACGTAGCTGATGAGCAAGTCCATGCGGTAATCCATGCGCTGCGCATCAGTGGGGGTCCCGCCTGGAGCTTGTTCTGGCGTACCGCGCCGCTCATCCATGCGGCGACCCTCCCTTCTCCACGCTGGTCATGTATCCTCTGCGCCAGTAGACGCTACAGGCAACGCGCCCGCCGTCTGCGCCAGCCGGGCGCCAGCGCCACTCATGATCGGCGCGCCGTGGCCGGGCAGGCTCGCCGCGATCTCCAGCCGTGTCAGGTCGGCGAAGGTTCGCAGCGCCTGCGTCTGGTCGCGGTTGAACAGCGCCGGGGAAGGGACGATCTTCTCGCCCGCGTGGCGCAGCGCGTCGCCGGCGAAGAGCAGCCGGCGCGACGGGAGGTAGAGCGATACATGCCCCAGCGTGTGCCCCGGCGTTGCGATCACGCGTACACCGCCCTCGCCGCTGAGAATCGGCAGCGTCTCGCCGTCGGCCAGTGGCCGCGCCACCTTCACAGGGCGCAGGCGGGGGAAGATTAATGTGTTGAAGATCAGTCCAAGGGGACCCTTCGGCCCATCGCGCTTGCCCACGCCCTCGATGGCGGGCGTATCCAGCGGATGCGCCCAGACCTCCGCGCCAGAGGCCGCCACCAGATCCGCCGCGCCGCCGACATGGTCGGGGTGCTGATGGGTAAGCACGACGCGCCCGATCTCCTCGGTCCGCCGTCCCAGCGAGCGGATGAGCGCCAGGATCTTCTTGCCGCCGGATAATCCAGTGTCGATGACCGTCAATCCGGCGGCCTCGACGATGAGGTAGGCATTGGACGCGCTGGTGTCCACGCGGTAAATGCCTGGCGCCAGTTCCGGTTTCCCCTCCATGGGCTACGACACCTTTCGCGATCAGGCCAGCACAGGCGATCGTCGCCTGGACCACACGTCCACGCTATTCATCGTCCGGGCGCAGCCAGAAGGGCAACTCGTCGCTCTCGTCGCCACGGCTTGGACCGCCAGCGCTGACGCCATTTGCCGATGGCTCGCCTTGCGCTTCCTCTTGCGGAGCAAAGTCGGAGTAGGCGCGCTGGTCGAAGCCAGAGGGCGCGGAACCCTGGCTTGCGTCCTGGCTCGGGCCTTGACTTGAGCCTTGCCCGTAGACCGAGGCGGTGTTGTACGGCGCGTATCCGCCCTGCTGGCTTGGCGTGGCGGCGGGGGTGGATAGGACCTGGCGCATGGCGGCAAGCTCCACCAGGGCCTGATCGAGCGGCGTGCCTGTGTAGTCCGGGGTGATGTATGGCTCGCCAGCGCGCACGCGGCGCAAGGAGGCGGCGAGCTGGTTGGCGCCCACGGCCATACGCGCGTGCTGTTCCTGATCGCGCGAGAGACGCTGGAGACGGTCGAAGAGGGCGTTCAGGCTCATGGCGAGCGGCAGTAACTCGCCGTCGTCCACACGCACACGGGCGTCAAAGTTGCCGCGCGCGAAGGCGGCGTTCACCTGCTGGATGTGGCTGACGCCGTCGGCCAGGCGCCGCCGCTGGAACTCGATCTCGCGCGCCTGCGCGACGATGCGCTCGTTGAGGAGGGCCAGCTCGTCGGCGCGCGCCGCCCCGAGCATGGCGCGTCGCACGCTATTTATGCCAAGCCATGCGGTGACGGCGGTGAGAATCTGGATCACGACAGGCACGGCGATCACGTCATAAAACGAGCCGACCTCGATCTTGTACGTGCCGTCCCAGTAGCTTTGCAGTGACGATTGATGGGGGAGCAGCGCCAGCGAGATGATGGTAAAGGAACAGGTGAATATCGCGATGACAATCGGCGCGCGCCGGCTGGAAAGCACCGCCGAGAGCAGGATTGGCACGACGAAGAAGTCGTATTGACGGAGGTCGACGCTGTCCAGCCCGTTCTGCGCCAGCGCACGCCCAACGATATTGACCGCCGCCGCGATGCTGACGCCGCCGAGGAGGAAGTAGGAGGAGGCGTCGGTCATGCGCAGGCGGCAGAGCAGGTACGCGAGGCCGCTGGCGACCACCGCGACACTGACGGCGGCCAGCCCACCCAGATCAGGTGTGGGCAGAAGCACGGCGGGGATCAAGACGACGGCAAGGATGAAGGTGCCCAGCGTGATCGGACGCAGCAAGCGCTGGCGACGGTCCAGGTCGAGGCGCTGCACGATCTGTCGTGGGGTGAGCGGCGCCTGGCTCTGCAGTGGCGCGTACGGATTCGCGTACGGATTCGCGTAGGGGTTGGGTGGCATGGGTCCACCAGGATACGCCCGCATCGGTCGGTTCATCATCTCATCGCCTCCACCCACCGCACGCTGCTCTGCGCCGGCAACGTCCGGTCCACCACTCTCCGCGCCGACGCACCCATGGTAACATATGGCGTCCACGCGCGTGAGGCTCCATGGGAAGCCGATTCCAGCCTTGTTGCGATCTCCATTACAGCCCTCTTGCTACCTCCACACGACATTTGGTGTGTGATAGAATACGCGGACGGCAAGGAAAAGCCGCAACGGCGCGATGAGGCGCCAGCGACCAGGACGGCGACACGGGGCGCCGGGCCTGGAGCGTCCTCCATCTCGGGTCTGCTACAATCAACGTTGATACTGCAGCGATGAGAGCGAGCGGACGAGTGGGCGCCTTGCGCTTGCAACCCGTGATGTTTCTTCCGCGTACACCGTACACGAGGGCGCCGTAAACACCTTGGAGGTAACCGCTCCACCGGCGAGACGCCCTCGGCGCGTTCCTTAGGAGGGCGCCACCTCTAGCCGCTGAGAAGCGCGATAGACGCCGGCAGGGTAGCCTCCTGGCGTTGTGTAGGGACCATACGCGGGGATAATGGAAGGAGGCCCGGGGTGAACAGTCAATCTGCCGCCCTCGGCGCTGGACAACCTCTCGGTCAAACTCTGAATGGATCCGCCGCGGACGCCGCGCCGAGCGCCGAGACGGTCGCTCCCGCGGCGCCACTGCACGAGGATGTTGTGCTCGTTCATCGCACACTCCGCGGCGACCACGACGCTTTCGCCGAGCTGGTCGAGAAGTATAAAGACCCCGTCTTCAACGTCGCCTATCGTATGCTGGGCAATCCCACCGAGGCGGAGGACGTGGCGCAGGAAGCTTTTGTACGCGCATTTACGCAGTTGCATACCTATAAAGACACTCACCGGTTTAGCACATGGTTGCTGTCCATCGCCTCGCACCTGGCGATTGACCAGATCCGCCGCCGCCGCTTTATCGCCCTCCCGCTGGAGAATGTGCCCTTCCTGGAATGGATCGCCGATGTGGGCGCCGGACCGGAGCAGTCGGCGATCCAGGGCGAGGTAGCCGATGAGATGCAGAAAGTGCTCGACGCTTTGCCGGCCAAATACCGGGCGGTGTTGGTCCTACGCTATTGGTACGATTTTTCGTACGAAGAGATAGCGACCGCGTTGAGCCTCACTCCCGCGCTGGTCAAGGCGCGGCTGCACCGCGCGCGTGAACTCGTCGCGCGCACCATGAAAGCCCAGGGGCTGACTACACCACTGGCCAGTGAAGAGCCGGAAGAAGAGGATGAGCCAGTGTCGTCTCAGCGCCCCGAATCCGCAAAGGTCGCGAAGAATCCTCGCGGCGGTCACGCGCTGGCATAGCAGTGAGAAGGACTAAGCCGGTATGTTTCCCTTGAAGTCGCCCGACGAGCTTTGGTCGTCTTTGCCTTTCAGCGCGCGTCGGGCCAGCCATACCCAGTCTACCCAGGAGCGCGAGGATGAGTTCCACGAGTTCAGCGCGCTCTTCACTCGCAGCGAGATGAGCAGCGTGGCCCGACCATCGCTGGGCCCGTCGCTCAGCTTCACGGAGACAGTGATGGCGCGCGTGCGCGAGGAGGCGCAGGCGCAGCAGGAACTGGCCAGCGTCTCGCCACTGGTCGCGCCGGTCTCTTTCGAGCTGACGTTCGAGCGTGTGCGTGAGATGGCGCGCGGGGTGGCGCGGAGCACGTGGCTGCTGGCCGCAGGGCTGTTCGTCGCGGGCTGGCTCGCAATCCTGACCTCGCCTCTGTTCGGTTTCGGCTTGCTGACGACCGGCGCGGCGGCGCTGATCCTGCACATGAGCGTGTTGCAGCGCATGGTGATGATCATCACCCAGATTCTGCGGAGCCCAGAGATGACCCTGGCGCTGATGATGATTCCGGTCGCGCTCTTCATCGCCTTGATCGCGCTGATCCAGCGGCTCTTCCCGCGCCTCGCGCTTGACCTCGTCTAATCAGCATGCCGCTTTCTCCGCCTCCCGCGCCTTCCAGAGAGGGAGTCACTCAGGCGCGGGTCAGGCGCTCGCTGCGTCTCCGCTGGCTCCCGCTGTTTCTGCTCATAGGCGCGCTCGCCTCGGCCATTCCGGCGCTGGGGGAGCCGGCGCTTGCGGCAGCGCGACTGGGCGTGATGGCTGGCCTCTCGCTGCCTCGTCTGCTCGGCGTTGAGCAGTTTTTCCCCGTCGAAGAGCGTCTGGTCGCGGTAGCGGGTGGCGCCTACACGCAGTGCGCGCACGAGGACAAGATCGCGGTGGGAGAGAGCGTCGCCATTGACGAGAACGCCTGGATCTGTGGCGATGTGACGACGTACGGTGGCAACGTCATCGTGAGCGGCCATCTCCTCGGCGCGGTGCGTGCGCTGGAGGGTAGCGTGACGGTGCTGGGCGAGGTGGATGGCGATGTCACGGCGCTCGGCGGGCAGGTGGCGCTGGGTCCGCGCGCGCATGTGACTGGCGATGTCCAGGCGATCGGCGGCAAGATGCGCCAGGAGACTGGCGCGCGGGTGGATGGACGTGTCAGCCGCGAGGGCGATCTGGCGCCGCTCATGGCCGCGACAGGCTACGATCTGCTCGGACAAGCGCGATTTTCGCCCTGGCTGCTGCTTTTCTGGGCGCTCTCGGGCGCGCTCTTCGGCGTCGTCCTGCCGAACCGACTCGCCCGCGTCCGCGCGATCCTCATGACCCAGGCTGCCCCCAATCTCATCGCCGGCCTCGCCACACTCATGCTAGGCCTCCTGCTGGTCGCGCTTTTCGCGCTCACCTTTATCGGGCTGGCGCTCGCGGCGCCACTCGCCCTGGTGTTGTGGATCGCGTGGGTCTTCGGGACCGTCGCCGTCGGCTCGTGGGGCGCATACTGGCTGGGCGAGGCGCTCGCGGAGAAACTTGGCCAGAAG
>Ga0207684_10000613_pt1 | contig 42494 bp, 40 predicted proteins | sample KBSK5501metaG_FD_184342 | JGI IMG/M metagenome (GOLD analysis project Ga0207684, IMG submission 184342) | Corn, switchgrass and miscanthus rhizosphere microbial communities from Kellogg Biological Station, Michigan, USA - KBS K5-50-1 metaG... | ecosystem: Host-associated > Plants > Roots >... | reverse complement strand
GGGGGGGTATTGTACGGCGACCGCAAAAGTGCTCCCTCTGCCTTCCGAGTTAATCCCATGTATTGAAACGCAACGCGGGCGGGGCGGGGGCCGGGCGTTATGTGCGCGAGCGAGGATGGGAGCCTATGACTGTGATCGCTAGTTACTTTCAATTTCGCGATCCTGCGAAAAGGGCGGGAGACTTTGGACCTGCCGCACATATTCAATAACTGACGATCACGCGAAAGCCTGAAAGAACGTGCTGATACTGGTGGTCGGGTCTTAATCGTCACACTAATAAACACTGCGAAACCTTTTGGCCTGAAGGCTCTTAAGCTTGTCAATTGGAGGCTGCGTCCAATTAAACTTGTTGTAAATTTCGAGTGCAACGTCAAAGGCCAGTTCTGGCGCTCGTGTCCAGCGGGAGATCGAGGTCACCATTCGTCGCGGCCCGAAGCGGACGGATTCGGCAACCAGCCAATTGCGCAATCCCGAGATGACGACCGGGCGTCCGGCCATGAGGCCGCGATAGCCGTCCCGCGCGACGGTCCCGGCGTCCATCGCTCCGATTCTCTTGAACAGGCGGGAATCCTCCATCCTGGCCCGCTTCTGGAAGTTGGTGTCGGTGGGGCCGGGACAGAAACAGGTTACCGTCGCGCCCGAGCCGCCTAGCTGGTTGGCTAGCGCTTCCGAGAACGAGAGGACATAGGCCTTGCTGGCATAGTAGACGGCCATGAGTGGTCCTGGTTGGAAGGCAGCGGTTGAGGCTACGTTCATGATCTTGCCGCTTCCACGTTCGAACATGGGCGCAAGAAATAATTTTGTCAGGAGCGTGAGCGCGCTGATGTTCAGTTGAATCTGTCCGAGGATTTCCTACTCTGGCATCTGCGCAAACTCGCCGGAGACACTGTAGTCGGCGTTGTTGACGAGAATATCTACGAGCACGCCGTCGGGCTGAAGTTGATCGAACAGAAGCTGCGGCGCGGACGCAGCCGTTAGGTCGAGCGCCACAGCTCTCGCAGAGATGCCGAATTGGCTTGCAGTTCTGTGGCGAACTGCTCCAACCTATTTCTGTTGCGAGCTACCAGCACAAGGTTGTAGCGATCGCGAGCGAAGAGCTTGGCCAGTTCGTATCCGATGCCAGCGGAGGCGCCGGTGATGAGGGCTGTGGATGCGGTCATGACCCATCCAGTAAACGGTCGAGGGCGCGGGAATGCAAGAGCGGAGATGCAGCCGAAAAGTAGTAAACGGATTCATACAACCCACCGTCAGTGGTCGTACATGAGTTACTGGAAGGTGCCTCGGGCAACCTTTGCCGCCGATTACAGCCCGGCATCGATTGCATTGGCCGAGGGTTTCGTTCTACAACCATTCTGCGATGGCCATGGCGAACACGAGATTTTGCCGGCCGGGACCGCGACGAGCACCTGCCGAATGATTGCTGGTAGGTTGCCGATAGGAATAACGGCGGTGAGCTATGCCGGTTGGTTTTAAACGGATTCTCCTTCTTAGGTATGCCTCGATAATTGCCTCAACATTAGTTCTTGCATCTGCCATCGCCTTGGCCCAGAGCGAGTTAGATACCGCCCACATTTTCCCCCGGGAAAATCCTCAAATGCTGGCCAGTGCCAACCTCGCCACCTCACCTGGACACATGCACGCGATTAAGCAGAATGTTGACCTGGTGCTGGTGCCTGTGAGCGTTACCGACGGTAGGCAGCGTCTGGTAACCGGACTGGACCAGAGCAACTTTCAAGTGCTAGAAGGAAAGAAAGTGCAGGAAATCCGCCATTTCTCCAACGAGGATGCGCCGGTTTCGGTGGGCGTCATTGTGGACACCAGCGGCAGCATGAAGGACAAGATGGAGCGCGTACGCGAGGCGGTGACTCAATTCTGCGAAATTGCTAATGTGCAGGACGAGTTTTTCATGATTACGTTCTCCGACGAACCGCATGTGGCCACGGATTTCACGAATACCGCGGAAGATATTGAAAGGGAACTTCTTTACATCCATTCCAAGGGGCGGACGGCTTTGCTCGACGCGATTTATATGGGCATTGAAAAGATGCGCCAGGCCAGGTACAGCAAGAAAGCTTTGCTGGTCATCTCCGATGGCGGCGACAACCATAGCCGCTACGGCGAGCGCGAAGTGAAATCGGCGGTGAAGGAATCTGACGTGATGATTTATGCCATCGGAACTTTTGATCGCTATGTTTCCACTCAGGAGGAAATGGTGGGCCCCGGACTTTTGGCGAACGTCACGCAAGTCACTGGGGGACGGGCGTTTACGCTGGAGGATCCGAATGAGATGCCGGCCGTAGCCCACCGGATTGGGACGGAACTGAGAACGCAATATGTGCTCGGTTATCGTCCGCAGAAAGCGCCTCACGATGGGAAGTGGCATAAGATCAGCGTCAAACTGAAACTGCCGGCAAAGTTGTCGTTTCTGCGCGTGCATGCGAAGACGGGATACTACGCAGGTGGCGAGTAACCCCTCGAACGGTTTCCCCCAAGTTGGAAGCGGACTGAGATCGGAAGTGAGCTGCATTGGGGGCGTGGCGTATGCCGCGCCCTTGAAGCGTTTAGGGCCAGCACAAGATGTCTGGGGAAATCAGGCCCCGACCAGGGCCGGCTCGAGTCCGTAGATTGGGTACCACGATGATGCGGCCTTGAGGCGCTGGTTGACGTTGTTGATGTTCTTTACGCCCTCGGTCGAAAGCCATTTGCGAAAGGCTTCTGGTCCCTGTTTGGCGTAGATAGGAATGCCATCTTTCCAGGTAGCCCGTCCGCAAAGCACGCCGTTGAACTTTACTCCCGATTCGGCGGCTAGTTCGAGGGCTTCGGTGAACTCCGCATTGCTGACACCGGCGGAAAGATAAATGAATGGCTTAGTGGCGACCGCGGCGGCTTTTAGGAACAGGTCCGCGGCTTCTTTCTTGCTGTAAGCCTTGTGGCCGGCGTAGGACTTCGCGCCCTCGACGAACTTCATGTTAACCGGTACTTCGACCTTCAGTACGTCCACGCCGTAGCGGTCTTTGCTGAATTCCTTCATGCTCTCGATTACGATCTGGGGCTTCTTTTTGGCATAGTCGAAGCCCTTTTCGTCGGCGCCTTCTTCGTACCCGACGAACTCGAGAAAATACGGAATATCGTTGGCGCGGCATTCGTCGCCGATGCGCTCGACCCAGGCGTGCTTCTTGTCATTGACGTCTTTGGGATCCAACGGCGTGTAGTAAAGCAGAATCTTGACGCAGTCGGCGCCAGCCTCTTTCAAACGGCGGGCGGACCAGTGGTCGAGCAGATCTCCCAGGCGGCCGGGACCAGTTTTATCGTAGCCGGTTTTTTCATAGGCCAACAGCAGGCCGGCATTCTTGGCGCGGCGCTTGGCGGCGGGCAATCCCCACTCGGGATCGAGGAGAATGGCGCTGGCATGCGGTGTCAGAACTTCGGCAACGAGAATCTTGAACTCTTCCATCATGGCGTCGGTGACTTCGCCACCTTTTTCCTTGGCCAGGGTTTTTTGCAGGGAGCCGCGCTGGTCCATGGCAGCGGCAGCGATTACGCCGCGTTCGTTGGAGACTCTCTTGAGACCGGCAACTTTGCCAGGGGTGAGCTTCATAGGATCCTCCGGAGTCAGAAGAAGATGAGTGCTTGAAAACAGTCAATTGTAAACCATGGAGAAAGATGCAGAAGTCGGTGGCTTGATTGATGCAGACCTTCAGAGATAGACGGTCGCGTGAATGGCGCCCACGAGGGACCGCAGTCCCCGGAAAGTGTTGGCCACCCCCACGATGGCGAGGGCTTGAACCAAGGGGGTCGACGCGGTCTCTGTCCCGCATTTATTGTTGCGTCGGTGAAGGCCTTCGCGGCTGGTATAGTGGTATGACCGCTTTCCAGCCCCGGGGGGCGCAGGCACAGAACGGTGTCTGAGTTTCGAGAGATCACAAAAAAGAGGAAATTGTAATCATGGCGATTGCGAGCATCAACCCCGCTACCGGGGAAGTGCTTCAGACATTTCAAGCACTGTCGGAGGCGCAGATCGAACCCAAGTTGCAACTTGCGGTTTCGGCATTCCGCAGTGAGCGCAAAACTTCGTTTGCGGAGCGCGGGCGGCGGATGATGAAGGCGGCGCAGATTCTGGAGCGCGATAAAGAAGCGTGTGCGCGCCTGATGACGCTGGAGATGGGCAAGCCCTACAAGGCGGCGCTGGCGGAGGCTGTAAAGTGCGCGACAGGCTGCCGGTACTACGCGGAGAACGCGGAGAAGTTTCTGGGGGATGAAGTGGTGGAGACGGGGGCCAAGAAAAGTTTCATCCGCTACTTGCCCATCGGTCCGATTCTAGCGGTGATGCCGTGGAACTTTCCTTTCTGGCAGGTGTTTCGGTTTGCTGCTCCGGCACTGATGGCGGGGAATGTGGGGCTACTGAAGCATGCGTCCAATGTGCCGCAGTGTGCTTTGAAAATTGAGGAGATTTTCCGGGAGGCTGGATTTCCTGAGGGCGCCTTCCAGACGTTGTTGATTGGTTCGCAGCAAGTGGACGCGATTCTCAACGATCCGCGGGTGGTAGCGGCGACGCTCACGGGAAGCGAGCAGGCGGGCATTCAGGTAGGGATGGCGGCGGCCAAGCGAATCAAGAAAGTTGTGCTGGAGTTGGGAGGCAGCGACCCATTTATTGTGATGCCCAGCGCGGATCTGGATGCGGCGGTGGCTACCGCGGTGGAAGCGCGCGTGATTAACAATGGGCAGTCTTGCATTGCGGCCAAGAGGTTCATTATCGCTGAATCAATTGCGGCGGAATTCGAACGCAAGTTCGTTAGCCGCATGGAAGCGCTGAGGATCGGCGATCCGTTTGACGAGAAGACCGAGCTTGGGCCACTGGCTACGGCGGACGGCGTGAAGTCACTTGATGCGGATGTTCAGAAAACGGTCAAAGCCGGTGCCAAAGTGCTGACCGGTGGGCATCCTCTGAAGCTGCCGGGAAATTACTATGCGCCGACTGTTTTGAGCAACATTCCCAAAGAGTCGCCGGCCTATCGCGAGGAATTTTTCGGGCCGGTGGCTTCACTGTTCCGCGTGAAGGATCAGGATGAAGCCATTCGCATTGCCAACGACAGCCGCTTTGGTTTGGGGGCCAGTGCCTGGACGAACGATGACCAGGAGCGCGAGCGGTTCATCAATGAGTTAGAAGCGGGGATGGTTTTCATCAACAAGATGGTCGCGTCTGATCCGCGGATTCCTTTCGGTGGCGTCAAGCAGTCCGGGCACGGGCGGGAGCTGGGCGTGCATGGGATTCGGGAGTTCGTGAATATTAAGACGGTGTGGGTGGCGTAGGCCGAGGAGTCAACCGTCAGCACCCAGCATTCAGAGGGCACAACCGGGGGGCTCGGCGGCTCGTACTCAAGCGCGAGGGCAACCAACGATTCGGCTCAAGTCGTGGGTTACTCGACACTCCAGTGATGAACAAGTCTGGCGCGGACAGTTCGATCCGTAACCGTAATCATCTATCACCCAAGCGTCCCGCGGGGGCAGGCTTCACTGCCGCAGCGTAAGTGCGCTCAACACTGCCTGCTGCTTGGCGATTAGAGCCTGTACGCCCTGGCGGGCGAAGGCGATCATCTTGTCGAGTTGATGTTCGTCGAAGACCTGGTGCTCAGCGGTGGCTTGTACTTCGACCAGTTTGTGGCCGGCGGTCATGACGAAATTCATGTCCACGTCGGCGCGAGAGTCTTCTTCGTAGCTGAGATCGAGCAGAATTTCTCCTTCCACAATTCCCACACTTACTGCGGCAACGAAATCTTTCAGCGGGACTGAGGTTAGGGTTCCGGCTTCGACGAGTTTTTCGAGGGCGAGGCCGAGGGCGACGAAAGCTCCGGTGATGGCGGCGGTGCGCGTGCCGCCGTCAGCCTGGATGACGTCGCAGTCGATCAAGATGGTGCGCTCGCCGAGGCGAGTGAGGTCGGTGGCGGCGCGCAGGCTGCGGCCGATGAGACGCTGGATCTCGTGGGTGCGTCCGCTCTGGCGGCCTTTGCTGACTTCGCGCGGGGTGCGGGTCAACGTGGAGCGGGGCAGCATGCTGTATTCGCAGGAAATCCATCCCTTGCCTGAGTTGCGCATAAACTGCGGGACGGCTTCCTCGACCGACGCGGTGCAGATGACGCGGGTGTTGCCGACTTCGATGAGGGCGGAACCTTCCGCGGTACGGATGAAGTCTGGGGTGATCACGACCGGACGGAGCTGGTCCGGCGAGCGATTGTCCGAGCGATAGAACATCAGGCAGGAATTGTAAATGAAAAGCACCCGGTGACGTGTGCTGGTGATACTGGCGGGTAGAAAGCAGAACAAAAACAAAGATCTTAATCGCGGAGTGCGCTGAGATCTGCGCAGAGAGCGCTGGCAACAGCTCTTCGCTCTGCCGAATTCATCCTTGCAGTCGAAGTCTATGGGACGGACTGGAGCTGGATGGCGAGCTGGTTTACCGCCGATACGTCATAGAAATCGGAGAGATCGGCGTGGCCCGCCAGGCTGTCACGCTCTTTTCCGTCGACCAGAATTTTCACTTTCAGAATGCCGGGAATGTTCGCGGAGAGTGTATGAATCAGCGAGGCGACAGTAAGTTCCTCGACCAGAACGCCGGAACGGTGAGTATCGGCAAAGGCGGCATTGAGATCGATGACCGCGAGGCCGGGATCAACCAGGTACACGCTGCGAACGTCGGCGCCAACGCCTATGGCGTGCGGCGACGACTTGTCGAGATAAAGCGCAAGCAGAGCACGAAGCAATTCTTCAGCGCGTTGTTGGCGGCCGGCGGACAGAGGGATCCGGGCAGACTGCGCACGGAGAATGCCGGGATCGTCATAGGCTACGAAAAGCGTCAGCTGTTCGGTGGGGCCGGCAGAGGGAGGGGCCAAAGGACGAGCGTCAGAAGCGGCGACGGGGACGGCGGCGCGTCCGCGCATCTGCCACGCGTAGACAGCCATGCCCAGCACAATCATGAGCAGCACAGCAACGGCAATGACCAGGTGGCGCGGGATCATGGGGTTGCTCCGAGCTTGTCGCGCGTGGCTGCGATGGCTGTCGCTACAGCGCTGGCGATCGGCTGCTGATAGTCGGCGGAGGTAAGTTGCGCGAGATCCGATCCTGCCGGAGCTACTTCGATGGCCACGGCCGCGGCCGTTACATTGTTGAGGGGGCGCAAAGGTGCGGTGACAATGCGGACCGACGCCTGCTGCTTTTGCAGTTCTGCACTTATGCTGGCGGCTGCCCCTTGGCTCACCGGGAGGAAAGAGGATTGGGCGCTCGACCATGAGCGGAACAGACCGTTGTCACCACTCCCATAAGGAAGCAGGGCCGTGTAGAGGCGAACTCCGTGGCCGCCGGACGCCACGTGCAGAGCAATGTAGATAGCGGGGTGGTTCGTGTTAGCCAGGACAGCGCGCTGATCCGAGCTAAGGTTGGCGTCGCTCTCCCGCAGCATCAGGGTGGAAATGCCGCGCTTCTCGAGTTCCTGGCGCAGTCGACGAGCCAGGGCGAGCGTGACATCCTTTTCCAGCAGCGTGCTGCTGAGCGCTTCACCGCGATCGTCGCCACCGTGACTGGGATCCACCACCGCAAAGTAACGACGCGGGGCGGATGGGTATGAACTTGGGGAAGGCGCGGAAGGCGGCGAGTTCGCCGGGGAGGTCGCAGCAGGACGAGCAGCAGCCGAGGCAGGACTGGGCGGCGTTGGGGGCGAAGCCTGCGATGCTGCAGAAGCCGGGGTGAGGGTGATGGTCCGGCCATTGTCGCTGAAGCTGGGCGTCAATGGCCCAGTTGTATTGACCGTGATCTCGGCGAGGCCGTTGCTTTCGCTGTAAGTAGCCGAAGAGATGATGTTGCTGCCGAAAGTCAGCGTGGAAGATGCGGGTGCGACTACGGGCTCGCGAGTGAAAGTGATGTGCAACTTGCCGGGCTCGGTGGAAACTGAGGGACTGACCGGCGATGAGAAGTTGAAGACCAGGCGGGGGGGAATGCCGCCAGCCAGCGAGGCCGTGAAGTGAGTGGCGATGCTGCCAATGAAGAGGCGTCCAGAATCTTCGTGGACGGTGACTGGACCACCCAGGAACCGTGGCAGGAGCGAGCTCAGTGAAGCGACGGGTACCAGGCCGCGTCCGTTTTCGATCAGGAAAATGGATGAGAGATCGGCGGTCCTGCCTTGAATGCGGGCGCGGTTCTGGCCAGCGATAAATTCGCCTTCGACATTGTTGTAGCGGATGCGCCAACGCCGGCCATCGAGTTTGGCGTTGACTCGGCCGAGCGGATCGAGGAGTTCGAGCAGGGCAACGTAATCATGGTTGGCTCGCTGAGTGACGGGCAGGAAGTAGTTAGCGGCAACGGAGTAGACGGAGAGACGCTTCTGAGGAGCGGCGCTCAGAAAGCATGAAGAGAACAGGATCAGGCCGGATATGAACAGGAATCCCGCGATCCGAGAGCATGGTTCCCTGCGGACAACCGGAGGGGCTTCGTGGCTGCTCGGGCAGCTATTCCAGCGCATAGATGGTTAGTCCGCTGAGGAGCTTAGGATAGAAGTCGGTGGACTTCTGGGGCATGACTTCTCCAGCAAAGGCGACCTCGCGCATCTGGTCGATGGAGCAAGGATTCATGAGGAGTGTAATGTTGGCAGAGCCAGAGCGCACTTGTGCGAAAGCATCGCCGGCATCACGCAGGTAAGAAATGTTTCTCTGCTCGCGGATCGACTCTTCCGAGAGGCCTAGCACACCTTCCAGCAAGAGTTTGTGGAGTTGCACAACGTCGAGCGACTGCTGACGCGGAGAAAGGCCGGCAAGCATTTGCGATCCGCTGCCCTTGAGCCTATGCAACAGGAAAGCCCGATTGGCGGTTACGGCGAGCAGAGCAGTTTCAGCCTGTCCCGCCTCCCGCAGGGTGGAGGTCGCCGGCGCGGGCGCAATAGCAGGATCCAATTCGTCGATAGCAAAAAAAGCACGACTTGAATTTAGAAAACTGTCGACTGAAAACGAAGCGAGTCCGCGGACTACGCGGTGCGTGGGCAAGATGACGAGGCCGGGGCCGGACATATTGATGAATGTCATCACCGCGAATTCGTAGGCAGCATCGACGGATGAGGCATGGCCGCCGGCCAATGGAGCAGCGCGGCGTTCGTTGCGATAGTTGAGCGCAGTCTCGTAACGGTGGTGGCCGTCGGCGATGATGAGCTTTTTATCCCGCATCCTGGAGCGGACGGCATTTACTACAGTGGGGTCGGCAATTTGCCAGACGCGATGAAGGACTCCGTATTCATCCGTCACTTCGATGATGGCATTGGAGTTTGCGCCGGAATCGTGGAAAAGCAAAGAATCGATGTCACCTGAGTCTTGGTAGAGCATGAAAAGCTGTTCGAAGTGGGCGCGGGTGGCGCGAAGCAGATCGAGGCGGTCGGCCTTCGGCTTGGCCAAGGTTTGCTCGTGACGGAAGACGACTCCGGTCGAATAGTCTTCGAGACGTCCCAGGGCGATGAAGCCGCGGCGCTCGAGTTCGCTGGTCGCGCCCCGCCCGGGGAAGGTTTGGGAGTAGGTGTAAAGGGAAGGGTCGGAATCCTGCCGGAGGATACCCTGTTGTCGCCACTCCCGAAAATGTGAGGCGGCTCGGGAGTATACATTGTGTTCCGGATTGTCTTTGTCTTCCCGCCGGCCGAAGATAATGCGTACCAGGTTGTACGGGCTGGCCGCATAGTAGCGGTCTTGCATTGCGGGAGTGATCTTGTCGTAGGGTTGGGTGAGAACTTGCTCGGCCGGCACCTGCTTCGAGTCATAACGGAGAGCACGGAACGGAATGATGTGAGCCATGGAGATTTTGATTGTAGCAAGGGGTGTGGATCCGGCTGGTCCAGGCCTTATCGTGCCCGCCGCCCAAGGTTTTCCTAAGTGGGAACCGAGCTGCAAGGTTATGCGCAATGCGTGACATGGATTTGACAAAAATTGCCTGAACGTAAAAGGCAAAGCTGTGATACGATGCGCTCGATTGAGGTGTTTATGGCCCGCCTGAATGGGCGCCGGTCATCCCGCTCTACGGCCCCAGTTCGCATTGCCCGTCCGGCCTGCTGTTTGGACCCGACTTTATCCCCTCCGCGCCGAATTGTGTCTCCCTTTCTACTCTGGACGGTAATCTTCGCGATTTCGGCATTTTGTGGTTCAGCCACACCAGCCTTGGGTCAGACTGACGTTAATGATGTTCACGTCGTCCCGCGGATCGAGAGGGAAGTGCCGAAAGAGAGCTTGGTGACGCCTGGGTTGAAGACTCATGTGCGGCCTTTGAAGGTGGATGTGGACTTGGTGCTGGTTCCGGTGACGATTACCGATCCCTTGAACCGTTTAGTCACGGGTCTCGAAAAAGGGAATTTCCAGCTCATGGAAGGAAGCGCTGCGCAGGAGATCAGAACGTTCTCCAGCGAAGACGCGCCGGTTTCCCTGGGTGTGATTTTCGACTCCAGCGGAAGCATGAGCAGCAAAATGGACCGGGCGAAGGACGCGGTGATCGAATTCTTTAAGACGGCCAATCCCCAAGATGAGTTTTTTATGATCACCTTTTCGGATACCCCTGAAGAGGTGACCGACTTCACCAGTTCGGTGGACGATATCCAGGGCAAGCTGGTGTATGCGGTCCCGAGGAAGCGCACCGCTCTGCTCGATGCGATCTACATGGGCATCAGCAAGATGAGGCAGGCGAAGTATGCCAAGAAAGCGCTGTTGATCATCTCGGACGGAGGCGACAACCACAGTCGCTATACCGAAGGCGAAATTAAGGCGTTGGTGAAGGAAGCGGATGTAATGATCTACGCCATAGGAATCTATGATCGTTACTTCGCATCGGCGGAAGAGCGGCTGGGACCGGGATTGTTGAGCGAAATCACGGAATTAACCGGAGGACGCGCTTTCACCATCGAGAATCCTAATGATCTGGCGGATGTGGCCACCAAGATTGGCATCGAGCTCCGTAACCAATACGTGTTGGGATACCGGCCGAAGAACGTTGTCCGGGATGGCAAATGGCGTAAGATAAAAGTGAAGCTCATGCCACCGAAAGGATTGCCACCGCTCAAGGTGTATGCCAGGACGGGTTATTATGCGCCTGCGGAGTAAGCAGGCCGCACGAGTTTTTCTTCTTCTCCCGTTTGTGATCTGGGCCGGAACGCAGGTCGAAGTTTCGGGACTGGCACAATCGTCCGCGCAGGACACGCCCAAGCCTCCGGCAACGCAGCCTTCGACTCCGACCGAAGGCAATGCTCCTGCGAATCCGCCCGCCTCGACTCAACCGCCAAAAACCAGCGAGGACAACGGAGTTTTTGTCTTTCGCAAAGACGTGGAAGAAGTGGTGCTCCACGCCACCGTGGTGGACGACAAGCAGCATATTATTACCAATCTCGACAAGAGCTCGTTTACGGTGCTTGAGGACGGTAAGCCGCAGAGCATCGTCTCCTTCCGGCACGAGGACATTCCGGTTGACATGGGAATTGTGATTGACAACTCGGGGTCGATGCGAGAGAAGCGCGCGAAGGTGAACCAGGCGGCGCTGAATTTGGTGCGGTCGAGTAATCAGCAGGATGAAGTGTTCGTGGTCAATTTTAATGACGAATATTACCTCGATCAGGATTTCACGGCGGATCTTCTGAAGTTGAAGGACGCACTGGAAAAAATTGATGCCAAGGGCGGAACGGCGTTGTATGAAGCGGTAGTAGCCTCGGCTGACCATTTGAAGAGGAATGGCAAGCGGGATAAAAAAGTCCTATTCGTAGTGACGGATGGTGAAGACAATGCCAGCCGCGAGAATTTGGAGCAGGCGGTGAAGCAATTGCAACAGGAAAACGGGCCTGCGGTGTACGCCATTGGAATCCTGGGCGACGAAGAGCATCCCAAGCGGGCGAAGCGGGCGCTCGAGGTCATGGCTCAACGGACCGGGGGACTGGCGTTCTTTCCGAAGACTCTGGACGAAGTAGATGAGATCAGCCGCAACGTGGCGCGCGACATTCGGAATCAGTACACCATTGGGTACAAGCCTACGAATCCGAAGGGCAGCGGTGGCTTCCGGGCAATTCGCGTGGAGGCCAAGGCCAAAGGACACGGGAAGCTCAATGTGCGTACCAAGAGCGGATACTACGCGGGCGCTCAGTCCGCGGCGAGCGGCGCGAAGTGAACGCCCGCTTCTTGAATGTAACGGACTTTTAAGCATAGCGCCGAGTTACCTTTGGACATTTTCCTAACGGCTTCCGGACGCGCGCTACGGCCGGAGCTTCCCATGGCCTGTGCGCTCAAGCCCGTGCCGTCAATGCAGTTCTTCCTACCAGCATCGTCGTCGGTGCCGCCGCAAAAGGGACGGCCCCCATAAAAAATATCAAGTTCTACCTCAATGGCAAGTATGAAGCAAACCTGAGCGGCTCCGGCGGCGCTGTAGCACTTACGCTTCCCCAGCAAGGCACCCCGTACACATTAAAGGCGGTGGCCACCGATTCGGCGGGCAACCACTACAGCGCCAGCAAGAAGGTGGTGGCGGAGTATACCTATGACCATTACAGTTGTATGGGCAGCGGCTGCATTCCAGGGATCTATGCTGTGGCCCCACTGGATGAGGCCTACGTTGGCAGCACCTTCGATCTGAATTTGCCGATCCGTGACAACCCGAACCCGATTTCCGCGATGCGAGCCTATCTCGACAACAACGTCATTGCCACCTCAAACGGACCAAGGTTACAGCCACAGGTCACAGTTGCGGCTTCTGGCCCCCACATACTCACAATTCAAGGCTGGGATTCAAAAGGAATCGAGTACCGCATCCAGCAGAACATCAACATCAACGTATCGAAGTGACCGCCGGCAAATTGGGAAACCCTTTGCGGTAACGCCTTCGAGCGTGCGCAATCGCGAGTTCCCTGTTTTTCTTATCTGTTTGTGCCTGCGGGTCTGGCTTGACGGTGCGCCCTGACACGAAAGCATGATCGAAGTCTCAGTTTTGCAGCACCGTACGGGAGATTGCGCTCCGGCTCTCACCGGTAACGACAATTGACGATTCCGAACTCGCCCCGTACCCTATACTGTGCGCACGAAGAGTCCTGAAATTTCCCGCCTGCGCGTTGCCAACGACATAACCGAATTGGTCGGCGAAACTCCGATGTTGCAACTGATGCGACTGGTTCCGGCTGGTTCTGCCGATGTGTTTGCCAAACTGGAATACTTGAATCCGGGCGGCAGTGTGAAGGATCGGGCGGCTATCGGCATTATCCGGCGCGCCGAGCAGGAACGAAAACTGGCGCCGGGGGGCACGATTGTGGAGGCCACGGCCGGGAATACCGGAATTGGCCTGGCCTTGATCGGTGTGAACCGTGGCTACACAGTCAGGTTGTTTGTGCCGGAGCTTTTCTCGGAGGAAAAAGTCAAGATCATGCGGGCCCTCGGCGCCGAGGTGATTCGCACGCCTGATGCTGAGGGCATGCTGGGAGCTATCCGGCGTGCGAAAGAGTTGGCGGCGAGCGATCCTACGGCGTTCATGGCGGGGCAGTTTGAGAATCCTGCCAATCCTGATTATCACTACGCAACTACCGCCCCGGAAATCTTCGAGCAAATGGAAGGAAGGATTGATGCCCTGGTGCTGGGCTGCGGGACATCGGGAACATTTACGGGAGTCGGGCGCTTCATGAAAGAAAACCTGCCGGGGGTGCTGGCGTACGCCGTGGAAACCCAAGGCTCGGTGTTGGGGGGAGGGAAGCCGGGCCCACACAAGGTGGAGGGAATCGGCGCCAGCTTTGTGCCCAAGACTTTTGACCGTTCGGTGTGCGACGAAGTGATGATGGTGTCCGACAAAGATGCGTTCGAAATGGTCAAGCAACTTGCCGCGCAGGAAGGCGTGCTGGCTGGCTCAAGCGGTGGGGCTGCCGTGTTTGCAGCTTTGCAGGTGGCGCAGCGACTGGGTGCGGGGAAGCGTGTTGTCACCGTGGTTCCGGATTCGGCAGAACGGTATTTGTCTAAGAAAATCTTCGAGGGCGGGGTGTAGATGGGGCAGTTTCGGGGACCTGTGCGGGCAGAAGATCTTTAATCGCAGCGGGCACTGAGAACCGCCGCCGAGAACGCAGAGAGCATAGGGAAGGCACAGCCGGTCGTAAAGGAAGGACATGAAAAACAATCGACAAATTGGGTTTGCTACTCGGGCGATTCATGTCGGCCAGGAACCGGATCCTCTAACCGGGGCGGTGACGGTGCCGATCTATCCGACTTCCACTTATGTGCAGCAGGGAATCGGAGAGCACAAGGGCTACGAGTATTCGCGGGTGTCGAATCCCACGCGCACGCGTCTGGAAGAAAATCTGGCAGCGCTGGAAGGTGGGCTGGCGGCGCGCGTTTTTGCCAGCGGCATGGCAGCCATCAACGCCGTCACCAGCCTGCTGAAGTCCGGCGATCACGTGATTTGTGGCAACGATCTTTACGGTGGAGTGCCGCGGCTGTTCAATCAGGTCTGGGCTGATTTCGGACTCGAGTTCTCCTACGTGGACACGTCCGAAGCTGGTCATGTGGAACGCTCCATGCGCAAGAACACGCGCATGGTCTATGTGGAGACGCCGACGAATCCGCTGATGCGGTTGAGCGACATTCGTGCCATCGCCGCAATTTGCCGCCGCCGTAAGACGGAATTGATCGTGGACAACACTTTTATGTCCCCATATTTCCAGCAGCCTTTTGCGCTGGGGGCTGATATGGTCGTGCACTCGACCACGAAGTTTCTTAACGGACACAGTGATGGTCTGGGTGGCGTGGTGGTGTGCAGCAAGCCCGAGCAGGCGGAGAAATTGGCGTTCATGCAAAAGGCGGCAGGAGCGATCTTGTCTCCCTTTGAGTGCTGGCTGGTGCTGCGCGGGGTGAAGACACTGGCCGCACGAATGGAGCAGCATGACCGCAGCGGGCGTATCGTGGCGAGGTTTTTGGCCGAACATAAGAAAGTGAAGAAAGTGTTTTACCCGGGGTTGCCGGATCATCCGCAGTATGAGCTGGCGAAGCAGCAGATGAGCGGATTCGGTTCGATGATCACCTTCGAGACCGGATCGCTCAACAACGCCAAGAAAATGTTGAAGAAAGTGAGCGTATGTTCTCTCGGCGAGTCGCTGGGAGGCGTTGAGACGCTGATTTCGCATCCCGCGACGATGACCCACGCGGCGCTCGGCGAGAAGGGGCGAAAGGCAATCGGAATTACCGATGGCATGGTGCGTATCTCCGTGGGCATCGAGGATGTCGAGGATATTGTCGATGATCTAGATCGTGCGCTGGCGGCTATGTAGAAGCATTTTCGCTACGCAGTTCCACGGATTTGCGCGAATTACGAAACAGATTCTGAAGTGTTCGTGTTTTCGCGGGATTGAACTTACCTTTGGCTGAGCAAGCTCCATCTATGTCTCGCGAGTGGAATTCTTCGGTATACCACCGTCTTTCCGGGCCACAAGTCGGTTGGGGCAAGAAAGTATTGTCGCGGTTGCGACTGCGGGGAGATGAAGTTGTGCTTGACGCCGGATGCGGCACCGGCCGTCTGACGGCTGAATTGGTGGAGGCTCTGCCCAGGGGCCGGGTGGTTGGAATTGATCTTTCGCAGAATATGCTGGCGGGGGCGCGCGAGCACCTCTGGTCCCAGCTTATGGTGCCAGTTGGGTTGGTTGCGGCTGACCTTTTGCATTTGCCCTTTGAGCGCGCTTTCGACGGCATCGTGAGCACGGCGGCGTTTCACTGGGTGCTGGATCATCATCGGTTGTTCCTTGAATTACGGCGAACGTTGCGTCCGGGAGGGTGGCTGGAGGCGCAATGTGGCGGTGGGGCAAATGTAGCGGCGTTGCGAAAGCGAGCCTTGGCGCTGGCCAGCACACCAGAGTTCTCCGCATTCTTCGCAGATTTTCGGGAGCCGTGGTTTTATGCGGATGCCGAAGGAGCCGCCTGCACGCTCGATCGCGCCGGGTTTGTCGATGTTGTGACTAGTCTTGAACCTGCGCCTACCGTGCTGAATAACGCGCAGCAGTACTCGGAATTTGTGAGTCACATCATTCTCCGTCAACATTTGAAGCGCATTCCCGATGAGGATCTTCGGGCGCAATTCATGACCAGACTGACGGAAGCGGCTGGGGCGGATGATCCTCCGTTTTCGCTGGATTATTGGCGTTTGAACCTAACTGGCCGGAATCCTTCCTAATCTAAAAGCGCCTAACAAAACCCCACCCCGGCAGCTTGCGTGCGCTTACTGCAGCTTTGCGTCCTCCGCTTTGGCTTCTTTCAGGATGGGGATGTCGGGATCGGCGTCTTTCCAGAGTGTGAGGACATTCTTGTAAGCGGCGAGTGCCCGAACGTGTGCGGAATCGGCATCTGCGTTTGCTAGCCGGGAAATGCCGTTTACCTCTAATCCTCTACAATGTGCTGGAGGAATATGCAGGTATGAAAACCATCGTTGCGTTTCTAGTTCTGTCTCTCTCGTTTCACGCCTACGGGCAAAGCCCCAAGCCAGCGACACTGCGGAGCATACTGCTGGAGCAATTGCGCACCACTCACAACGAGAAAGACTGGTTCGTGCCCATCAACATAGCCGTGGAAGGGCTTACGGCAGAGCAGGCCAGCTGGAAGGATGGCAGCGGGAACCACTCCGTCGGACAGCTGACCAATCATCTGCTGTTCTGGAACGGACGGGAGCTGGCCAAGTTCAAGGGCGAACCGGAGGAGAAATTCAGCGGCAACAACGAGGAAACGTTCAACAACTTTGACAGCAAGAAGTGGAGTGATACGGTCAAGCAGCTCGACCGCGTGATGACCGAATTGGAAAAGCTTGTCGAATCCGCTGATGACAAGAAGCTGCAGGCTTGGGCCTCAGAGATCGCTCACATCGGCACGCACAATGCGTATCACGTGGGGCAGATCATTTTTGTCCGCAAGCTCCAAGGCTCTTGGAATCCCGAGAAGGGCGTGAAGTAGTACTGCAACGGTCAGAAGCCGTACGATATCAACGAGCGGCTGCACGTTCGGGCCTGAATCGGGAACACCGACGCTATGGGTGGAGAAATTTTGGTATGGGTGCCGAGCGCCGGCTGTAATCCAAGCACAGCGAAGTAATTGCCCGAGACCAACTCCGACTCCGCAAGGTCTGGCTGGTTGTGCCATTGCACCCCGACCTGAGCCCAACTGGTTGCGATCAACCCACTGAACACTGAATTGTGGTCCCGTAAGTCGCGGTACATGGGATAGGAAAAGACGAGGTTCGAATCGCCGCGCGCGTGTGTGCTTCCGGTATCGTCGCCCGAGAAGCGCAAGACGACGAGATGGCTTGGCTCTTTCACCGGCAGGCTGCGCAGAAGTGCTTGATCGAGCAGCGTGTAAATCGCCGTATTTGCGCCGATGCCGAGCGACAGCGTGAGCACCGCCAGAATCGTGAACGCAGGCGACTTTCGCAGCAGCCTCAGACCGTATCGAAGGTCTTCAACTACCGTTCTCATGCTCTCTCACCTTGAAACTTTCACTCATATCCCAACGCCACCATGGGATCGACCTTGGCGGCGCGGCGTGCGGGGATATAGCTCGCCATCACGGCAATACGGATTAGCAAACAGCCACACTGATAACGGTGATCGCACCCGCAGGCCGACCCAGCTGATCCATTCGCCCATATTCGAGAAACGGCAGCACTTTGCCTTCCAACCTTTTGCTTATTTAGTAATTGCATTTTGTTGTGCTTAAAACCCCCGCCTATACTCCCCAATCGTCCGATACCGGCTAGCTGCGTCCAAAACCGGACAGTAGTTTGCCACGAGAAAGGCGAGGGCACTGGCTGATCGGATCGAGAGTGGTTGGTCGGCAAACCGGAAGTGTCGAGTGACGGGGCAAACCTGAGGTAGTCCGAGAGCGACTTCCGCCAACGGGAACAAAACCTTGAACCAGCCGTCTCACAGCTCATGAAACTTAACATGGAAGAGCGCGGACGGCACTGCGAGTCAAAACATGTTGCGCAACGACCGGATCACGAGTTCCTATTTTTCTCATTGCTGTTGCGGTTCACCTCATGCGGCGGAGATCTGGGCTCGTCTTGTCTCGACAACGTTGTGCGCTGACGCCGCGGATGAGAACATAGGTATGAGACCTTCGACCAGTGTTGGGTGAGTCAGGACCGCATCGCGCAGCGCGGTGTAGGGCAGCCCTGCTATCATCGCGATCTGGACGGCGGCCAGGATCTCCCCCGCACCGACACCGAAGGCCGTGAATCCGAGGATGCGATCGCTATCAGCCTCCACGAGGGCCTTCAGAAAGCCGCGCGTTTCGGAAAGTGTGCGGGCACGCAGGTTGGCTTCCATCGGAACCTTGAATAGTCGATACGCTATCCCTTGAGCCTCCGCTTCTGTTTCACTCAGACCGATACGAGCAAGTTCGGGGTCGGTAAACAGACAATATGGGACTTGCCTGCCCGTGGTCACACGGTTGCCGCCGGTTAAATTCGCATGGACTACGCGGAAATCGTCGATGCTGATGTGCGTGAACTGCGGGCTACCTGCGACCTCGCCGATCGCCCACACTCCCGGCGCTGTCGTCTGCAGCCGCTCGTTGACCTTGATGTATCCACGGTCGGTCAGTTCAACACCGGCTAACTCCAATCCAAGTCCCTCGGTGTTTGGAGTGCGCCCTGTCGCGACAAGCAGGTGAGTACCCGTCAGCGTCTTATCGGTTCCATTCTGTTCGAACACAATGGTCACCGAGTCTCCCGATTTTCCAGACACGCGTTTGATACGCCTATTCAGATGAACATCGATGCCCTCGTCGTCAAGCAGGCGGTTAAGAGCCACACACACGTCTTCGTCTTCTTTGGACATCAATCGTCCATTGCGATCAATCACAGTCACTTTGCTGCCGAATCGCCGCATCGCCTGGGACATCTCCACTCCGACGTAGCCCCCACCGACAACAAGCAAGTGTTCGGGAATTTCATCGAGTTCAAGAGCCTCGATATGCGTGAGCGGCTGCGCTTCAGCAAGACCAGGAATTGCTTCCAATGTGGCCCGTGTGCCGGTGCTGACGATCACATTAGTACCGCGGAGTTGACGAGTGCTCCCGTCGCAGAGGGCGGCCTCCATAGTTCTCGGAGCAACGAACCGCCCGGTGCCCAAAATGAACTCGGCGCCCGTCTTCCGGTAATTCTCCATATACATCTCGTTCAGGCCGACGACCATCTTGCGCTTGCGGTCTCGGACGCCCGACATCTCAATCATGAAGCCATCGTGAGCAATGCCAAACTCTTTGCTTCGGCGAAAGTAGTCCACAACTTTCGCACTATGGATAATGTTCTTGCTCGGAAGGCATGCAATATTAGGGCAAGAGCCGCCAATATACTTGCGATCGACGACTGCGACGCGCTTGCCTTCGCCAGCAAACGTCCACGCAGCGATGGTCGAGCCTGTGCCGCCACCGAGAATCACCAGATCAAATTCTTCCGGCTGCGACTTCTTAAGAACCTGGGCGGATGGAGAGGTCTCGGTGCTCTTCATGCGACTTTTCCTTTCTGAGCGACAGGCTCACTCTTGACTTGCATCGATTTGACGAGATCGGCGGCCGATGCTCCTTCGAGCGACAGTCCGTAGCCAACTTCCCGCACAATACGCTCTTTCAAGGGCTGAATAAAGTGTACGCGCGTGTTGCGGCGCGTCACTTCCGGAGCTTTCAAGTACAGCTCTGCCAATTCCCGCGCTCGGCTGAGCGCTTTACCGTTCGGCACAACCTCGCTAACCACTCCCCATTCGTGCGCAGTGCGCGCCGTCAGCGGCTGTGGGTTCAGCAAGAAAGCCTCTGCTCGTCCTGCTCCAGCGCGATAACTCCAGGTGGTAAAAATTCCATCGCCTGGCACAATGCCTCCGGCGAAGTGCGGAATATCGTGGAAGGTTGCACCCTCGGCTGCCACAATCACACTGGCAAGTAGGGCATACTCGGAGTGCACATGGGCGCGTCCCTCGATAGCCGCGATCATCGGAACGCGTATGTTGGCTATATTCTCCACAATCTGAACGCCCTCGTCGTGAACCTGGCTCCAAGCGGCGGGATCGGCGACGTTGCCGAAAGACGAAAAATCGATGTAAGGAATAAACTCGCCGCCCGCTCCCGTCAGAATTACGATCTTGTTCGCTCGATCTTGTGCAATCCGATAAAAGGCATCGACAAACTCCGTATGATCTTGTGCCGTGAAAGTGAATGGCCCGTCGTTGCTGTGAAATTCGGCAACCAGGACACCTTCGGAGTCCCGAATCAGTCTTAGGCTGCGATATGCAGCTAAGTAGTCATCTTGAAGTCGTTGCATAGGATCTCCTCTCTAAACTTCGTTTTGGGCGTGATGGAAGATGCAGCGTTCATTGTTAGCGTGGTGAAGTTTGGCGCAATATGGGGCCGCGCCCCGGCGGACTCGAAGAAATACCTCGCCGGCGGCCAGCATCCCCATCGACGGAGCTATGAAATAGATCCAGAGCGCATGCCAATAGTTCGCGTGCAGTGCTGAGCCGAATGTTCGTGCCGGGTTCGTGCTCATGCCTGACAGCGGTGCTTCGAATGTGTAGTAGGTCGCAATCAGTACGCTCACAAAATACGCGGTGTATGGTGCCAGTCTTTTGTGATTGGTGGCGAACAGCACAGTGATCATCAGAAAGAAAGAGATCGCCAATTCGGCCACGAACGCGACAGTGCTTCCGTACACGCCCGGAACTGTCACCGCATAACGTACCGTATGATTGCTAAGCGCTCCTCGCAATACATATCTGGCAAGAGTGACACCACCAATGGCGCCTAGGAACTGGGCGATGACATAGAGCCATGCATCCCAAAACTCCACTTTTCCCAGCCGATAAAAAGTGAAGGTGATTGCCGGATTGAAATGACCTCCTGACCGTTTGCCCCAGGGTGAGATCACAATTGCAATCGCCGTCGCACCCATGACCAATCCCATGAGCGCCCTGCGAGCAACGCCGCTAGAAATAGACTGCTGCACAATCGACGCTGGGTGCTGTAGCAACGTGGCGACCACGCACGCAACAAAGAGGTACAATCCCAGCTCACCCACTTCCATCAGATATTCCGGCCAATGGTGACGTAAGCTGGCAACTGCGCTTAATCCATCAGATCGTCGAAGCGCGGTTAAGGGACGCTGTACGCCGATGTTCGTCACCGTCATGGCCCGGCCTTGTTTGTTTCACAGTTTTTTTGGAAACTACCAACCAGCCTCTTGGCTATCCTTCCTCGAAATAGATCAGCCGCTTGCGGAGCAGCGTGGCTGAGAAACTTTGGAAAAGGTGGCCTTCTGAATTAGCTTCGAGGTCAGCACATCGCACTCAAGTGGCAACAACGAGACCGCCTGCGGCACGAATGACCTCTCCCGTGATCCAGGCTGATTCGTCTGAGGCTAGGAACACTGCCAGCGGGGCGATATCACTGACGCGACCGAGCCGGCCGAGCGGCGTCTTCTCAGCCAGAACGGCGCCGGCCCCACCCTCAAAGGTTCCCGCCGCTACATTGCCTTCGGTTTCTGTATGACCCGGAGCGATGGCGTTGACCCGGATCTTGCGCGGTGCAAGTTCGAGCGCCAATCCCTTTGTCAGTGTTTCGATGGCGCCTTTCGTGGACGCGTACAGCAGGGCTCCCGCCACGGGATGCGAGCCCACAATGGAGCTGAGGTTGATGATGCTACCGCCGTCGGCGCCGAACCGCTTGATCGCCTCCTGCACGGTGAGAATCGTCCCGAGAACGTTGATGTTGTAGTGGAGCTGAAAGCTCTCTTCGGTGATCTCCGCGAAGCCGCCAAAGCGGAATACTCCGGCGTTGTTGACCAGAACGTCTAGTCTTCCGAAGGCGGAATCCACCTTGTCGAATAGCCGTGCGACATCTGCCGCCTTGGACACGTCCGCCCCGACCGAGATCGCCTCGCCCCCGCTGTCGATGATCGCCTGAGCGAGCCGATCGGCGCCTTGCCGGTCGGAGGAATAGTTCACCGCCACGCGCGCGCCCGCGGCTCCCAAGGCCGTTGCAATCCCAGCGCCGATGCCTTTGGACGCGCCCGTCACTATCGCCACTTTATTAAACAGTCTGCTCATATTCACCATTGTTCTTGATCCGACTCCCCGTACCCCCGAACGTCCATCGCCGTGAATTGCGCCTCGCGCGTATGAAAATCTCGATTTATGCTCCTTATGCTAAAGAGCGTTTTGAAACAGCGCGTCAACATTCAATTTTGCATCCTGAACGAATCGTCGGCAACCCGGAAGTGATCCCGAGGAATGTCGGGGGAGAGCGAGCATTGCCGCCGCAAAGCAATTCTGTCAAACATTCCCATGGCGCGAGCTGCGCCGGTCCCAGGCAGCAGCCAGGGTTTAAAAATTTGTCAATTCGGATGGTTGCGGGGTACAGAGAAATTGCTGAAATAAAAGAATTTCTTGGTTGCGGGGGCCTGCAACCATCCGAATTGTTTAGTCCTGCCTTTCAGCTTCCCAATGATTCGCACAGCCGCCTAGGCCCGGGTCTCTGCGGTGACAACGCTGCGGGATAAGGTTTTACAACAACTTACAGGCACGCGGGGCCTGCGAAACACCGCGCAATTCATACAAGACATCGTATTTTGTGGGTTGGAGAAATGCTGAAGGACGTTGCTCTCAGTGGTCAACGATCTACGTAGGACGAACTGCATGAGTGGATCCCCTCCGCGTTGCAACGATTGCGCCTGGGGAAGGGGGGGTTGACAAAAAGTAGAAAAATAGTATAATTATGGTCGAATTGCACTCGGAGGATTTATGGAAACGGCCATGCTTGTTGAACCACGGAAAGAACGAAAAAGATTCCTCTCGGAGTTGCTCAAGAAGGAAGGTCTACGGGTCGAGTCCTTTGACACCGCAGAGGAGGCTGTCGATCAAGCTGCTAAAGCTGCACCTGACCTCCTCGTCCTGGACATAAAAATGCCAACAACTCAGTCGGGACTGGGGGTTTTGGAGCAACTCAAAAGGTTGGATTTGCCCGTCATTTTGATCACTGCCAACGAGACGGTAGCCCTGGAGCACGACTTGTACTCTCTTGGAGACGTCCTCCAGTCTCCGATAACCGACCAAGCCTTCAAGGCTCGCATCCAAGGAATCTTGAAGCGGCGTTTCCGGAGAATATCCGCAAAAGTATCCAATCACCCAATTGCATCCCATGTTTTATCGGAGTTGCACGATCCAGTTACGGGCAGGCTGGATGCCGGACGCATTGCGGAATTCCTCGGTACACCGTTGTCGTCTTTTGCGAAGCTCTCGCAGGTCAGTGTCGCCGGCCTGCACAAGAGCCCCGCTTCCGTTTCCGCGCAGGCTCATTTGATTCCGATCGCCCGGAGCCTGACTATCCTCTTGCAACTGCTCGGATCGAAAGAAAACGTCCGCGCCTGGATGAACAGTCCTCATCCGGACCTCGGAAGCCAGCCTCCGATCGGCGTGATTCTTGAAGGAAAAGCCCAAGTGGTGACCGACCTATTGGAGGCGGCCCTCGCCGGTCAGCCTTCCTGATGCTTCCCGAGAAAGACCTCAAGGTCGCATTGCAGGGGATTGCGGGCGTCCCTGCGCACGGTCCATTCAGCCGGTGCGTCGCGCTTCAATATCTTTTTCCGAAGCCCGTGCCCGCGCCTTCAGTTCCACCGCAACCGCTCTGGGGTATGGGAAGCAAGTTGTACGGCGGGCGATACACTCCCAAGAATTCTTTCGAGACGATTTACCTTGCCGAGGACATGGTGACAGCTCTCACCGAAGTAGTTGCAATCGTCACCGGACTTTCGGGACGCGCCATTACACTCGCAAGCGGCCCATGGGTTATCGTCGCCGTTCATGGCGTGCTCTTGTCGATCCTCGACCTGACGATCACCGCAAATGTGCAAACGATTGGATCGAGCTACCAGGAATTAACGGGGTCGTGGCGTTACGCTGTGGGGCAGCAGGGAGAACCTGCGACTCACGTTCTCGGGCGCCTTTGCCACCAATCGAAACGATTCGATGGCATCCGCTTTCCTTCGAGCAAGAACTCGCCTCATGGTGTCTGCCTTGCGGTCTTTCCCGACCGTCTAAAAAGTCCTGCTTACCTGGAAGTGTTCGATCCCCAAAATAACGTTCCGCAGCGAATCTCCTGAGGCTCGCCGAAAGACTCAGTTTTTGCAAGCAGGCGTCACCGTGGCAGAAGACCGTACTGGGGACAGGCGATCTTGCGCAGATACATCCGGCCAATCGCAAAGAGGGTCGGAATTCAGAAGTTCGCCTTTTCGCAAATGACATGCAAGACGAAAACAAGGTATAACCTCTGAGGTACCATCCGTTAGATTCCAGTTAAGCTATAGAGCCTGAATGCCTTTAAACGAAGCCGACACCTGCCGGACCTATGTTCTTCCAAAGCTCTACAGCGCGGACTGGGAAGACACCCAGATCGGCGAGCAGAAAAGCTTCACCGATGGCCGCATCGTGCTCGTCGGAAATCGTGCGATTCGTCGTCCTCAGAAGCGTGCGGACTACCTGCTCCGATATCGCAGGGACTTCCCTATTTCGTGGTGCGTTCGCTGCTTCAAACACTCTCCGTCTCGTTCAGAGAAATGCGGCGAGGATAGTCATTTCCCATAAGCCGACTTGAACGAAGCCGCTTGCGCGGCCGACGCTACCGCGTGTATAACCTGAGCACCTGAACTGCCTTGCACGATGGACGGCCCGGCGCTAGGATTGGGCGGACGAACCCGAGAGCGTACATCGATGAGCATCAATAACGTGGTCGTCGCGCAACTCCTCTTCTTACAATGACTTCCAAGCTGAAACCGATTCAATTCCCATAGCGCCCCGCGTCCGCCGCAATCGCAAGCGGGTCCCTTCAAGTCGTTGTATCAAAAGCGACCGCCGCAGATTCTGACGAGGCTACTAAGTTCTCCTCTGCAGTCGCTTCTGATACAACACTAAGGAGGCTTCGCCTCAGACCGACGAGCATGTCTCTGGGGAACAAACACGAGCAAAACTTGACTCATTTGCACCAACTTTTGCTCTTCAAGATGTCTAGGACTTCTAGGGAGTTAGAGATGGCAATCGCCATCGATGGATTTGTTACTCTTCGCGAATAGCCTCGAATGGAATCTTTTTGACCTGCGGTCTTAACTAGCGAGCCTTGAGCATCATTCTGCGACAGTGGCGCGCGATTTGCAGTTCTTCCTCTGTGGGGACAATCTGAATCTTGTCTGCGGTGAGGCCAAGGAACTCAAGACCGTCGGCAGCTAAGGATCGAATGTGATCGCTGTGCTCTCCGATGCCGCCGGTGAAGACGAGAAGGTCGACACCACCGAGGAGAGCAACAAATGCACCGATCACCTTGCGTACCGAAACGCCAAAGACATTCAAAGCAAGAGCAGCATGCGGATCGTTGGAGCGGATGCGCCCTTCCAGCGCCTTCACATCGCTCTCGCCGGAAGAGAGAGCGAAGATGCCGCTCTGATGGTTGAGCAGATCTTCAAGCTCATCGGCGCTGAGCTTTTCGTTGCGCAAAAGGTAGAGGAAGACGCCAGGGTCGAGATCGCCGGAGCGCGTGCCCATAGGGATGCCGCCGGTGGGAGTCAGGCCCATGGTGGTGTCGACGGACACTCCGCTGCGCAGAGCGCAGAGGCTCGCTCCGTTACCGAGGTGCGCGAAGATGGCTCGTTCGGGAAGCTCAGCGCCAAAGTGATGCACTAGCGATTCATAGGAGAGACCGTGGAAACCATAGCGTCGAATGCCTGCTTCGAAGAAACGCTGTGGGAGTGCTAGGTGCGAAGCCACTTCCGGGATGGTGCTGTGAAAAGCATCGTCGAAACAGGCGTAGTGTGCTGCCGAAGGAAAGATCGACTGCGCGGAGGCGATGAGCGTCAGCGCCAGCGGGATGTGTAGTGGCGCAAAATGTGTGGCGGAGTGGAGCTGGTCCAAGACCTGGGGCGTGATGAGTTGGTGCGTGCGTAGCTTGGGGCCTCCATGCACTACGCGATGGCCTACAGCTACTGGGACAGTGTGAATATGCTCCTGGATTGCCGCAGCCAGAGCGGTGAGAGCATCGCTCTGCGATTCGAGAATACTCCCGCGCTGCAGGAGCGGTTTTCCATCGGAAGCACGAATGGTTAGTGCGTCGTTACTACGTCCAATGCAGTCGGCGCCGCCCGTCAGTAGCGGCTCTTCGTCGGTCGCGCCATGGTAATAGATGCCGAACTTGAGCGAAGACGAACCGCTATTGAGTACGAGAATTAGATCTTCTTTCCGGGTCAGTCCTTCCACGATGCCTATCCCGGCCATTTCCAATTGCGAATTTCTTCCTTATCGATGCCTTCGGCGTGAGCGTAATTGATGCTGTCGATGATCTGGTCCTTCAGCCATTCTTTGACGTGCGCTCCGATGGGGCGCAGGCGCGGAACGCGGTCGATGACATCGATCGCCAGGTTAAAACGATCCACCTGATTCAGAATAGCGAGTTCGAGTGGTGTGTTGATGTTGCCCTTTTCCTTGTATCCGCGGACATGAATGTTGTCATGATTCTTGCGGCGGTAGCTGAGCTTGTGGATGAGTGCGGCATAGGAGTGGAAGTTGAAGATGACCGGCTTGTCGGTGGTGAAGAGCGAATCGAAGTCGCGCTCGGAGAGTCCGTGCGGGTGTTCGGTCGCTGGCATGAGACGGAAAAGATCAACAACATTGACGAAGCGTATTTTCAAATCGGAGAAGTGTTCCTTAAGAATCGCAACTGCAGCGACTGACTCCATGGTTGCAATGTCGCCCGCACAAGCCATCACCACGTCGGGCTCCGCACCATCGTCTGTGGAAGCCCAGTCCCAGATGCCAATGCCCTTGGTGCAGTGGGTCACCGCCTCTTCCATGGTGAGGTATTGGAGATGGTCCTGCTTGTCCGCGACAATGACGTTGACGTAGTCGCGCGAGCGTAGGCAATGGTCTGCCACACTGAGCAGGCAGTTCGCGTCGGGGGGCAAATAGATGCGAACCACATCGGCGCTCTTGTTGGTGACCACGTCAAGAAATCCAGGGTCTTGATGGGTAAAGCCGTTGTGGTCCTGCCGCCAGACCAGAGATGTAATAAGGATGTTGATTGACGGCACCGGTGCACGCCAATCGAGTTCCTTCTTCGACTTCTCCAACCATTTGGCGTGCTGGTTGAACATCGAGTCGATCACGTGCACGAACGCTTCGTACGTCGAGAAAAAGCCATGGCGGCCAGTGAGAACGTAGCCTTCGAACCAGCCTTCGAGCGTGTGCTCGCTGAGCATCTCCATCACGCGTCCGGTGACGTCGAGCTCGCCACCGTCGGCGTCTTCCGGCTTGTACTCGGCGAGCCATGTCTTCTTCGAAGCGGCGTAGATAGCCGTGAGCCTGTTGGAAGCTGTCTCATCCGGGCCGAAGACACGGAATGAACTCATGTTGCGGCGCATCACGTCCGCAAGAAAGTGCGCGAGCACGTCGGTTGGTGGAGCATACATCCCACCCGGTGCTCTTACTTTGAAGGCATAGTCGCGAAAGTCTGGCAGCTCGAGCTCCTTGCGCAGCAGTCCACCGTTCGCGTGCGGGTTGGCGGAGATGCGGCGCGTGCCGGAGGGCGCGAGATCCTGCAGTTCGGGCATGAGAGTTCCGTTGGCGTCGAAGAGTTCTTCCGGCTTGTAGCTGCGCATCCAGTCTTCAACGATTTTTAGACTGCGCTTATTCGTCGCCGGGTCGAGCACTGGGACCTGGTGCGCGCGCCAAAAGTCTTCCACCTTATGGCCGTCTACCTCTTTCGGCCCAGTCCATCCTTTCGGGGAACGAAGTACGATCATGGGCCAGCGCGGACGCGTGGTGTTGCCGGTTGAGCGGGCGTGTTGCTGCAGTGAACGAATCTCGAGGATGCATTGCTCCAGAGTAGAAGCCATTTTCTGATGCATCGTGGTCGGGTCATGACCTTCGACGAAGTACGGTTTGTGACCGTATCCGGTCAGCAGCGCCTCCAATTCTTCATGCGGGATGCGGGCGAGGATGGTGGGATTTGCGATCTTGTAGCCGTTCAGATGCAGCACCGGCAGGACGGCCCCATCGCGAATCGGATTCAGAAATTTGTTCGAATGCCACGAGGCCGCAAGCGGCCCGGTTTCCGCCTCGCCGTCTCCGACCATGACGGTAACGATGAGATCAGGATTGTCGAACGCTGCTCCGTAGGCGTGCGAGATGGAGTAGCCAAGCTCGCCGCCTTCATGAATGGAGCCGGGCGTCTCCGGTGTGCAATGCGAGCCGATTCCTCCGGGAAACGAGAACTGCCGGAAGAATTTGAGCATGCCCGCTTCGTCGCGGCTTTTGTCCGGATAAATCTCAGAGTAGTGGCCTTCGAGATAGCAATTGGCAAGCGTGGCTGGCGCACCGTGACCGGGGCCGGAGATATAGATGACATTTAAGTCGTACTTTCGGATGAGACGATTTAGGTGGCCCCAAACCAGCGATTGGCCCGGATCCGAACCCCAATGACCAAGCAGCCGATTCTTGATGTGCTCAGCTTTCAGCGGTTCGCGGAGAAGGGGGTTCGCGCGCAGATAGATCATGCCCGCCGACAAATAGTTGCAGGCGCGCCAGTAGGCATCCGTCTTTCTCAGTTCTTCCGATGAAAGCGGCGTCGGGACTTCGGTTGTGCCGGCCATGGATGCTCTCCGGGAATTCAAAGTGCAGGCGTTGCGCTGCGCACCCCTCCCCTATAGCCTAAACTGTTCTGATGAAATGCGAATGAATTTTCGGGTGCATCCCGGAGACCGGGTTTAGCAGGGGGGCTTGGTCACAGGAAAGACGCAATCCAATCGCGCTTCCTGAGAAGCATTCGCGCAGTGTTTCACGCACTGAGGCACCTGTTTCTGTTTCGTCTTTCCAGTAGCCACGCTGTCCTACATGTCCGCCGCCTGCTCAAAAAGGACGACCTTGCCCCCACGACTTGCGTCGCACATCGCACGGTTATGCCATTTGGCGGGCGGCGGAGAACTTGAGCAAATTCAATATCTGCCTGGGCACGCATCGGTTCCGACAACTGAGCGCTATCTTGGCCTCCAGCAGAAACTCAACCAAGCTGTAAACGACAACCTCGGACTGCAAGACACCTGACGGGGTGGTCACGCCCCAGAAGCCTTCTGGCCAGCGTCGTTGAGCGTCCGTCCGGGCAATTTGATTGAAAGCGGGATCCGTTGTTCCCAAGGCGATCAGTATTCTTAGCGATTCTTGCATTGCCAATCTGAAGAGAGGATCGGAAGCGCACGACTGGGATTGATATACCCGAAAGTCTTTCGTTGATTGAGGTGTCTGTGGTGAGCAGAAGCCCGCAATCGTCTTCTCAGAGCTGATTTTTCGTTTTCTTTTTTCTCTTTTTACTGAGGTCTTCTAAGAGGTACTTAAGGGACGCGCATTCTTGAATCACAGCTTCAAGCTTTGGAATTGTAATCCGCAACTCGCTTTCTTCAACAATGCCGTCGGCGAGGGTTTCCGCAACGCTCTCCAGAGCCTCCCCGACTTCCCTGATCAGATGGGAAACCGCAACAAGTTCCCTCTCCAGGGTGATATCCGGCTCAGGGAGTTTGAATGCTACCCGCCCGGCCTGGCTTTCGAGAAAATCAAGGGCCTCATAATTCCTGAGGAGCACGCACATCCTTGGCAATAGGTCCGCGGGCAACTGACGTTCGCCTCTCAGCCAGTACATGAGTGATCGATAATTCGTCCCCAACTGTTGTGCGAGCAATCGAATATCGTATTCGGCTTTTATCTCTACAACCCGGCTCAGTATCGACGGAAGGTCGTTCGCAGCCATGCTCGCTCCTATCTCAGCCACATTCGTTCAAGAAACCGGTTCATTTTGAACGTTAAGAGCGTTCATTCTAGCTGAATTGAACGGGCACGAGATGTGCGATTGAATTGGACGGGCGTCGATATCCAGTCTCTGCATGCTTCGAGCTACAGAAAATGGGGCCCTGGAGCGGTTCGAGTGGGCTCGGAACTATATGAAAACATTTGACAAAGGACCCAATGGGAATTAGCTTTCTGGGTCACCGTGTTTGACTTTGGTTTTGCGCGGCTTGGTTAAGCAGGAGACCGAATGCCCAAGAAGTGGTACAACTACATCGTTTCCGTCGACGACGCCCCCGGCGAGCAAAACCCGCCGAACGCTGGGAACGCTCCGCCTGCGGCCAGGAGCGCAGCGCAAAGCGTGGCTGAGATCGCATCCAGCATCGCCGCCGAGCCAAAATTTACTACTCCGATCTCCGATCCCACTGCGTTCGAGGAGATCTACAAGGCGGCGGAAATCCCGCCCGCACCGCAAGGCTATTCGATCCTCAAGATCTCGCACATGCTAGAGAGCGAGCACCTTCGCAATTTGCCCTCGGACGTAAAGAAGTCCTCGGTTCTGGTGGCGCTCGATGCCGCGGGCGTGGATATTAAGGAGGTCATCCAGGACGCGATTCGGCGTGACCGTGCCTTGGACGGGTACGAGCGGGTGCAGCAGCGCGCTGCCGAAGAACTGGAAGCGCGCAAGAATAAAGAGAACAGTCAGATTCAGGCGCAGATCGATAAGTATGTGACCGAGCAGAGAGCGAAGATCCAGAGCAATAATGAAGAGGTATCGCGAGAGAAAGAACGTTTTACCGGCTGGCGGTTGAAGAAACAGCAGGAAGAAAAGAAGATCGCCGAGGCGGTCGGCTATTTTGTCACCGAAAATCCAATTACGACGGGCGATGTGAACGCGCCGCCGCCCCCATCGAAGACAGCGCAGCGTTCCTGAACAGGAGGATGTATGTGGCAACGGTTAACGCGAGTGATGCGGTCATTCATCGGTTTCTTCATCTCGGCGGCCGAGGACCCGGAGATGATTCTTCAGCAGAATATCCGCGACATGAATGACCAGGTGCCGCGCATGAATGAAAGCATCGCCATGGTGAAGGCCAACGTGACGCTGCTCGAAAGAGAAGAGTCGAAATACAAGGACGACGTGGCCAGCCTGACTGCCAGGGTGAAAACCGCGATTCAGGCCAATCGCGACGACATCGCCGGCACCTATGCCGCCCAGTTGGAGCAGACGAAGAGCGCTCTGGCCAGAAATCAGGGCCAGCTCACCACCGCTCGCGCCGCCTTCGACAAGGCAATGGCGGTGAAGCAGGCTTTTATGCGCGAGAAAGACCGGAAGACGCAGGAGGCGTTGGGCGCAATCGCCGACTACCGCCGCTCCCAGTGGCAGAAAAAGGTCGCCGATGCGATGGAGCAATTCGAGGTTGCCGGGATCAGCCAGACGCACGATGAAATGGTGCGCAAGATTGAGGAGACGACTGCCGTCAACGAAGCTCGCATGGACATGGCGATGAGCAACGTGGACCAGCAGAAGATCAAGATCGACGACGAATCTGAAAAACTCCAGGCCAGCGAACTGGTGAAGCAATTCAAGATTGAGATGGGTCTGGCGTCAGCACAAGCAGCTGCACCGGCGAGTGCAGAAAAGACAATTGCGGCGAAGGAACAGCAAAGGACTTCCTAGGTTCGATACGACGGAGGGACGGCGCCTCGCCCGTCAAGCCGGGCAAGGACGCCCGGTGCTTAACTTCGAAGCGGCTCGGATCCGAAGATAGATGCAACCGGTTGCGAAAAAGCGGGGGAGGACAATAGTATGGCGGTGAAAATTGAGAGAGGTGGATGGGTCCTTATTTTTCTGGTTGGCGTAGCCCTGGTTGGCTACAGCCTGAATCGATACGGAGTCATAGATCTCAGCAGGTGGACGGGCGGCAAGAGCACATCGAATAACGGGGAGACGATTGATGCTTCCAAACCTCTGTTACTGCCCGCATCATCGACGAAGAGCGATGCCGAGCTCCGGGTGCGCGTCAATGTGTGGGTCGGCTGCGTCGGAGGACTGGTGGCGAACGGCGGGCTCGACACCCAGCCGGATTCAATCTACGGCAAGAAAGGACTCAAGGTTTCATTCAAGATCATCGACGATTGGACGGAGGGTTCTTCCGCTCTGGCCACCGACAATGTCGACGTGATGCTGACGACCGCCGACGTCTATGCCAAAGATTATGCGCAGTTCAAGGAAAAGGGATTCGGCTCGCATGCGTTCCTGATGGTCGACTGGTCACGCGGCGCCGATGGCGTCATCGGAAAGCAGGGGATCAACAGCATCGAGGACCTGGCCGGTAAGAAAGTGGCTTTTGCCCCTTACACGCCGTCGCACTTCTTGCTCTGGAATGGACTCAAGACCTCCGGGCTCAGCACTGCGCAGCGCAACGAAATCTTCAACCAGGCGATCCACACCAAGGATGGCATCGAACCGGCGACCCTTTTCGCCCAGGAAAAAGTTGACGCCGCCGTGGCCTGGGACCCCGACATGAGCGATGCGGTTGCCAAGCGGCCCGGATCGAAGAAGATCTACGACACTAAGATCGCAAACCGTCTCATCGCCGACATTCTGGTGGTGAGTGACAGCTTCTCCGCCAAGCATCCGCAAACCGTGCTGAAATTCGCCCAGGGCTGGCTCGAAGGCGTTGAATTCATCAAGACACAACCGGAGCGCGCCTACAACCTGATCGGTACGGTCAAGGATTTCAATATCCCATCCGACTTGGCGAAGACCATGCTCGGTGGCGTGAAGCTGGCGGACTACGCCGATAACCGTTCGTTCATGGGAACCGCCGGCTCAAATTCCGATTATGCCAATATCCTAGGCATGGCCCAGGACATGTATCGAGAATCGATGATCATTAAACACACCTTCAATCCGGAAGAGAGCCTGGATCACCGCTACGTCGAAAAGCTGGCCGATAGCTTCTCCATGGCATCCAGCGAAGCGCCCATCGAATATAAGGAGCCCCCCAGGGGCGCAACTCCGATAGCGACACAACATCGGTCTATCTACTTCGACCCCAATTCTTCCGCTATGAGCCTCGATTCACGCGCCGTCGTCGACGAACTCGCCGGCACGATGCGTGCCTATGAGAACACGATTGTCGATATCGATGGCAACACCGACTCGACGGGTGCTCGTGCTTACAACATTCAGCTTTCACACGCGCGGGCGGACGGGGTCAAAAACTACCTGATGCAAAAGTATGGCTTTCCTTCGGCGCGACTTCGGACGGCGGGCAATGGTCCGGACAAACCGATTGACAGCAATGCGACGCCCGAAGGACGCGAGAAAAATCGGCGCACCGACATCAAGGTCTATGCCAATCCTTCCAGCTAGCCTTCGAACTGACGGCAGGACACAATGAGCGATTGGTTCACCATCCGGAAGGAAGTACCGCCGTGGGTCCGATGGGCCGCCCCGTTTATCACTTGGGGCGTCATTGTATTGCTCTGGATCTTATTGCCCTACTGGGAAGGCCCGCACTTTTCGCTGCTGCCCACGCCCCTCGGCGTAATCAGGTCCTTTAAATTGCTGTGGACGGAGTACGATCTGCTCGGCAATGTATTCATGAGTTGGTGGCGCATCGCCCAGGCATTTTTCTGGTGCGCCGTTGTCGCCATCCCGCTTGGCATTCTGATGTCCAGCTACCGCTGGCTGTTCGAACTCATCAACCCCGTAGCTGCCCCCATGCGCGCCATGCCTCTGACCGCGTTTCTTCCCGCGTTCATCGCTCTGTTTGGCATCGACGAAACCGAGAAAATTGCGTTCCTATGGTTCGGAATGTTTTTTTATTTGTTGGCAGTGGTAGTCGAAGAGGTCAACCGGGTAGACAACGCCCTGTTGGAAACGGCCTACACACTCGGAGCAAAACAGCGGCACGCGTTGTGGCTCGTGTTCCGCGCGTCGTTCCCGGCGATTTTCTCGTCGTTCCGAATCCTCTATGACATCGGCTGGACCTACGTGATACTGGCAGAGATGTTGAATGCTCGCAAGGGCGTGGGTTACATGGTCGAGGCCGCTCGCAAAGTGCTGGATTTCGATCGCGTATATGCGGGAATCATCGCCATCGGCATCGCCGCGTTTCTGTTCCGGTTTCTGCTGACATTTCTGGAAGGCCGTCTCTTCCCCTGGCGCAAAGCGAGTTCCACGCTGGCCGGAGGCGGGGCGGCTGTTCCCAGCGCCACTGCACACCTGAAGGCGGCCAAGCACCGAGCTTAAGAATATGGAGCCAAAAAAGTCGAAAATCATGGTGAGCAAAGTCAGCCGGTCGTTCGTCTCCGCGGACGGTTCGAAAGTTGACGCCCTCGAGAACATCAATTTCGAGATTGAAGATGCCTACTCCCGCGAAGGGCGCGATATCGGCGAATTCCGCGTTCTGCTGGGTCCTTCCGGATGCGGCAAGTCCACTTTGCTGCGCTTGATCGCTGGATTGGATCAAACTGACACCGGCGAGATCCAGGTGAATGAACAGCCGGTACGTGGCCCGGGCAAGGACCGAGGCATGGTATTTCAGAAGTACACTTCGTTTCCCTGGCTGACGGTCGCTGGTAACATAGCTTATGGTTTGAAGATCAACGGCGTCCCGGAAGAGAAGCGCAAGGAGACGGTGGCGCAATTAGTGCAGGATATCGGACTCAGCGGGTTTGAGAACGCCTATCCGGAAACGCTTTCCGGGGGCATGCAGCAGCGAGTGGCGATTGCGCGCACCCTGGCGCTTCGCCCAGCCGTCATCCTGATGGACGAGCCGTTTGGTGCGCTCGACGCGCAGACCCGCAGTGAGATGCAGCAACTCCTGCTGAAAGTGTGGGACGAAACCGCCAGCACGATCTTGTTTGTCACGCACGACGTTGACGAGGCGGTTTACCTGGCGGACAGGATCTTTGTGATGAGTGCGCATCCGGGAACGATTATCGAGGACGTTCAAGTACCCTTCGACCGCCCGCGCGATCTAGGCCTGAAAGAGCGAAATGAGTTTCACGAGCTGGCAAACTACGTTCTCGGCCGTTTGCGTAAAGCTCCCGGCAACGGACAAGTTCGGGTGAGTGTCTAAATGGCTCCTGCCGATTTCCAGGGCGTGCCAGAAGACGATCAGCCCGGTGCTCCCGCGCCGCAAGACAAAATCAACTTTGTAAAAGAGGCGTTCCATCTGCAGTACAACTGGATCGCTATGGTGAGTGCGGGTGCGTTCGCGCTGGTGAGTGCCAGCTTTCTACCAATTATCCTGGCGGGCGGGCTGGAACTGATGTATCTCGCCATCGTTCCGCAGAACTGGCGCTTTCAGCGGCTGATACGCTCCCGGAAATTCGCTGAAGAACAGCAGAAGCACCAGCAGAAGCTGAGCGAGATGCTCGCGAGCTTGCCTGCCGAGATGCAGAGCCGATATGTCCATGCCGCGCAAGTGTGCGGCGCCATCCGAACGAACTTCGCGCAGTTTTCGTCGACCTCGCAAATCTTTTTGCAGCAAATTGACGCGCGGCTGCAAGGCTTGCTGAATGGCTATTCCCGGCTCTTGTTGGCTGCCGCCCAGCAACAGCAATACGTGAAGAGCACCGAGCAGGATGGCATCAAGCGCGAGATCGCCTCCCTGCAAAAGGCTCTGAGCAGCGATCCGCCGAAAGTCCAGGAAATCAACAAGAAACGCATTGAGATTCTTACCAAACGTCTGGAGAAGTTCGATAAGATTTCCGAGAACCGCAAAGTCGTCGACGCGCAATGCTCCGCGGTCGAGGATGTGCTGATGCTGGTGCGCGATCAATCGGTCACCATGCGCGATCCGCAGCAGGTGAGCGAGCGGCTGGACAGTCTCGTGCACGATGTCGAACAGACCGAGCAGACGGTGCAGCAGGTGGAAGCGATCTTCAGCGACATGTCGCCGGACTTGGACGGATTGATGTCGCTCGACGACACCTCAACATCCTCGGGCCCCAACCGTGTACGAATGTCGAATTAGATGCCCTCGAATATGGCGACGACAACGACGTTAGGAAAATATCTCGACGGGCTTCCCGCGTGGGCGCGCGAACTCTCCGAAAAGTACTACTCGCGTTCGTTTGCTCTGTTTGTGCTGTACGGAAATGTGCGCGACCTGGTACCGCTTCGCAGTCAGGAAACCACCAACTTCGTTCCGCTGGACGAGTTTCTCTCCGGTGCGCTCTTTGGCCAGCGCGACGTGGTTCTGCATTACGACCGGGGCGGACTGAACTTTGGATCGGCAGACAGCCAAGCCGACTTCCGCCGCGCGCTCGAAGGCTACGACAGCTTTCACGGCACCAGCTATTCGCAAGGGGGGCTGCCGCGCAATCCAGATGCGGTATTGAACCTGCTCGATAACTATCTGCGGCTGCGCATCGCCGACGGCAAGAAAATCGGGCTAGTAATTGATTTCGCCGAGACCATTGCCCCCGCGGGCGACGTTTCCAGCATGTCGGCGGATGATCGCAATGCCCTGGTCATTCTCAAGCGCTGGGCGCGCAATTCCGCTTTTCTGAATGCGGATGTCACCATTTGTCTCGTCTCCGAGAATCAGATAGAGCTGAACCCGGGCATCGTTCAGCATCCGGGCGTTTCTTCGATCGGGATTCCGTTGCCAGACTATACCGATCGCCTGGAGTTCCTCCGCTCGCAATTGAAAAATCAGGAATTGCCTGCCGGTTCCGAAGTGAACGATGAGTCCCTGGCCAAGCTGGGCGCTGGTTTGAAGCGAGTTCAGTTGCAGAGTCTGATCTCCCATGCGGTGCAGAATCGGCAACCGCTCACGCTGAGGTTTCTCTCGGACCGTAAGAAGGACTTGATCGAAGCCGAGTCCGGCGGCCTGTTGGAGTTTGTGCAGAGCCGATTTGATCTCTCGTTTGTCGCGGGCAATGACCAAGCTAAGCGGAAGCTGCAGGATGCCGCCAAAGCCATCCACGCCGGCAACACCGATGTCCTGCCCATGGGGTACGTAATCTGCGGGCCAGTAGGGACGGGCAAGACTTTCATCACGACCTGCTTTGCCGGCGAAGTTGGAATTCCGGCGGTGACCCTGAAGAATTTTCGCAGCATGTGGCAAGGCGTCACGGAAGGCAATTTGGAAAGAGTCTTGACCCTGCTGAAAGCGATGAGCCCGATCGCGGTCATCGTGGACGAAGCTGATGCTCAGCTCGGAGACCGATCCAGTTCCGGTGATAGCGGTGTCGGTAATCGAGTGTTCGCCCAGATCGCGCAGTTCATGGGGAATACCGAACTGCGAGGCAAGGTGATCTGGTTTCTCCTAACTTGCCGTCCCGATCTGTTACCGGTGGATCTGAAGCGCCAGGGTCGAGCTGAAGAACACATTGCTCTGTTTTATCCCGACACGCAAGAAGAGCGCCTCGCGCTTTTGCGCGCCATGCAGCGGAAGGTCGGCATGAAGCCTTTCCCGGAGGATGTGGAAACGTTCTTCCTGGCGCGCGCCGGAAGCCTTTCGGGAGCCGATATCGAGGCGGTCCTAGTGCGCAGCCACATGAGGAGCAGCCTGCAGAACAAGTCCGCCGTCGATACAGAAGACTTGAAGGCAGCCCTCGAGGATTTCATCCCGCCCTACTACCCGACCGAAATCGATCTGCAGAATCTGGTTGCAGTGTTGGAGTGCACGAGCAAGAGCCTGCTACCAAAGAAATACCGGGATATTGACCGCGGTGATTTGATCCGTCAAAGCAACGAACTGATGGCGTTGTCACGAAAGACGTCGGACTAGCCGCAAGATTGCTGGTGGAGCGCCGGGTGTCCCCGCCCGCCCGCGATATTCTGGACGGGTGAGACGCCCGCCGTTCCACCGAATCCGTTTAAAACGCAATTCCATCCATGCGGAAAACCCGGCGTGGCGGCAGCTATTCCCCAAATTCCAATAAATATTTCTTCTAACGATAAGGCGGCAAGTCGCAGCACAGGCTGGACGGCGCCTGCCCCGCGCTCGAGCTTGGAACCGACCAGCCAAGCCACTCCGATACTGATGGCGCAGTGTGTGTTGTGCCAGCCCGAAGTCGTTTCAGACATGGAAAGCCTCTCCGATTTATGCGTCAAAAATCGCCCTTGACCGGGCACTACTGGAATGGCGCCATATACCATGCGTAGTACGTTCCCACACCACTGAGCAGGACAATCATCCACAGAGCGAGCTCCGTGCGCATCCACCACTTCCACTGTTTGAACCGAAGCCACCGTGGAAGAACGTTTGTGCCGGCCACGATGACAATATAGAGTCCCAAAAGCTCAGCCGTAATCCCCAGCACCGCGTGTATGATGGCCACCTCGTAATACCACTTATGGACAACCTTAGACAGCGCTGGCTTCACCTGTTGCTGGAACGACGGCCACATCACAAGTCCGATCATTAACAAATTCAAAAGAAGCACGGTCGTTTGGCAGACACCGTGAGCTTTGTAGCGTTTTTGCTTTGCGAGATAAGTCCCCGCGATCAACGTTGCTCCCATGACGAATTGCACGACCAGGTTGAAGTCTGCCCCAAAGGTTGCGCCGGTGCCGAGAAAGCCCTTCATTGGAAAGAAAAACAACACCGTTGATCGTCCGCTCCACCCGCAGATTCCTGCTTATCAATAGCCCGCAAAACTCTTCAGTCCGAATATCGTCTTCATCTACACCCACCTCAGCAAGCGTGCGGCGCGTCGCCGCGACCATCGTTGGTGGCCCAGCTATGTAATGATCGGGCCTCGTAGGATTCCTCCTTGCGTGAAAAGCATTTCCGAGCTGATGTGTCCAGTCTTCCCCTTCCAACCTCCGTTATGGATGGCCATCCGCGTGAGGGTCGGAACGAAGCGGAACCTTGGATTTGTACGCTCTAACTTCCACTGCGCGTCGATGAACGCGGCATCTTCCAGGTAGCGGTTCGCGTAGAAAAGAATAATAGGATGGCGAAGCTTCTCCGCCGTTGCGCAAGAGACCATGCTGAGAAATGGCGCGATCCCGATGCCGCCGGCGATGAAAACGGCCAGCCTGGCTGTGTTGTTATGGAGACTAAATGAACCCATTGGCCCGTCAATCCGAGCCCCAGTACCAATCGGCAAGACGGATAAGGCATGCTTGAAAAGTGTACTTCGCATGCGAGTCGTGACTAGAAGCTCTTCGTCGAACGGAGAGCTTGCGATAGACGACGTATGAGTCAGTCCGTTCGAGGGCCCATGCTGGGGATCCGATATAGTCAGGTCAATATACTGCCCGGCCTTGAATACAAAGTCCTTTGGCTTTTCAAACTGAAATGCCATTGTGCCTTCGGCAACTTCTGTGCGACCTAATAGCGTGCTTTGATAAGCGCCCATCGAGCATCCTTTGCAGTGGTTTCCGCCCTGTCACTTCAGAGTGTCTTCGGGCTCAACGAGTCCCCATGTTCTTTCATTGCCGATCTGAATCCCCGGATTTCGTCTCCAACTCCTCTGCCTAACCCCGACAGTCTCTTCGGGCTGAATACGGATGTCGAGAATGAGCAGCAAGTGCAGGGGGTTGGACCAACCTTCAAGCATGGGAACTCATTTGTGTCCGACGTGCTCACGTGCCTCACTGACCGGCGATCACTTGATTACCGGCTGGCCGGCCTTTCCCAAGGCTCTTTTCTTGAACTCCACGGGTGAGTTCACGGCCATCTTCGTCTCCCCAGAACCAGACCTGCGACAGGAAATACTGGTCGCCGTCATGATGAAATAGCAAGCGTTCGTGATTTCCAGTCTGGTTAGTGGTTGGCACGGTAAGAGCTATTTGTTGAACATCACCGCCCTTACTGCGGAGTGTAAGCGCCCTGCCGTCGAGCAACGACTCAACGACATAGTCGCCAGCCTTAAGCTGCTTATCCCCGACAACAAAGTCGAATGGTATTGTTACGTTGACTCGATCCGAATCCTGCGCATGGCCTGGTAGGGCCGAGAGAACGAGACTGAGGCCGAGAAAAGACCCGAACAGATATGTTGATAAACGCTTCATATGTTCCTTTCCAAGTAAAATCGCCATCGTCTTCTGTAACTGAGGCAGTCGAGGTTTATTCCAGCGCCCTCTCAAACCGGCGAAAGATAGCTGAGGTGGTCACAACAGGTCTCATAAATGCGCAGGCAGGAATTGAATGTAGCCGAGGCGCACTATACCCACAAAGTTCTGGATGTGAAACTCTAGCGACATCCGCCCTATCAAGTGTGAATACGGTGGCAATATGTACGTTTGACGCAGTCATCAATGGCGAGATGCGGACAGGATGTCAGTCGATTGTCAACTCTTTGTCGAGCTTCCGACGCAAAGCGGTAGCAACCTCACTGCACGCTCGGAACGGCGAGTACTCCCGCTATCGACCGAGCCAAACAATCGCTAAGAGGCGGAGAATCTTTGGGGAGGCGGACAGGGCGTCAACTCGCTTTGATCCATTCGAGAATCGTCGCCTTGGTGACGCCCTGTCCGTTGCTCGGCAGAACACCTTCACTCGAGATACGTCACCTGCAGATGTCAAAAAGCCGCAGAGCTTCTACGAAATGATATTCGCTGCCTACGATCGTTACGCGCCGACAGACTATGAGAATGTGACGCGGCTTGTGCAACGGCATGGGTCAAACTTGTGCTTTCTGCCGGCGCAGATTCCGTTTGCTTGGTGAAGTACTTGTTCAGGCCTTCCCGAAGCTGCAAGCGAGCTCGCCACAGCCGCGCCTTCACCGCGGCATTACTCTGGTTCAGCACTACTGCTGTCTGATGTATTGACAGCCCTTCTATATCCCGCAGTACGAAGACCGTCCGCAAGATCGGGCGCAGCTGCTCCATGGTCTTGATTAGAATGTCCCGCAATTCAGATGCCGAGTAGAGTTGTTCAGGATTCGGAGCCCAATCGGCGACCTCCAACGGGAACTTGTCTTCCTCTGCCTGAAAATCCTCATCTAAGGAAACTTCCTTCATTGTGCGTTGCTTTCGCAGCTTCATAAGCGACTGGTTCACAGTGATGCGAATCAGCCAGGTTGAGAATTGGGAATCCTCCCGGAATTCGGCCAAGTTCTGGTATGCCTTCAAGAAAGCTTCCTGAACCGCGTCTTGCGAATCTTCCCGGTTATGCGTGATGCTCTGGGCGATTCGAAGAAGTTTGCGATCGTATCTCTTTACGAGTTGCTCGAAAGCAGCAACATCCCCATTCTTGCTGGCGTGGACACGATCCAGATCATCGTTTGCGCCTGTCCTTACTTCGAATTGTGCTGCGTCTGCCGCCATTTTCGTTCAGTCGTTGTTGAAGAACAACCGCTCTGTGAAGCCACCGACACTTGCCATGAAAAGACAGCCGTTGCCGTTGCAATGCCATCTAAAAGTCTGAGCCTTACTGCACCACGACCTGGCCGGTCATCTTCGGATGGACCGAGCAGTAGTAGGGATAGGTTCCCGCCTTGGCGAACGTGTAGGAGAACGTTTCGTCTGTATCTCGCACCTTGGACTTGAACACTCCATCTGTGCTGACCACCGTATGAGGAATATCATCACGGTTAGTCCAGGTCACTGTAGCTCCGACGGCTACCGTAATCGTCGTCGGTGCAAAACTGAAATTATCGATCTTCACCTCCGCGTTTGCCGCGGAGGGTTGGGCATTCGCTGTGACGCTCGGTGATCCGGCTAACAGCAGTACAATCGCAATAATTACCGCCGCTGTGAAACTTGCAAACCATACATTGTTACCTGTCATTAGTTCTGTTCCTTTCGAGATTTGATGTTCTTGCTTATTCTTTATTCTTCGGACCGAATCCTTGGCGGTCCATCAAATGCATAAGTCAACTACCGCCACCCGCCAGCATTCCCTGAAGCCGCAGAGTTCCTAAGCCCCGAGCGGCGAATCGACGACAGCCAAGCTGCGACCACTGACCACATAGTTCACATCGGTGATGCCCAACACCTGCTGCAACTGGTCGGCCGGCACCTTCATCGGTCCGGCTGAGGGAGCTGTTCCCGGCGCAGGTTGAGGGAAAGCAGTCGACATCGCGGTATGGAACGAAACTTTACCTTCGACTTTCTGCATGATCTGGTGGATGTGTCCATTTAAGACAGTTACAGAACCGAAACGCTTGACGTAAGACAACGCTTGTTCGCTGTCGTCGGTTCCCCATCCCCAATCTGGATAGATGGTCCACAGAGGAATGTGTGCGAAGAGCACAATCGGAGTGCTGGCAGAGCGCCCCTTGAGATCGGCCTCAAGCCATTCCAGCTGTTCGTGACCGAGCGATCCCATGCCTCCCGCTTTCAGATTTACAACATTCACCAGCCCCACAAAATGAACACCCTTTTGATCGAAGCTGTACCAGCCACTGCCCTTGGTACCCTTCCCGTAACGCTGGAGAAATTGTTCGCCGTTGTCGCTCAGCATGTCGTGCTCACCCGGCACAAAGTAGACTTGCTTCGCCGACGCACCTTTCAGTACCTGGTCCAGCGTATCGAACTCACTCGGCTTTGAGAGTTGGCTCAGATCGCCGGTGTGAATGATGAAATCCGGTTTGTGCGGCATCGCGTTGATCTTGTTGATTGCTGTCTGCAGAGTAGCGGTGACGTCCGGATTTGCCGGCTTGTTAAAGCCGATGTGGCTGTCGCTGATCTGCACAAAGCTGAAGTCCCCGT
>Ga0207684_10000611_pt1 | contig 42502 bp, 34 predicted proteins | sample KBSK5501metaG_FD_184342 | JGI IMG/M metagenome (GOLD analysis project Ga0207684, IMG submission 184342) | Corn, switchgrass and miscanthus rhizosphere microbial communities from Kellogg Biological Station, Michigan, USA - KBS K5-50-1 metaG... | ecosystem: Host-associated > Plants > Roots >... | reverse complement strand
CGCGTTCCGGATCTCCCGAGGTGAACGCATCAAGCCCCTCGACCAGCATGTCCTGCACGACCTTTGCCATCGAATAGACGTCAATCTGTAAGTCGAGCTGCGGCTCTTCGTTGAGACTAAGCGCGTGTTTGGCAATATTGACCGCGTGGTCGCCGATGCGCTCGACTTGAGGCGCGGTGCGCGCGGCGGAAACCACAAATCGCAAGTCTGAAGCGGCGGGCTGCTTGAGCACTAGAATGTCTACGCAAATCTGATCGATGTCGAGTTCCATCTGATCGATCGCGTCGTCTTCTCGAATCACTCGGTTTGCGAGTTCGGAATCGCGCTCGAGCAACGCGCGCATCGACAGCATTATGGCTTTCTCAGCCGCGCCGCCCATCACAAGCAGCCTGTCGCGCAACCGATCGAGATCGTTTTCAATTAGTCGTTTGTGCATCGTTGCTTTTTGGTTTCTGGTTTCTGGTTTCTAGTTTCTGGTTCGAACAACAGTGCTCAATACCTAACCAGAAACCAGAAACGAGAAACCAAAAACCACCCCTCATCCAAACCTTCCCGTCACGTAGTCTTCGGTCATTCGCTTGTCGGGTTGCGTGAATATCTTTTCGGTTGAGTTGAACTCGATCAATTCGCCAAGCCAGAAGAACGCCGTGAGATCCGAAACGCGAGCCGCTTGCTGCATATTGTGAGTCACGATGACGATCGTGTACTTCTCGCGAAGGTCCGCAATCAGCTCTTCAATCTTCTGAGTCGCAATCGGATCGAGCGCCGACGTGGGTTCGTCCATCAGCACGATCTCCGGTTCAACCGCCAGCGCGCGCGCTATGCAAACTCGCTGCTGCTGACCGCCCGACAATCCAAAAGCGGAGTCCTTCAATCTATCTTTTACTTCATCCCATATTGCCGCGGCTCGCAGACTCGATTCGACTCGATCGGCAAGCTCGCTCTTCGAGCCCGTCATCGAGTTTATTCTAAGGCCATACGCGACGTTATCAAAGACAGACCGCGGAAAGGGATTCGCCTTCTGAAACACCATCCCGACCCGCCGCCTAAGCGCGACGACATCCGTGCCCGGCGCGTAAATATTTTCACCATCGACCTCTACGCGGCCTTCCACCCGAGTGCCCGGAATCACGTCGTTCATTCGGTTCAACGTGCGCAGCAGCGTCGATTTGCCGCAACCCGAAGGCCCGATGAACGCTGTGATTTGGTTCGCCGGAACCGTAAGCGAGATGTTGTGAAGCGCACGCGTTCGGCCGTAGTAGAAATTCAGCTTCTCAATTTCGATCTTAGACGTGCCGCCGTTGTCCGAATGCCGAACGGCGGTTTGGAATCGAGTTTTCTGAATACCAGGCATACTTGTAATCGTCTGTTCAGCAGTGCTGATGATATTCCGGTGTGCGATGTTCTCACTTCGAAGGTTCATCACACATCCCGCTCTCGATCAATGTGTAAAACAAACTCGCGAACGCGCTCGCTTATTGCGTCTCGAACGCGGCGAAACACGATAAGCCGCTCGTCCTCAGTGCCCTTTGCTCCGGCGGGGTCGTCAAAGCTCCAGTGAAGACTGCGGGCCGCTCTCGGAAAGACCGGGCACGCTTCACGCGCGCGATCACAAACGGTGATGACGTAGTCAAAGTGCTGATCAGTCATTTCATCGACGGACTTCGAATATTGTGCGCTGATGTCAACGGCTGCTTCGGCCATCACGCGGATTGCGAGCGGATTGATTCGGGTTGGATCGACGCCGGCGCTCACGACTTCAAACGCATCACCGCCAAGCTCGCGAAGAAAGCCCTCGGCCATCTGACTGCGGCACGAATTGCCCGTGCACAGGAACAGCACTCGCTCCTTTGATTGTTCATTGCTCATTGATACTGTTGCCTCGTGAGCATCTTAACCGTGATATTGATCGCAAGTATCATCGTTACCAGAACCAGCGTCGCGGCCCAGGCCATCGCGTGCCACTCCTCGTATGGCGACTGCGCGTAGTAGTAGATCTGATAGGTCAGCGATGCAATCGGTTGATTGAGATCGGTGCTCATGAAGTTGTAGCTGAGCGCAGTGAAAAGCAGTGGCGCGGTTTCGCCCGCAATGCGCGCAATCGCGAGCATAGCTCCCGTTGCGACGCCGCCCGCGGCCGCGCGTAACACGACGCCGAGGCTCATTCGCCAAACCGGGGCACCCAGCGCAAGCGCCGCTTCACGCATGCTCTGAGGCACCAGCCGTATCATCTCTTCCGTAGTCCGCGCGACGATCGGCATCATTATGATCGCAAGCGAAACTCCGCCGGCCAGCGCCGAGAAATGCCCCATCGGCCTTACCATCACCGTCCACGCAAACACACCGACGATGATAGACGGAACACCCGTTAACGTGTCGATCAGGAATCGCAGAATATTTCCGAATCGATTCGATCCGAACTCCGCGAGATACAATCCGCCGAGTATCCCAACCGGCAAACCGATCACCGAAGCGATCGAAATCAAAATCAATGTGCCCGCGATGGCATTCGCTATTCCGCTGCCGGGCTCGCCGATCGGCTTTGGCATGTTAACCAGGAACCCGATATTCAGTGCGCGAGCGCCGGTCAGCGCGATATAACCAAGGATCAGAAGCAACGCGCAGATTGCGAAAACTGAGAACAACCCCGTGATAAGGGTCATCGAACTGCTCAGTATTTTCCGGCGCTTGAGATTATTATGCATGCGCGCCCTTTCCCTGCCCGCGAGTTACACCCCAAACCAACAACCGCGCGAATGCATTAATAACAAACGTAATAACAAACAGGATCAAGCCCAGTTCAACCAGCGCGTGACGATAGGTCTCGGTTGTTGCTTCGGTGAATTCGTTGGCGATCGCCGACGCGATGGTGTACGACGGATCAAAGAGTGAGGCTGAAATCTGAGCGCGGTTGCCGATTACCATTGTGACGGCCATCGTTTCACCGATTGCGCGGCCGAGCCCAAGGATCACCGCGCCGGTAATTCCTGATCGCGCATTCTGAATCACGATCCACGTCGCTTCCCACTTCGTCGCCCCGAGCGCAAGCGCCGCTTCGGGCTGGGTCCTGCTTACCGCTCGCATCACGTCGGTCGCAACGGCGGTGACGATCGGGATAATCATGATCGAGAGGATTATTCCCGCCGTCATCAAGCCGAGTCCGTTCGGTGTTCCTTTGAACAGGGGGAGAAAGCCGAACGTCGATTGAATGCGAGGATAAACGGTGTCACGCAGCAAAGGCGCGAGCACGAAGATGCCCCACAGTCCATAAACGACCGACGGTATCGCCGCGAGCAGTTGAACCAGAAACGAAATCGGAGTCGAGAGCGAGCGCGGCGCGTGCTCTACAAGAAAGACAGAAACCCCGATGCTCACCGGAACCGCAATGATCAATCCGATGATAGAAGAAACCGCCGAACCATAGATGAACGGCAACGCTCCGAACTGCTCGCGCACCGGATCCCACACTTCGCGCCAGATAAAGCTCGGGCCGAACTTCTCGAAACTCAGACTCGAGTCTCGAGCCATCTCGACGATCATCAACACGACCAGCCCGGCGATTGCGAGAGCAAACAGAAGCGTGATCAGTTTGAATAACTGATCAGCGAGGCGGCCGCGTCGCTTCAAAAAGAAGCTCGATAGCCGGTGTGTATTTGCCGAAGCGGGGCTCATGCTATTCACGGAAAAGAGCTAACTCGTTCGAAGCGGTTTGCCCTGATTGGTGATCGAGTTGATCTTTGCTTCGGCCCTTTTGACCACCTCACTCGGCAGCGGCGCGTACAGCAGGTCCTTTGCCATCTGCTCGCCATCGTGAATCGCCCACCAAAGAAAATCGACCAATGCCTTTCCTTTCGACTGGTCTTGCTGCTCTTTGTACACGAGCAGATAAGTAAACGACGCGATTGGATACGCGCCCGTGCCTGAAGCGTTGGTGATCGATATTCGCAAATCTTCAGGCATTTGCGCTGCGGCGCCGGCGGCCGCTGCCGTGATCGAATCGAGAGCCGGCCGCGCGAACTCACCCGCCGAGTTTTTCACCGAAGCATAAGGAAGCTTGTTCTGCTCCGCATAAATCAACTCGACGTAGCCAATCGAATTCGGCGTCTGTTTCACCTGACCGGTGACGCCTTCGTTGCCCTTCGCGCCGAGTCCGGCGGGCCAGTTCACTGAGGCGCCGACGCCCACCTTCTCCTTCCACGCCGCACTGACCTTCGACAGATAATCGGTGAACACGAAGGTGGTGCCACTTCCGTCCGATCGATGAACAACTACGATCTCGGACGCCGGTAGATTCACGCTCGCATTCGCGGAAGCGATTTGTGGATCGTTCCAGTGCTTGATGTTGCCGAGGAAGATTCCCGCGATCGCTTCGGGTGTGAGCTTGAGTTCGGTTGCCACGCCGGGCAAGTTGTAAGTAATCACGTCAGCGCCGAGCACGGTTGGGATGTGAAGTATCTCGCCCTTCGCGGCTTTGAGATCTTCATCCTTCATCGGGGCGTCCGATCCTCCGAAGTCAACGGTGCGCTCGGATATCTGTTTGATGCCGCCGCCTGAACCGATCGATTGATAGTCGAACTTCAAATTCGGGTGCGACTGATTGTAAGCGCTGAACCATTTCTGGTAGATCGGATTTGGAAACGTCGCGCCCGCACCTTGCAGCCGGACTTCCGAGCTCGTGGAGCCCGAGCAAGCATTCAAAACGAACGCACAAACTAACAGAAGCATTGCGATGGGTTTGCTGTGATTGATCATCAGGTGAGTCGCCTCCAAGCGAGGTGTTGAACAACTAAGGCGCAAGTATAGAATCCTCGCGTTACAAAGCTGTGACATTCGCGTTAAGGCTTGGTTAAAAACCTGGCAGTCTGCGCGGAATCAGGCAGAGGCGTCGTAAGAAGACACGGAAATGTGGAGGCGCTGGGCGATTATTTTGTATTGCTGCGGTTCTCGGCTCCGCGCGGAGCTGCCACGTAACCGTTTCGAGTACGAGCAATCAGGCGCCGGGCTCCCGAGTTGACCTGAACCTTTACGGTGCGGAAGGAACCGTCCTTCTTGGAATTGGTGGGATAGTAACCGATTGAATACTGCGTGCGAAGATCGGTGGAGATTTGCTCCGCAATAGCGTGAACCTCTGACAGTTCCCTGGGGAAGAAAGCCTTGCCGCCGGTTTCTTCGGCAAGTTTTGTCAGCAGGCTCTCGGCCTTCTCCTTCGGGCTCTTCTTGAACAACCCGCTATCTTTATCGTTGTCGTAGGTAAATCCGATCATGTAAATCTGGACCTCAATCTCGCGCAAGTGGTTCACGACTTCGCTGAACTTGTATGCACTATCCTTGTCGAGTCCGTCGGTCACAACGAGAACAGCTTTTCGCCTGTTCTTAGCCTCTTTGTTCGCGTAGTCGGCAGCGACGTAAAGCGCATCGAGCATGGCCGTACCGCTCGAAGCAACCAACCCGTTAAGAGTATCGATGACATCCGGAATATTGCCGGTGAATTCCTCAAGCAGCGTGGCCTCTTCCTTGAAATCGATAATCGCAACTTCATCGCCGGATCGGCTTTCCTTTACCAGATTGCTCGAGGCCTTGACCACCGTATCGAGTCTTGGCCGCATTGAACCCGAGGTGTCGATCGCGAATACGAGCGAGACGGGGACCTGTTCGCGGCTGAAGAACTCGATCTTCTGCGGAACCTTGTCCTCGGTGACCGCGAAGTCACCTTGTTTGAGGTCCATCGCCGGTTTGTTAGCGGGATCGACGACGGTCACGTCCAGCAACACCAGGTCGGTGCCGAGGTGCAGTATCTCGTCATCCTTACCCGCGGGAGTTTCGTCCCTGGGCTGTTGTGGTTTCGAGACTTTGGGTTTATCCGGAGGGTGCTGATCGATGCGCGCTAGCGCCGGCGTCTGGAAAGACGTCAGAAACAAACTCAGAGTTATGCCTATGGTCAGGAAAGCCAATCTGCCCGATGGGAACTTCATAATCGAATCCTACTCCGCCGTCTGAATATTTGAAAACCACGAACTCCGACGCTTGGGATGCTACGCGGCAGGTCCACGGTTGCCGAAAGAACGAGCGGAAGGGCAGTTTTTGCGGGCCTCTCTTTTGGAGGCTACTTCTTGAACGATTGATAGCCGTCTCGATATGAAAGCGACAAGCGGCCAAGTCCCCGCGGCGGGTTTACCTTAACCTGGACCTTGTGCCACTTTGCTTCGCTTTGAATATCGGTCGGATAAAAACCCACCGAGTACTGATGCCTGAGTTCGAGTGCGATTCGCGTGCAGATTTCGACCAGTTCGGGCTCATTGTACGCGTTCGGGAAAAATGCGCGCCCGCCAGTCATCCGGGTGATCTCCTCCAGCACCGACCGGCCAAATCCACTCAGCGAATCGCTCGCCGGATCGGTGATGCCGATGGCGTAGATCTGCACATCGGCTTCTTTCACGCGGTTCCGAAGCTCCTTGTACGTATAGCGGCTGTTGTTGTCCTGACCGTCTGAGATTATCAGCAACGCTTTCTTTGAGTGCCGGCCCTGCTGCACTTTTTCGACCGCGATATACGCCGCGTCGTAGAGTGCCGTTGAACCCTTGGGATTCACAAACATCAGATGTCCAATGACGCTCTCGCCTGAGGTTGTGAAATCCTGTACGAGCTTCGCTCGATCATTGAAACCGATGAGAAAGAAATCATCATCAACGTGTGACGAGTCGACGAAGCGCCGCAGCGCGCGAATAGATCGATTAACGCGCTCTTTCATCGAGCCGGAGACATCGTAGACGATTCCGAGCGACACCGGAGCGTCCTCATCCGTGAAATGGGCGATTTGCTGTTTCACCTTGTCATCGAAGACATCGAAATGATCCCTGGCCAGACCGGTGACAAATCTTCCATACGGATCCGTGACGCTGATCATTACGTTGACGATGTCGGTGCCGAGTTGAATGGGACCTTGCGATTTGGCGTCGTCGGGTTTGGACGGAGCATCAGCCTTTGTCTTTAGCGGGACGCGCAGATCGTTTGCTTGCGCTTTTGCCGGCTCAGGTTTTGGCGATTGGGCCGCCTCTTTCTTGTCCTGCGCCAAGGCTGTTAGCAATTGCGAGGGCGCCGTAACGAAGAGCGCGATCACGAAGGCGAGTGCGAGGCTCTTTCTCATGACATGCCTCCCAAGTCTCACGGGTTGCCTCTTTTCGAGGCTGACTGAAAACTCGGCTATCGAACGATTCACCGGGCATCAGGGCGGCATCCGCTGTCGCAACTAATTGATTTTCACCGCTGCAAGAACAACGCCGACCAGAACGATCAGCTCAGTGCTGCTACGCGGACCGTCTCACGCCTCAAGCCGCGTCCACGTGGCGACTTCATTCTAACCACAAAGCCAATTGTGAGCAAGTTAAGATCAAAAATAAATTTGAGCCGTACATCACTCATTGACGCACGCTTTTCGTCGTGGATTAATATCGTAACGGGCGGGATAAACACAAGGCAACAGCTTAGCGATTTCGCGTTGGGCGCATCTCGATTGTCAACGGGGGACCGTCGCCGGTGATTTCGACATCGCTCGTGTAAAGTTCGTGTCCGACGGCCTTCGCCCTGAGCGTGTATCGGCCCGGCGGCACTGGCCGATTAAGGATGAACTGGCCCTGGGCATTCGCGCTCCCCCACGTCAATAGCGTGTTCTCGCTGACCGTGGCTTGCCCCGCTGAAACAAGACCAACCAATGCTCCGGCAATCGGCTCTCCGCCTGGAGAGCTGACCACTCCGCGGACTGTGACCAGCTTCGAGGATCCCGTGATTGCGGGCGCTGAGAGCGGCGATGGCTCAGGTTCGCCCTTCTTCTGATCGAGTTGCTTGATCATTGCCAGCAAGAGAGTCGAGGGCCGCAGGAATCCCACGGCGCCATATCGGCGAGAGCCGTCGGGTAACCCGTCTCCGTCCTTATCGATGGACTGGTCATCGGCCACAACTCGCGTCGGTATGCCGATCAGCTTCCCCTCGCTGTTCACAGCCGCGCCGCCGCTATTGCCGTGGATCACGCGAGCATCGGTCTTGATCCACTTCGCAAGCGGATCCTGGCCTTCGACGTAGCCGTGATTAACTGTAACGGATGTTCCGCCTTTTTCCGGGAACCCGATGATGAACAGGTCCTCGAGCACTTTGATCTTGTTTGAATCAGCGATCTCAACCGCGGGAAAGGTGAACGATTTAGGCAACGGTTCACCGGTAGCCTTCGACTCGATTCTGAGCAGCGCTAAATCGTATTCCTTGTTCACGAGCAGCAGGCGAAGTCGAAAGCGCGCGCTTGAAACGACCGGATCATTTTTGTCGGGCAGTGCGAATAGTATCTCGTCGTACAGGCGGCCCGTTTTCGTGTTTGTAATTACGTGATTGTTGGTTGCTACGAGTCCGTCCGCTCGCACAACAACAGCGGAGCCTCGTGGCCGTGCGCCCGGCGCGTCTTCGGAGTTACGAACCAGAATGAGCCCGGTCGAAGCGATGGCGGCGCGAACCAGAAAGCGGGCCTCCGATGGAAGATTCGGCTCTCGATTCGCGGATTGCCCGAGAGCCGAGGATGCAGCCGGCTCAAGCGTCGAGGCCGCAATGAGAATCAAAGCGGCGCACGTTGTCGATCTTGGCAGGGTTCTTCTCAATTATGTTTGAGCCGGATTTCGAACGGAGCAATCTCGCCCGGTTTAAGCTTTCCGCCTCCGCCGTTATCGGGAAGCGCAACCACCGACCCGTTTGAATCCTTGTCTTTTCCGGCGGCGAGAATAATGTCGCGCGAGCGCATTTTGCTACCGCCCGTCTGGGGCACGACCGGAGTGACCTTCTTCACGATCCCGGCTTGCAACTCGGCGGCGGCAGTAGTCGCGGATTGCGCGAGACAGCCTTCGGGTTCCTTTTGCGCAGCGTCGAGATACGGGATTCGATCGCGTGACATTATCACCTGCAGAACCTCGGTTCCCTTCTCCTCGTCGAATTGCATCGCGTCTTTGCCCGGTGGTATTTGATACTGTTCGCCTGAAACGACTGCGTTGTTGGCGGCGCCCGGATAGGGAAACATCAAACAACGCTTCCCGCTCGGCTGAATGTTGACGACGTAGATAAAGCCGTCGAAGTTGCTCTCGAGTTGAATCTTGATTTGATCGCCGGCCTTGAATGCCTGACTCGGGTCAACGGGAACCAGAGCGTTGTCTTCGAGTTTCAACACGAGCACGCTCATCCCATCCGATTTCTTGTTCACGAACAGCCCGCGTGCGCGCTTGCTCTCGTCCGTCTTTTGAGGTTTTCTATCGGCGCTCAACGTGGGAAGAGTGACGCTCAACAGCGCGACGGCAACGATCATCAAACGTGTTATGGATCTCATAATCAATAACTCCTTCAATCGCGAACTCATTCACCATGGGTGAGTTCGATTTTTGCGATCAGCTCCTCGTTGTCTTTTCGATTGGTATTCTGTACCCGAGTGGCAAAGCGCACCGGCTTCTTTTGTCCGGGTATCGTCAAGTCGCCGGTCTTCTGTTCGACCTTCTGTAGCGACCGCGCAAGCAACTGCTCGACAAGTTCTCGCTTGACGGGCGAGTACGGCTTGCTCGGAAGCGTTGTGAATTTGTCACGGCTAAAGATGACGATCATCGTTTCAGTGCCGGCAGGCGGCGTCATTTTGAACCAGCAATCCTTGGGATCTTCAAAGTCCTGACAGAAGGACGGAATGACATATTGCTTGTCTTTGAGAACGTAGTTCTGTCCTTTGTGGATTCGCGCATCGGGAAAAATCAGGACGCCGTCCTTACCCTCCGGCTGATTGATAATGTAGAGGTAGCCGGGCTGATTGGTCGTGATCGCGAGCTTCACTTTATCGCCGGTCTGAAACTCTTTGCTCGCATCGGCTTCTTCCTCCCGAGTATCGCTTACGCGCTTTGAAAGATGCCACTGAAGCGTCAACAACGCGGCGCGTTGCGTCGGTTGCAGCTTGCCCGCCGGAGCGCGGTCTGGTTTCTTTACGCGGTTCATGGAGACGACCGAATACCACAACGGCGCGCCCTGCTTTTGAGCATTGACGCTCGACACCAGAAGCCCGGGGCCGATCAACCCGGCGACAACGCCTCCGATCAGACCAGCTTTCAGAATGCGAAACCTCATAGCTTGATTCCTTTACTTGTTACGCTCTTCCAGGAGCGGCTGGATTCTGCGATCGTTCGCGGGCACGACGCAACGAATCCCAATCGGGACGCTCTTCCCTTTTGGAAAAACTCTAAGGAGGTGATTCCGATAGGAGACTCGCGCGGTGTCAGCCGCGGTCGAGAAGCCTCCTCCTCTAAACACAATTTCGTCCTTGCTGAAAAGAAGAGTCGGGGCCTTGTTGCCCTCGTAGGGTTCCCACGCGGCGTTTACCCATTCGAGTGCGTTGCCCCCCATGTTGCAGACTCCGTACGCGCTGCGATCACCATTTGATTCGGTCACAGGAACGGGGCGACCGCTCGCGATGTTCGCGCGGCCTCCAGCGAAGTCATCGCCCCACGGGTACAGTCGTTTCCGGTGAGCTTCGGAATCCCACGATGCCGCTTTCTCCCATTCTTCTTCCGTGGGCAAGCGCTTTCCGGCCCACTCAGCATAGGCCAGTGCGTCATCGATAGTCACTCCTAGCACCGGATACTCGGGCTTTCCATCGAAGTAGTTTGGATCCCATCCGGGATTTGCCGGCGGCACGCGGCCCGTAGCTTCACAAAACTTCTTGTATTGAGCATTGCTCACTTCATACTTGTCGATGTAATAAGCCGGCAACTTCACGGGGTGTGCGGGCCGTTCGTCCTGATGCCCATCGTCACCCATCACAAACTCGCCCGCCGGTATCGGAACCATCACGCCGTTGTGATCAATTTCAGGAAGCAACTGCGCCTCGCAAGTTTGCGTTTCGCCTTTCGCGCCGGTGATCGTAGTCGTGAAATCCGCGAAGCCCTCGTGCGACACCCGAACGTTTACGTTCCCCGGATCAACACCCGAGATCGTTATTCCGCCGCCGCCAACCGAGCCCTCTCGAAGCGTCTCATTGATGCGGACCTTACTCCCTTTCGGAACGCCCTTCACGATGAGGGTGAATCCGGAAGCGGAGCCAAAAGGAATGATCAGATAAACGATCACTGCAATCACCACAACGGCGAGCGCAGCGCCAACCCACACGAGCTTGTTTGTGCGCTGCGGAGAAGTGGCGATCTGCCCGGCCGCAGTCGCCGGCACTTCAGAGACTCTGGGTTCGGAGTCGCGAGTCTGCGGCTTCCCGCGTACACCCTGCACCGGAGCCACAGTCACTTCTGTAGGCGCCCACACATTCGAATCTCCTGCCGCCGCTATTATCGAAGGCGATTCCTGTCCGGTGAATGCGGGGCTGCTGTCGAGTCTCGTTTGGACGACCCGTTCCTGCGTATCCCTCGGAGCACCTTGAGCCCCAAGACTGCCCGTTACTACACCCCCCAGAATCTGAGTACCGCTGTTCAACGCGCTTGCCAGCTCCGCCGCAAACACCTGAACGTTTGGCATGCGTAATTCGCGATCGCGCTGCAGACCCGCCATCACTACTCGCTCGACGGATTCGCTGATGCCGGGAGCAACCGTGCGGAGCCTGATAGGCTCGCCGACTATCCGCTTCATCATGATGGCCTGGGGTTTCTCTCCAATGAACGGCAATCGCCCGGTCAACATTTCGAATACGATGATCGCGAGAGAATAAAGATCCGATCGCGGATCGAGTTCCTCGCCGAGCACTTGTTCAGGCGACATGTAAACCGGTGTGCCCAACACGAAACCGGTCTTGGTGAGGTTGTCCTCGCCCTCGGACACGCTCTTCGCGATGCCAAAATCAAGCACCTTCACGAAATCGCTCTCGTTTCCTTTGCGAGTGATCATGATGTTATCGGGCTTGAGGTCGCGATGAATGATCTTGAGCGCGTGAGCGGAAGTCAGCGCTTCGGCAATTTGATTTGTTATGTGGATGACGCGCTCGATTGGAAGCGCGCGCGATTCGGAGATCACTCGCGAAAGAGGCTTGCCGTCGATGAACTCCATCGCCAGGAAGAGGAGCTTGTCAGGCGTCTGGCCGAAATCGTATATCGTCACCGCGTGAACGTTATCGATGCGGCTCGCCATCTTCGCTTCGCCCTTGAAGCGCGGAACTGCATCTTCATTGCCGGGCGACACGTTAGTGAGCAGCTTTATCGCGCAAGTTCGATGCATCTCAGTATGGATCGCGCGATAGATCGCACCCATTCCGCCTTCGCCGATCTTACGAATTAGCCTGTATCGTCCGTCGAGCAACCTACCCAGCATCGCATCGGCGGTCGTGTCGATGGATATGAGTTTTGAATGGTCGGCCGAACAGACTTCAATCTGATTGTCGAAATCTTTGCCGCATTGCGGGCAGATATTCATTGCTTAAAAATCGCAGAAACTCGTCTTGTAAGAGGTCAGATAGCGCAAACGAAAACTATATTACGTGATTTGCGTTGTCAAGATAACGCGCCTCAGATAACGCGCCTCGAGGCAAACGATGTCGCTCGCGCTGGCCAATGGTGTGCATGAAAAAGCCCCGGCCAGAAGTCCGGCTAATCCACCGAGTCTTGCATCGCACATACGCGCATTAGAAAAAGCAATTGCTTGACACTAATTAAGGGCGTCCCTTAAGATGAGCATCTAAAATTCCCTCCAATTGACGGCAGGAGTCAGAGAGGTCGCTCGGCTAAAAGTATGCCGACACTGGGCGAAGAGCTTAGGCAAAAGCGCGAGCAACGCGGAGTCACGCTTGCTGAAATATCAGAGGCGACTCGAATCGGCACCCGGTTCCTGAAAGCCATCGAGACAGACAGTTTTTCAATCCTGCCTGGCGGAATCTTCACGCGTTCCTTTATTCGAGCATACGCAAAGTACGTCGGCATGAACGAGGACGAAGCGATCGCTTTGTACCTCCAGCAAGTCAATCCGCCGGCGTCCGAACAAACCGCGACGGCTGAGGAACAGCTCCCTGCGGCGACGAAGCGATCGACCCCAACTCTGGTTGCCGCCCCACCGCCCGCCAGAAGCGAACCGTCTCCTCGCCGATTCGAGCCGGTCGCTTACCGGCAAGCGGCTTCGCGAATAAGCTGGCCGACAATCGTCATTGGCGGAGGCATCGTCGTCTTCGTTGTGCTGATCGTGCTGGCGGTTGTTAAGCAGTTGAACAAGGGCGGGCAGGAGGGCGAATCGCAAGCCACCTCAGTTCCACAAAAGAACGCACCGGCACAAGCTCCGCCGCAGAATGCAGCGCCGCGCCCCTCACCTTCGACGGAAACGCAACAACCCCCGGCACAGTCGCCGTCGGGGACGACGCTCGTAGTCAAACTCGAAGCCGCCACCGGCGACAGTTGGATCAGGTATCAAGTCGATGACGCAAAGCCAAGTTCCTTCACGTTGAAGAAGGGTGAGACTCGCGATGTTCCGCCGGCACAAGGTCAGGTCGCTCTAAGCCTTGGAAATCGGTTGGTGCTCAAAATTCGAATCAATGATCGCGAAGCGATTATTCCTCCCGACACACCTAAGTTCAATTCCAAGGTCGTCATTACGCGGGAGAATTTGCAAACGTATTTTCAATAGCAAATCGTCCGTGCGCAGTAGTCCGTAGTCCCTTAGCAAAGGACATCGTTTTGCGCAGAAACCGACAATCACTTATCCTGCGAAAAGGGTGCACTTAAATGACCGCTTCAATGAACCGTACGCTTGCCGAAGTTGATCCCGACATAGCCGCAACGATCGGTGACGAGGAACAACGTCTGGCCTACAACCTCGAGATGATCGCTTCCGAGAACTTCGTCTCCGAAGCTGTCCTCGAAGCGATGGGATCGGTACTCACCAACAAGTATGCCGAAGGTTATCCCGGTAAGCGTTATTACGGCGGCTGCGAATTTGTTGACGTCGCCGAGAACATCGCACGCGATCGCGCAAAGCAAATCTTCGGATGCGAACACGTGAATGTGCAGCCGCACTCGGGCTCGCAGGCGAATATGTCCGTGTACCTAGCGGTGCTCGACTACGGCGACACAATTCTGGGGATGAACCTTGCCCACGGCGGGCATCTCACCCACGGGCATCCGCTTAACTTTTCGGGTCGCAGCTACAAGATCGTTCCTTACGGAGTGAAGTCCGACACCGAACAGATCGACTACGACGAACTCGAACGCCTCGCGCACGAACACAAACCGAAGATGATTCTGTGCGGCGCGTCGGCTTATTCGCGAGTCATCGACTTCGAACGTATAGGCAAGATCGCTCGCGATGTTGGAGCTTATTCGATGGCGGACATCGCGCACATTGCGGGTCTCGTTGCCGCCGGGTTACATCCGAGTCCGATCCCGCACATGGATTTTGTAACGACAACGACTCATAAGACGCTGCGGGGACCGCGCGCCGGAATGGTGATGTGCCGCTCTCAGTTTCAAAAAGAAGTGGACCGCGCCGTTTTCCCAACCGTGCAAGGGGGCCCGTTGATGCACGTCGTCGCCGCAAAAGCCGTGTGCTTCAAAGAGGCTATGGAAGCCGGTTTCAAGGATTATCAACAACAGGTCATCACGAACGCCAAAGTGCTGGCCGAAGAGCTTGCAAGCGCCGGCTTTCGAATCGTTTCCGGCGGAACCGACAATCACCTCATGCTAGTCAACGTATTCGTGAGAGGCTTGACCGGCTCGCAAGCGGAGAAGGTTCTCGAGCGCGCGGCAATCACGGTGAACAAGAACGCAATTCCGTTTGACACTCAACCGCCGATGAAGGCATCGGGAATTCGCATCGGGACGCCGGCGCTGACGACTCGCGGGATGAAAGAAGAGGAGATGAAACTGATCGCCGGCTTGATCAGCGAAGTTCTCGGCGACCCCGAAAGCGAATCAGTGCAGTCGAGCGTTCGCACTCGCGTGAAAGAACTGTGCGAGCGGTTCCCGATCTATGAGAATCGCTTGGTTCGCAGCCGCGCTCAACATAACAATTAGGAAGCTATTTAAGGGGATGATGATACAATTCTTCTCTTGAAAGGTGTACCAAGATTCGGAGGCAAACAAGAACATGGTCACAATAACCTTCGCAGATCGCGAGACCGAGAAGCGCGCTTTGGCTTTTCTCCTCGGGCGGTTTTCGGGTCGTGTCCTGAAATCTGGTGAGCACTTGGTCCCGGAGGCAGCACTAGAAGCGCTCGCAGATCAAGACATTCCATTTACGGTCCAAGGAAAGGCATCGTATGAGCAGCAAGTGGCGGCGATTCGAGGTGCTGCTCCCACTCCAGTTCAATGATGGACGGGATGTGCCCGGTGAATGGCTCGCGGAAGCGGTTCTGGAAGTCGTCGATTACTTCGGGGCAGCCAGTTACGAGACGCAGAAGATCGAAGGCCACTGGCGTCACGGTGGCGTTCTTTATCGAGACAATCTAGTGAAACTTATCGTTGACGTGCCCGACTCGGCCAAGCATCGCCAATGGATGAGAAGATTCAAGAATCGTTGGAAGAAGCGATTCGACCAAGTGGAACTCTGGTTAGTGAGTTATCAAATCGAAGTCGGCGCGAGTCTGAAGTCTCTGGGGCTAGCGTTCGCAATCGTGTAAAAGAACTCTGCGAGCGGTTTCCAATCTATGAGAATCGCCTGGTCCGCAGCCGCCCGTATCATAATAGACAGTTGGCGAAAAGGGACGAAGTAGGCGTAGGTTTAGTTTTATGAGTACGCAGATCGCAAGCTACTACGATATGGTCTCGCAGCTTCCTGAGAAGGCGTCAGTGACGTTTCAAGACGTGAGCTGGGATGAATACGAGGAACTGCTCGAACAAGTCGGTGAAGCTCCTGGGTTGCGAATCAGCTACGACAACGGGAGCTTGCAGGTTATGACCATATCCTCGGAGCACGAAAAGTATGCTTTCTTTATCAATAGCCTGATTGCCGGCATTCGCTTGCGGCTGCGGATGAACATCCTCGCATTTGGTTCCGCGACGATGAGGAAGCGCAAGCGCAAGAAGGGCAACGAACCGGACGCCTGCTTCTACGTACAGACCGCGTCACTGATCGGCAACAGAATTCAACTAGACTTTGAAACCGACCCACCGCCCGATATCGCAGTTGAGATCGATGTGCATCACGACTCACGCTCGAAATTCCCTATCTACGCGGGGCTCGGCGTCCCTGAAATCTGGCGGTACGACGGCCAGGCGATGACTATCTATCACCTAGCCAAAGACGCGGCGGAGATTCAAGCACCGCTGTACGTCGAACAAGACACGAGCGCGGCTTTGCCGATGCTGAACTCGCAGATACTGACCGAGACGATCGAACGAATGCGACGAGACGGCGAACTCAATGCGCTCTTGGCCTTCGACGAGTGGCTTCAATCCAAGAGTAATGAATTCTTGCGAGAGGCGTCCGAGCTTTGAGAACCTTGTGGTCAGCATCCGTGCGCTGCTTCTAAGCTGCTACAAATTACATCGATTATGGAGTCAAAAATGGAACGGTTTGGGCGCACCACGGGCGTGTTCGAAAGTTTCAACAACGATCTTGAATCGTCTTTTCTGTTGGCAATCGTATTGGGTGACGCCTGCATGCCTGGTCAAATGAAGCTAAGTCTTCTTTAGATTCTATCATCCAGAGAAGCGCAGGTATCGATGCACTAACACTAAGTAGAATGACGGTACAGGATGCTTCCATCTGGGTTACAGAGGAGGACGACGCTAGAGTTGCCGACTTAGAAACCAGGGCAGAAACCTTTCTTCGATTAGGAGAACATACACTGCCAGTCATGTTACTCATTTTTCTGATGACCAAATTTGAGGCATATATTCAAGACATAATCGTAGGAGTATCGCTAGCCAGACCTACGTTAATATCATTGCCTCAGAGTGCAACAGAAGAGGAGGTGAGAGGCAAAGTTGCTGATCTGGTCTCTAACAAACCAATCGCTATTCTTGCCGAACAAAGTCTGGAGAAGTGGAAGAGAGTATTCGGCCCAGCGTGATTGATCACAAAAGCACTTAGCGGCTTGAGGAAAGTTGCGTTGAATAAGCAAGCGAGGTACTCTCACGCTATGAGCACGGTTCAAGAGATTCAAGAGGCGGTGACTCAGCTTCCACCAGAAGACTTGACCGCTTTCCGGCTCTGGTTTGCTGAATTCGATGCGGTCCTGTGGGATCGACAATTGGAAGCGGACGTAAACGCAGGACGGCTCGACGACCTCGGTGAGGAAGCCATGCGGGACTTAGCCGAAGGGCACTGCACCGATCTGTGAAGCACCTGGCAACAAAACGCTTCTGGCTTTGTTATCATCGACTCCCTGACGATGTGCAACGCCTGGCGGATAAGTGCTACGCCCTCTTGAGAAGAGATCCTCAGCACCCATCCTTGCATTTCAAGAAGGTCGGTCGTTACTGGTCAGTTCGCGTCGGATTACATTACCGAGCGTTGGCCGTACAGAAAGAACAAGAGCTTGCGTGGTTTTGGATTGGCTCCCACGCAGAGTATGACAGACTCCTCGGTCGGCATTAGTCGACTGAAATGTTTTCATGGAAGAAATCTTCGGGCCCGGCGGTCTAATCGCCCAACATCATCCCAACTACGAATACCGACCCGGCCAGGTCGAGATGGCCGAGGCTGTCCATAACATTATCAACGATGGCGGCGTCGCTCTGATCGAAGCCGGGACCGGAACCGGAAAGACCCTCGCTTATCTCATTCCCGCGCTCGCCGCCGGAAAGCGCGTGCTCGTTTCAACCGCAACAAAAAACCTTCAGGAGCAACTCCACAAAAAAGACGTTCCCTTTCTTCAACAAATCATCCCGCGAGATTTCAAAGTCACCTGCATGAAAGGCCGCTCGAATTATGTCTGCCTTCATCGATTGAAGAACGCCGCCGGAACACCAATCCTCCAGGGACTGGAGGACGTCGATTACTTCGAAGAGATTTCCAAGTGGGCCGGCGAAACCGAAACCGGCGATCGAGCTGAACTGACCGACCTTCCCGAAGACCTTTCGTTCTGGCCTCAGATCGACGCGCGAGCCGATACATGTCTCGGTCAGAAGTGCCCGGAGTTCGACGCGTGCTTTATTACTCGCATGCGGCGCGAAGCGATGGAATCGGACATCGTGATCGTGAACCATCATCTCTTCTTCGCGGACCTCGCGCTGCGCGGCGGAGATTACGGAGCCGTGCTTCCCGATTACTCGACCGTGATCTTTGACGAAGCCCACGAACTCGAAGACGTCGCGGCTTCGTACTTCGGAACAAGCGTGTCGAACTATCGCATCCTCGATCTGATTCAGGATGCGAACAAGCTCACGATCAAAGAGCCCGAGCAGCAGGCAGAATTGGTAAAGGCAATGGCGCGGCTCTCTCAACGATCGGACAATTTCTGGCTGTCGTTTCGCGGAGAGGAACCGGATGACGGTAACGACGACCCGGCAAGATCCAGTTGGAGATCGCGAAACCCTCGACGCGGCTCGCAAGACACGCGGTATCAACTGAGAGCCACGCAGTTCGCGCGCCCGGATCGCGAAGGCAATCTCGAGACCACGGCAAGCGGCGAAGCTTACGTCGCATTCAGCAAAGGAATCGATCGGTTGATCAGCACGCTTGGCGTCGTCACGGACCCGCCGGCTGAACTCGACAACATCGTTCGGCGCTCGCAGAGTTTGAAATTCGATCTCGAATTCATCGTGAGCTGTGCTGAGCCGGACTTCGTCTACTGGTGCGAGAAGCGCGGACGCGGCGTGTTCATCAACGCGACGCCAATCGACGTATCGGGAATCCTCGAGGAGAACCTGTTCGCGAAAATTCAGACCGCCGTGTTGACCTCGGCTACGCTGACGGCCGCCGGCAGCTTCGCTTTCATGAAGGGGCGGCTCGGAATTACATCGGCGCGCGAGTTGATCGTCGAGTCTCACTTCGACTTTCAAAAACAAGCCGTGCTCTACCTGCCGCAGCGGATGCCCGATCCACGAAGCCGCGAATTCCTCGACGCATCCGTCGAAGAGATCATTCGCATTCTTAACGCGACCCGGGGCCGCGCGTTTGTTCTGTTCACCAGCTTGTCCTCTATGCGCGAAACGTACGAACAGGTGAAGGATTTCATCGACTACCCTTCGTTCCTTCAGGGGCAGGGCTCAAAGAACGCGTTGCTCGAACGCTTTCGCAATACTCGCGGCGCGGTGCTTTTTGCGACGACTTCGTTTTGGCAAGGCGTAGATGTTCAGGGCGAAGCGTTATCGTGCGTGATCATTTCGAAGCTGCCGTTTGCGGTTCCATCTGACCCGGTTGTTGCGGCCCGGCAGAAGTACATTGACGATCAGGGCGGCAATTCTTTTTATGAGTATTCGGTGCCACAAGCGGCGATCACGCTGAAGCAAGGCCTCGGCAGATTGATTCGATCGACAACTGATAAAGGCGTTTTGTCGATACTTGATCCTCGGGTAAAGACAAAGTCTTACGGGCGAATCTTTCTTCAAAGCATACCTCGCTGTCACATCACGGCTAACATCGAAGAAGCCGCGGCAATCTTCGATGACGCGCGTTCAGAGTACCGACTTTAGTCGGGTAGTACCCTCGGGATCGGATACATTCAGAATACTGATTTCAGTCTAATCACCACCATCGCGAAGAAAACTGCCCGGTAGAGCTTGCTACTCCGAACGTCCCGGCCGCGAGGACCGCTACCCGACTAAAGTCGGTACTCTGAACTCCCGTAGCTAAACTCACGCTTGTAGACCATCGTCTTCGCTGATAGACTGCCGCTGCTCAAACTGGCCCGCGAGCATCAGAGGAAAAATGAGTGCCCCAGCGCCTCAACCAGGATCAGCCCGAACCATCGACGAGGTGATCGCGCGACTCGACGGCCTGGAAACTCATTTTCAAGGAGGTTGAGATGGCAACCTTTTCTCACGATCAGGAAATTGATTCTCACTTCAGCAATGCGCTCGGCTTGCGAAAATCTCAGATCCCGCTGGTGCTTGTAAACCAACTGGAGCGGCAGATCGAGTTGCTTACAGACATCCTCTTTCGTGTGTCGGTAAGCAGCGAGGAAGTGCCTTGCAGCGGTACGTCGTTTGGTCCTCCGGGAGCCGGGGTTCCTGGCGAGCCGAGCGAGGAGTGGCCGCCTCCGACGCAACCACCGCCCCCGATGCAGCCACGTACTTGCTGTCGAGCCATCATCAGTCCGCCTGAAGGGTGGCCCGCGCCTTCTCCGCAAGTCGTTGCACTGCTTCCTCACTTTAGTATCTCTGCCGGAGCGACCGATCCTGATGCGGGCGAACTGAGCCTGACTCTGGAAATCGACATGACACCGACCTTGGCTGCGGTGAATCCAAACCGCGGATGCAAGCTGCGATGCCATCCCGACTACGTTGGGATCGATGTTAACGCTCTGTTCAAGGTAACCCTGAGGGTCTCGGGTTCTTTGAAGCAAGCGCGGAGCTCGCCGAGCGGACCGGCTGGCGCCATAGCGGGACCGGTTGTAAGCTTCGGACCGCTGGCCGGAACTCAAACGGGTTCGCCAAGTCTCCTTCCAAGCTTTGTCTCGACGAGTACAGTCACCTTCAACTTTCAAGTCAGTTTCTCATTTACCGCGTCATACGAATACGACTTTCTCTGTGGCGCCGGCCTTGGCCCGCGAGGAACTCTCCAACCGGTAATGCCATTGCCAGTTGGCCCGCCAACTCCGGTCGGACCCGGCGTGCCGGCCATTCCGCCGATCGGCGGTTCAACCGGCGGCGGACCGCGACCGGTGCAACTGCAAGACTGTGAGATCACCCCCAGGCTCCTTGCGGTCACCGTCCTGCGAGGCCCGGCCAATGGACGCGTCGTGTTCCGCATCACAAGCAAAGGTGCCGGGCCGTTTCATAAGGCGGTAGCATCTCCATTCGAGCCTGACGATGACATCACGCTCGATCAGAGCGGAAGCGGAACCGGCGTTGAGGCGGATCTGCCGATGCTGACGTTGAGAGACAACTGCACCTACCCGTTCACATTCAACGCCGAACTCGAGTACACAATCTATGACGGATTCACCCTCATCGATCAAGGCACAGTCATTCTTCACAAGGACAACTTGAGCTGTGGTCAATCGGACACCGTTGATCGCCGATTCAATATCAGACGCGATCCGATTCACTCGGACGGAGAAATGTTCGTATTGATTGACGTGCGTTCGCGGTGCAGGTAGTAGATTAGTATCGTGCATCTTCGTGTTTGCGGAGTGAATTCCGGAGGAAGATGGCGCGGGCGCATTGGACCTGGCGACGAAGCTGGCTCCGCTGAGTCCGAACGAATGGAAACCGCATTTGGAGCTTCGCGATTAGGAAACGACAGCGCTAGCGGATCTGATCTGGCACCCCTCGGGGTTGATCTTCAGGCTGGGGTTGTTAGTGATCCGCTCTCGCGCGAGCAATGACAGCCGCGAAAGTGATTGAGTCTTTTGACGAGGTAGATCCGAAGGACCGCCAGAATGCATGGCAGATCTAATCAATGCTTCCGACAAACACCCACATCTGTCCCCGGTCAAAGCATGGAGTCCCCGGAGTGGGTTTACCGGGAAATCTGTATGAGAACGTTTGAATAAAGCTTGAGAACTAAAGGCGGCGATCATATGTCTGACAAATCTGAGTACCTTCAGCCGAACCGCCTTGCTGACGTGCTAGCACTAATCCAGGTTCTAGCAATGGATGAGCGCACTCACCGCAGCGAGGAGGGACTTAAGAGTGAGCTTCAGGGAGAGCCTCGCTCAGCGAAGACGTGGCCCGAGGTCGCGCAAAAACATCCTGAGTTTTTCCGCGTAAAGCCCGACGGAGAACATCGAGTATCACTTATCGCGCGGCATGTAACGCCAAAAGACGAGTCGGGTCGTCATATGTTTCCTGCTGACTACACGTCAAAACTCTTGCAACTGGCCGTTGAGTTACATGACAGAGAAGTTCGCCGCTCCCAGTCCTGGCACGTTTGGCTTAACATGCTTGGCGTAGTGATTGGTGGATTGCTCGCGCTCCTCGGTGTTTGGCTTAAGAGCAAGCTCGGCGGCGGCTCCTGACATTTCATGCCGTCACTTGATAAGGACCGGGCATCGGCGTTCGAGGCACCAGCTTGCGAGTGAGCTCAACTTGTGCGTGCTACATTCGACGCGAACAAGGATCGACTCCTTATGCTTCATTCGAGTGGCGGGTTGTGTTATCTCGACAGTCTCAATCGGTCGCTCAGGCTTTCTTCGCCCCTGTAGTCACATCACGAATTTCGCGCTCATAACAGGCTGCGTTCACTTCTTCACCAGCACCACCGGAGATTGCTCCGCCGCTCGAATCTTCTCAAAGAAGCCCCGAACTTTCGCGTAGTCCGAAACAGGAATCGTTGCCGCGCGCACCACAAGCTTGCGTGTGAACTCGAGCTGGCCATCCTTCACCACGTAGCTAGTAACATAACTCCCAAACGGCGCTTCAAGCTTTACCGGGTCCGGCAATTCATCAACCTGAAACGTCGCAGGCAGCTTGACGTTAGTCGTCTCCGCATAAGCGTACGGCCTCAGCACGACTGGATGCTTACGCGCGGCGTCGGTCAACGACAGCGATTCCCAACGCGAGACGATCGCCGGTTTGAACACCAGCAGCCGCCCTTGCATCAACTGACCGTATGCCGGCGCGCTGAACTCTGCCGCAAGCGAAAACTTGTTGGCGTCAGGCTCATCGACCGGCTCGATCTTGGACACGCGAACGCCGGTTGCTCCCTGGGCAATCCACTTTTCGATTCGCACGTTGTAATCCGGGCGCGGCATCCCACGAAACGGACCTCGCTCGCTCACCGCTGCTTGACCGATCGATTGCTCGCGCATCTTCGCGGAAATCGAGCCGTCGGCGTTCAAAAGAACGTCGGCCGTGCGATTGAGCATATTCGCTTCGGGAGGAGTGACCGGCATCTTCATCAGAGCGCCCGCGTCGCCGGCGATGATCAACGCGAAGCTGCCCTGCTCTTCAATCGGCAGATCGCCGACCGGGGTCATGTCATCGGTCGCGTCAAAGATCAACAATCTTCCAAGCGACGGATGATTGATCACCGTGAGCGCTTGCGTCTCGTCCGCGACCTTGACCGCGATGATGCAATGATTGAATTGATGCGGCGAAGGCCACTCCTGCCGGACGTGATTCGGATCGCCGGAGTAGATGCTCACCAGATACGACTTGATGCCGAGCGCTTTCAACATCGCGCGCATGAGGTTCGCTTTGTCTTTGCAGTCGCCGTAGGATTTCGCGAAGACTTCGGTTGCCGAGTGCGGGCGATAGCCTCCGCCGCGACCCGTGCCAATCTGAATGGACACGTAGTTGACGCTCTGAACATAGCGGCCGACGGCTGAGATTTTTTGGAGTTCGGTTTTTGAGTTCGCGGTGATCTGTTTGGCTTTTCCCGCGAGCGCGTCGTCGAGCGTCGCTTGTGAATCGCTGATGTCAGTGAGCCATTTGGAAACGTCCGGCCAGTTCGCGAAGCCGCGGCGCGTTGCAAGCTTGTCCGCCGATGGAGTGAGATTGATCGCAAGCCACGGAGTAAGCGCGCCGCGAGGCGGGCTGAGCGGCTCGGGCGAAACGGGCGGCAACTCGCGCATCTCCCAAGTGTAAGTATTGCCGCTGGCCGCCGGCACGATCTTCTCGTGATTGACTGTCAGCCCGTCGGCGCTCCAGCCCTTCGGAAGCGTCACCGAGATTCGCGACTTCGCGACCGGCAGGCCTCGCCCCTGGAAATACCAGACCAGTTGACTGAACACCGAGCGGTCTTCGGTCACGGTTTCATATCCGAAGATCGAACCGACTTCGCAGTCGCCGCTGGCCACGATAATCTTTCGCCGAGCTTCGTTATAGACATCGTTGTCGGCCAGCGCCAGTTCGGCGGTTTCGTCTTTTCCATACTTCTTCACTTTTCCAGAAGGGCTGATGAGCCACGCACGAAACTCCTTCACTTTTTCCGAATCGGTGTTGTACACCGCGCGAGCCACCGCTTCGTCGCGGCCTTCACGAGTGAGGACCTTGACCGCAAAGACATCGCTGCGAGTCATGCGCCCGTCGTCTTCGATGGTCACGACCGATTCATCGGCGAGCACCACGGCCGGGACATCCTTCGGATACGACGCGACGGTCGTCGATGCGGCCGTACGAAGCCACGCCGGCGCGTCATCCGCGCGCACAGGCGAGTTGCCTTGCAACAGGGCGCTCCCGATGGCGGCGGCGATGATTAGAAGAGGGAATCGGTGTTTCATTAGTTGACCTCGTTCGCGCGTTCGTTCCTGCCAGAAACTGACGGCCCTTGCGTCTTCGCATTTCGCCGCGGCTTTGCAAGAACCGCGACTTGCGACGGAGAGTTTCACGCTAAGCCGCAAAGCTCCGCCAAGACGCGCCCTATCCTACTGAGTTGCTCCCGCCTGCTTTAGCGTGATCGTATGATTGTCTTCTTCGTGAATGGCGTCGAACAGTTGCTTGAGCGGTGCATACCGCGACGCTGGGAACAGCAGTGCGTTAAACCTAAACGTCCGTTTGAACCGAAGCTCATCGCGTTTCGCGGTCACGCCTATCGACACGTTGTAGTCGGCCACATCGCCCGCCTTGAGCGGCCCCGGCTTATCCGCGTTGTCGAGATCAAACCCCTTCGGAAGCGTTATCGAAATACTGTCCTCCTCTTTCCAGGGGTAGTGAAAATAAATGGGATGCTGGCGTGTGCCGGCCGGAAACATTGCGCCGATTCCCTTCTGAAAAAACGCCGGCTGAAGAAACAAGCGCTTCCCCGTGCGCTGAGCGTAGCCCGGTACGCGCACATGAAAAGCGTATACAAATGGCTTATCGGGATCGGTGACGTTCTCGATGTTTATGTCAGACAACTCCGCGGTGCTCATTTGTGCTTTGAACAAATCGCGAAGACTTTTCTCTCGCTGCTCCGCGGACTCATCGTCATTCTCCTCTTTCTTTTCGACAGCAAAGTGGCCGGTGTACTCGATACGTACGTCTCCTTCAATCACGCCGTCATCGCCCAGGCGGAGCGTAGCGGTCCGCTTCTGAACCGACTTTTCAGGCTGCGACACTGGCGTTTTCGCTAACACGGGCAATACAGGATCAACGATCATTGCCTTTCCACCTTCCTCTTGCCATCGCAGCATCCCGAGCGGGACATACTGGCTGGCGGGATCATAAAAGCGCCAGCCATCACCGCTTCGCACAGCAATGTTATAGGAGCGCATGAAATACAGATTCAGCAAAATCTCAAATTCGTTCGGGGTGAAAAATATGTCGCTGCGATCAGCGAGATGGGCAACACGCGCCTCAAATCCGGCGGCGGTTGCGAGCGCAGCAAACAGAAGGTCAATATCTGCACCTGTGCCCATTCCCCGTTTCAGCGTGTCAGCGGCGGTTTTATTTTCCTTCAACTTCGCGAGGTCATCGCCGGTCAGGCCAGACGCATCGTCGTTAATGTTCTTGACTTTGGTCCGGCAAAATTGGAAAAGCCGTTCCAGCTTTTGGTCAGGCGTTGAGACGTCGCCAATCGCTGCCTGAGCCGCGCGCCTGATATCGTCATTCACCTTCATCTTAGACTTGTAGTCATCGTAAACGAATTTAATGAAATTAGTCCCATATAGCGGGGGCTCGTAATAGGCGAGCATCCACGAGCGCACCTGATCTTCGGGAGGCATGTGAGGCTCATCGTGAAACGCACGCACGTTGGTCATTGAGTAGCTGAAGCGTTTATCCTTCTCCGCCTTCATCGGCGTGCTTTCCATATTGAAAGCCCTGGTACGAAATCCCAGGAATGTATCGGAGGAGGCCTTGAGCGTATACTTAACGGCTTGAATCGGAATGTCTCTCTGAAAGTTCAGACGCGCGAAGTAGCCCGAGGTATCGTGTCTCACTTCGCGCCACCGATATTCGATTATTGCACCCGGCTCAACGCCCGGCATGGCAAATGTCTTTGCATTTATCTTCACGCGGCGGAGCTTAATTAGCGTGCTGTCGAAGATTGCTTCGTTCTTGAGCTCTACTATTGTGCCGTCAGCTTTGATGGTGCGTCCGGCAATGTCCTCGATTTTGTTCTTGGACGAGTAACTAAGTTCTATTTTGCCTCGCAGTTCTTTGCCGCGCTCCGTGAATATCTTTATGCGTACGTAATTTGCGAACACCGTCCTCCCCGGGCTGAAATCCACTTGCACGTCCCAGAATATCGCTTCTGCGTCGGCGTCTGGTTCCACAACTGGCGCCTTCAAGGCGAGAAGTGCCGGTTCGATCGGCTTCCAGTCTTCACCGGCAGTCGCCAGGCCGTTTCCGATGGTCACGTAACAAAGTGCCAAAAGCGCGCGTATAAGTACACGTCGATGTGCCATCTTTCGCCTCCTATTCAGTTTGCAATCTTCGTTAGGACGATCTCTGCTTGATGGTCAGGGCTCTACGAAAACTTCATCTGGTGGCCAAAAGGAATTGAGATTATATGTTGGACTCAATTCGCATGCAATGACTATTTTCGGGCATTAACGAGCGTTAATTGGATCGCCAAATCAGGCGGCATTCATGTGAGATTGTGACCGCGCACTCGCGATTGTTTTTGATGTGGCCGGGAGCGCCCTCCGTTTTACGGTTTCACTACAAAAACAACGGTGACCTGAGTCCCTTGGTCGCCGGCCATCGCGTTAATGAATGCAGTCTGTTTCTTATTCGAGTTTTCACCCGTAGCCATGCCTCCAGTGACCTTGCCGTTCTGCTGAAGTATGTTTGTGTTGACGGTCATCCCTGAGCGTTTCAAACCTTCTTCAAAAAAACTGATCACTTTGCTCGGAGCATCGCTCGTCACAAAATGAAATCCGCCGCTTTGGCCATCTTTGCCTTCGGCGGCGTAAGTTCCCTGGAGCTCGACGCCCGGATAAGACGGCAACCAGTCGGGCAGCTTATCAACCGAAACGGTTCCAAACTTCGCGGAGCCTTCTGGAGTCTTGACCTCGAGCGAGCCCTTCTCGCCATCGCCCTTTGCTTCCAGCGTCACATCCTCGCCGTCTTCGCCCTTGAAGGTGATCTTTCCGCTTTGAGCTTCGTCAAGATTGACAGTCAGAAGCTTGCCGCTCTTTTTGTCTCTTACGGTGATCAAGCCTTTTTCGTCATCGGTCGAAACCAGTTCGACATCGGGGTTGGCCGCGACCATCATCTTCGCGACCGCGAGCGCGGGCTTCTTCTCAATCAACGCCGGATCGATCCCCGCTTGCTTGGCTTTGTTTACAAGAAAGTAGCCCCCAAGAAACACGGCGATCACTCCGAGGATGACGAACGTGCCGCAACCAACAAGCACCCAGGTTAGCACGTTGGATTTTTTCTGAGGCGGCGGCGGAAACTGCTGCTGCGGTGGAAACTGCTGGCCGGTCGGCCCGCCAATCGGTGTCGTCGGTGGTACGTAGTTAGACATGATTATCCTTTATGTTAGTCCGTAGTCCGTGGTCAGTAGCCCGTAGTCAGTAGTCCGTAGTTCGGTTCGTAGATAGGAATCAGTGGCTCAGTGGTCCGCGTGCTACTGACTACGGACTACTGACTACGGACTACTGGCTACTGACTACGGACTACTGACTACGGACTCATTCCCTCATTCCCTCTTCAGCGGTCTTCCCATCAACTCGTTTGCGGCCTCAAGCGCCGGCTTGTCTTCGTACAGCAACGCGTAGATGCTCGCGGTGATCGGCATCTCGATTCCCAATCTCCGGCCAAGTTCGTAGATCGATCTGGTTGTCTTCACGCCTTCGGCCACTTCTCGCATCTCTCCAAGAATGGTTGCTAGCTTTCGGCCACGGCCCAACTCAATCCCAACGTGCCGGTTTCGCGAGAGTTCGCCAGTGCACGTCAGCACCAGATCACCAAGCCCGGCCAGCCCCGCCATCGTTTCGACTCGCGCGCCTTGTGCCAACGCGAGCCGCGTCACCTCCGCGAGTCCCCGAGTGATGATCGCCGCCACCGCATTCGTGCCAAAGCCCAGCCCTCGCACGCGAACACTGATGTGGTTGGTGTCGTTCTTCACGGCCCCGCCAAGCTCGACACCAACCACATCAGTGTTCGTGTAGACCCGAAAGACACCCGCACTCAGCGAGCGTTGAATCAACTCGCTGGATTTACGATCACTGCTCGCGGCGACGATCGCGGTCGGATCGCCGATCGCCACTTCGCGAGCGAAGCTCGGGCCCGATAACGCGACGTACTGCGGCGAGAAGCGCTCTCGTGAAACATCGGACACCACTTCCTCCATTCGCATCAGCGTGTGGTTCTCGACGCCTTTCGCCGCGCTCACCAAAACTGTTTCGCTTGTCAGAACTGGAAGAATACGAGAAACCATCTCGCGCATGGCGTGCGAAGGTACCACGAGCAAAGCGAAGTCGGCGCCTTCGATCGCATCTTCGATTTTCAATGTCGCGCGAATGTTTTCCGGCAGCTCGATGTCCGAAAGATAGAATGGATTCCTGCGAGCGCTGTTGATGCCGTCAGCGACTTCGCGTTCGCGAGCCCACAGCGTTACGTGATGTTGATTGCGGGCCGCGACCAACGACAACGCGGTGCCCCAGCTTCCGGCCCCGATCACAGCGACGCGCTTGATCTCAGGAAGCTCACTGCTCATCAATCTCCGCCTCCACGGACTGCGGCGCCCGTTGAACTGGAACCTGCGCCGGGCTTAACACGCGTGCCGATCTTGTTCTCCGTTCCGTGCATCAGCCGATTGATGTTCTCGTGATGCTTGGCGACGATCAGCGCGCATCCGAGGATTCCGATCCAGATCAGGGCCTTCAGATGCGGATCAGGTTGAAGCAAGCCATAAAACAAAAGCGTCCATAGCGGCACGGCAGCGGTAGCGATGATCGAGCCGAGCGACACGTATTTGCTGAAGTACACGATCAACACCCAAAGCACCAACGTCGCGAGCACCGAGTACGGAGCGAGCGCGAGATAAATTCCCACGCCGGTTGCGACGCCTTTCCCGCCTTTGAATCCGAGAAAGATCGGGAAGATGTGGCCGGCAATCGCCGCGATCGCAGCAGCGCCGATCCACACATAATCATCAGCGGCTACCAGCCGCATCAGCACCACCGCCGCGACTCCCTTTGCCACGTCGAACACATAAGTGAGCAGTCCAGCTTTGATACCGGCGCGCCGCGTGACGTTGGTCGCTCCGATTCCGCCCGAGCCTATTTGGCGCACGTCTTCACCGCCCGTGAACACGTACTTGATCAGGAGAAATCCAAACGGAATTGAGCCGAGCAGATACGCGATGAGAACAAATGTGATCCTGGAAAGCATGTCGGGAGTCGCCTCGCCGGCGAGAGAATATCTCAAAGGCACCGGCAGTTGCCAGCGGGCATCGGGCTGAGGGTGCGCGTCAGATTTTCGCGCTTCAAAGAAAGAGAGAGTTTGAAGAGCGGGAAAACCTCCCACGCCCGAGACTTTGTGAAAACTCCGAGGATGCCACGGGCTTGCCCCGCGGAGGTTGAACCCAGCAGCTAATCGCCGAATAGCCTTGCCGCCAGCTAGCAGACACGTGAATCTCCACGGGGCAAGCCCGTGGCATCTCGCAAGTCGCTTTGCAAATCTTTGTAGCGGCCATCGTGAATCTCCAACGGGACAAGCCCGTGGCATCCTCGGAGTTTCACACAGTCTCGGCTACTCCCTGTTCAGCGGCCAGCATCGAAGGAGGCTCGCTTGCCGGTCGCGAACCCTCAATCCACTGGTCATACCACAAACTCAGATTCAACAAGCTCCATAGGAAGAATGAAAAATCTACGCGGCCGCGACGATGTTGCTGGAGGATGCTTCTAACGAAATCATAATCGAACAAGTCTCGGCGGCTGAGCGCCGAGCTGAACAGCGAATCTTCAAAGAAGCCGCCAAGCCGGTCGAGCATCCAGTCATTGATAGGAACGCCGAAGCCCTGCTTCTCACGATTCAGTACCCGATCCGGAATCACTCCCTTGAGCGCGCGCTTGAGAATGTACTTTGTCTCGCCGCCGCGATACTTCAAGTCCGACGGAATCGCCATCGCGAACTCGACCAGATGGTGATCCAGGTACGGCACGCGCGCTTCGACCGATGTGGCCATCGTCATCTTGTCGACGCGCATCAACAGCAGTTCGGGAAGCCGGAGCTTCAGCTCCTGATAGATCATCTTCAAGAGTTGATCCGCATCGGGCCGCGAAGCCAACAGCCTCTCGAGATCCGATTGAATTATCGAGTAGGAAGAAAACGGCTCGTTGTTCGGACGCGTGGCAACGAGCCTTTGTTTTGCTTCAGGAGTGAACAGCCGCTGCTTGTTGACTTCATCGAACACAAACGTGCCGCTCCAAAAAAGCTCTTCGCCGTTGGCGAGCCGGCGAAGCAGGTCGGGCACCATCTTGCGGCCCTTTGGCAGCAATCGAGTCGCGCCGCTTCGATAAAGCATTTCGCCGGCGCTTGCCATCGTGCGCTTCATTGACGAAGGCAGCCGCGAGAGGTACCGCCAAAGATAGCGATAAAGATCCAGGTACATCTTGTAGTCGCGATACCCGCAGAAAAGCTCGTCCGATCCTTCGCCGACCTGCACGACTTTTGTGCCGGTCTCCTGCGCAAGCTTCGACACGTAGTACAAAGGCACACACACCGGATCGGCGATCGGCTCATCCTGATGAAAAATCAAGTCGGGTAGAAAATCGAGAAGCTCCTGCTGGCTGATGATCACCTCGTGATGATCCGTACCATAGTGGTTTGCAACGAAGCGAGCTTCTTCGATCTCATTGAATTCGGGGTTGTCGCGAAACCCGACGCTGAATGTGCGCACGGGTTGATCCATTAACTCAGCCATCATCGCAACGTTGGCCGTAGAGTCGACGCCGCCGGAAAGAAAAACGCCGAACGGCACATCGCTCATCATTCGCTTTGCGATCGATGCTTTGAGCAAGCGGCGCAACTCTTCAGCTATCGCTTTTTCGTCTTCGGGAATCGCCGGCTCGGGCGTTGCCGAGATAGCGTCCCAATAACGCGTGACCTTCACATCGCCTTGCGCGTCACAGGTCAGCAAGCACCCGGCTGGCAGCTTGTGAATTCCGCGAAACAGCGTTTGTGGAGCGGGCGAGGTCAGGAAGGTGAGGTAATGATAGATCGCCGGCTCGTCGATATCTCGAGAGACGGCCGGATGTTGGAGTATCGCTTTGATCTCGGATGCGAAGATCAACCGGCCATCCGCGATCATGTAGTAAAGCGGCTTCACTCCGACGCGATCGCGCGCGAGTATCATTCGACTCGCGTTCTGATCCCATAACCCAATCGCGAAATCGCCGTCGAGATCCTGGACGAAATCCACGCCGCGCTCTTCGTAAAGATGCACGATCGTTTCAGTGTCCGTGCGCGAGCGATAGCGATGACCCTTCGCTTCAAGCCCGGGCCGGAGCGATTCGTGATTGTAGATTTCTCCGTTGAAGGTGATCCAAACGCGGCCGTCTTCATTGGACATCGGATTGCGGCCTGCGGGTGACAGATCAACGATCGCGAGCCTTCGATTTCCCAGACCCACGCGCCGGTCGTCGCTGACGTAGACGCCTGCGTCATCAGGTCCGCGATGAATCATAGTGTCGCGCATCTGCACAACCAGCGCGCCGGTGACGCTTGGTTGATTCGCGCCGTATTCATAGATTCCACAGATGCCGCACATAAGAGACAGAAGTCAGAAGTCAGAGGTCAGAAGTCAGAGGTCAGACTTCGGACTTCAGAGCGCACGTCATCATCGTGCTATCGCGATGTCTTTGCCTTCGATCCAATGTTCATACCAAAGGCTGAGATTCAACAGGCTCCAAAGAAAAAACGAGTAGTTCACTCGGCCCGAGCGGTGCTCACGCAATATGTTCTCGATGAAGGTGTAGTCGAATAGCTCGCGGCGGCCGAGTGAGGATTTGATGACAGCGTCCTCGACAAAGCCGCCAAGGCGGTCGAGCATCCACTCCTTGATCGGAGCGCCGAATCCTTTTTTCTTTCGAGCCAGCACCCGATCCGGAACCACGCCTTTGAGTGCACGTTTCAGTATGTGTTTTGTCTCGCCGTTCTTGAATTTCATTCCCTGCGGGATCGTCATCGCATACTCGACAAGCTTGTGATCCAAGAAAGGAACGCGTGCCTCGACCGACGTCGCCATCGTCATCTTGTCCACGCGCATCAACAACAACTCGGGGAGCCGCAGCTTCAACTCCTGATAAATCATCCGCTCGAGCAGGTCCGCTTCGGGCTTCGCTGAATGCAGGCGATCCAGATCCTCACGCACGACCGAGTAGGAAGAGAAGCCGTGTTCCGAACCGTTGCGCAATCTGCTCCTCGCTTCAGGAGTCAGAAGCTGCCGCTTGTGCGTTTCGTCGATAAAAAAGGCCCCGCTCCAGAATGCCGCCTCACCATCCGCGAATCTTCTCAACAGATCGGGCGCGGGTCCGCGGAGTCTCAACGGCAAGTGCCCGGCTCCCGCGCGCAGAAGCGATTGCCCGGTACTCGCAAGCGCCCTTCGAATTGGGGACGGGAGCTTCGACAGGTAACGCCACGCATACTGATCCAGATTCAGGTAGTACTTGTATTGTTCGTAGCCGCAGAACAACTCATCCGAGCCTTCGCCGACCTGGATGACCGTCGTGCCGCTTTCACGCGCGAGCTTCGAAACATAGTAGAGTGGCACGCAAACGGGATCGGCGATGGGCTCGTCCTGATGAAAGATCAGGTCAGGCAGAAAATCCAACAGCTCCTGCTGGCTTATCAGGATTTCGTGATGATCAGTTTGAAACTCATCCGCGACGCTGCGAGCTTCGTCGATCTCGTTGTATTGGGGCTGATCCTTGAAACCGACGGTGAAAGTACTGACGGGCCGATCCATCAAACCGGCCATGAGAGCCACATTCGCGGTCGAGTCGATTCCACCCGAGAGAAAAACACCGAACGGCACATCGCTCATCATTCGCTTGTCGATTGCTTCGGTGAGCAGCCGCAGGATTTCATTCGCTGTTTCGGTTTCGTCTCTCAGATGCGGCGTGCCCTTTACGATTGCGTCCCAGTAACGAGTGATCTTCACCTCTCCGAATCGATCGCAAACCAGCAGGCATCCCGCGGGAAGCTTCTTGATTCCGGCGAAGAGCGTGTCAGGCGCGGGCGTCGTCAGGAATGAGAGGTAGTGGTAGAGGGATTGCTCGTCGATGTCACGCGAGACTGACGGGTGCTCGAGTATCGCCTTGATCTCGGAAGCGAAGATTAGCCGGCCCGATGCGATCGTGTAATACAGCGGCTTCACTCCGATTCGATCGCGAGCCAACACAAGCCTGCGCGCGGACTCATCCCAAATGCCGATCGCGAAATCACCGTCAAGCTCGTTGACGAAATCGAGTCCGCGCTCTTCATAAAGATGAATGATCGTTTCCGTGTCCGTGCGCGAGCGGTAGATGTGGCCTTTAGCTTCAAGCTCGGGGCGAAGCGATTCGTGATTGTAGATTTCTCCGTTGAAGGTAATCCAAACGCTGCCGTCTTCGTTGGGCATCGGATTGCGGCCGGCGGGTGAGAGGTCTACGATCGCAAGCCGCCGGTTGCCGAATCCGACGCGGCGGTCCGGGCTGATGTAGACGCCGGCATCGTCGGGCCCGCGATGCGTCATCGTGTCGCGCATTCGGACGACTAGCGAGTCGTCGATCCTCGGCTCGCTCACGCCATATTCGTAGATTCCGCAGATACCGCACATAAGAGACAGAAGTCAGAATCCAGAAGTCAAAATCCAGAAGTCAGAAGTCGATCGCCGGTCGAGACAGCAACTGAAAGCTGACCTTCAACGGTACTTCGATTGTAAGAGAGTAGATGATAGCAGACGAGTTCAGGCGAGTCCCGTATGCAGGCGAAACCCATCGAGGTTCAATCCGGGCATCGATCGTTTGCTTAATGGCGGGCACGATTGTGAGCGACGTGTTCTTATCGCGAGCGATCGCAAGGTTGTCATCGCCGAGCGTGACTTCAAGCCCTGCGTCGAAGTTGAAGCAAAATTCAAACCGATGACGACCGTCGCCAGTGAAACTGTCTTCGATGATCCAATGGCCCTCACGCTTGTCGAAGGTGACAACTCGCCGATGCGTGACCGGTGACGCGAGCCGATGATAGCCGTGATGCTCGGCATCAAGCACATCGCGATCATCATTGCTCTCCCAATGGTTCACACGCGGGCGGACGTTTGGACCTAACAGGAAGAGTTGACTGGGGTTTATCTGGCTGATGTCCTCGCCGTCGATCCTCACGGTGTTGTGATAAGCGGTCGAGCGAAATCGATTTCGCCAATGCGCGCTGCCTGTGTACACGAACGTTCCCGGATCGCGAATGAACGTGCGGCCAAATGCGAAGACTTCAATCGACAGCGCGTCGGAATGCGCGTGTGAGCCTCGGCCGCGCGCTCCGTGATCGCCGCAATCGATGATCGCGTACAGTTGCTCGTGACGTTGAATGATTATTTGAGATTCGGGGAAGGCTTTCGATTTCGGCGGCTGCTCGCTGACCGGCAATCCTTCGAAGTATTCACGAGCGGTCGAGCCGAACCACCAGATCGCCTCTTCATCGATGTCACGCGACAGTTTGAATTTCTCGTCTTTCAACAGGACAGCGGCGATTGAGATCAAATACGAATGATCATCCGGCGGACGAGACTTGAACGAGATGAGCCGGCCATCGTCTGAATCGCCGATGCGCGGCGCGGTTCCGTCGGGCTTGAGATAGTGCCACGCGAAATCGAACATCGCTGACAGGTACTCCCAATAATGACGAGGGATTTCAACGCCCGCGTCGCGATTGATCGAAAAAAACAGCGCGAATATTTCGAGCACAAACCGGTGATAGGCGATCGAGCCTTCGTAGTCCACGCCGTCGGCGAGCACTTGCCGCTCCATCTCGATCAATAAATGCTCGGTGCTGAAACTCGCCCATTCGCTGGACTGTTTCAGCTCGGGCATAGTCATCCCGATCGCGAAGAGACCTATCAGATCCGAGAGAAAGTGATTGCTCGAAAGCCGATGTGTGAACTCGAGGTTGGCGCGGATGAAACTGCCGTGCGCGATGAGCATCTTGAGGACCAGCTCAATCGCGGCGTCGGTGATGTGCTGCGAACCCGCGAACATCTCGAGCGCGGCAATTATGTTGATCGTGCGGATCGCCGCTTCCATCGCGTTCAGCCAGTTTGGTCCGAAGCGCGGCGGGTTGGCTTCTTGCCACGAGGCAAGTTGAAGCAGGAACTCTGCAGTGTAGCGTTCATCGCCCGTGAGTGCATAAGCGCGGCCCAGCGTCGTCAGGTGCTGCAATCGGTTCAGCTCCCATACCACTCGCACATCGCCGCCGTGACCAAGGGTCACCGGCACGCGTGTGTAATGCGCGAGCGGCCACCGCAGGCCTGAATGCGGATCGCGATGCCAATCGATTGGCCGTCCCACATCGCAAGCGCGGCCGAAGACGGCGATTTGGTGATTGAGAATCGCTTCGGCTTGAAGGCGAGAAGCTTCGATCGAAGCAGGGAAGAGCTCGCGCACGGTCGCCGCGGTTGAATCAAGCCGCGCGAGTCCGGACGTCAGATGCACACCGCGGCGCGCGCGAATTCTCTCGGCGATTTCGGTGACGGAGCTGCCTTCCACGGACCGGGCGAGCGCTTCGCCTGAGACATAGGTCGAGGCTGGATCATCGGTTATGCGGCTCATCGCTCGCGAGACTGATCGGCGTCCGCGCAGAAGAATCTCGGCGGTAATCTCGCCGGGCGTCATTCCGCTCAAGGCATCGCGTATTGTGCGGATGTTTTTCAATCTGCCGGCTCGCCGAGAGGTTTGATGAGTTGACCGGAACGCGAAAACTGACCGCTCAACGCTCCGAGCAAAAAGAAGAAGTAGAGATTCACATCGGAGTACTCCCCGCTTGCGAGCGTGAGTCCCGGGATCCAGTATGCCGCGAGCAAAGCGAGAAAGCAGGCCGCCGCGATACGCTCTCGATCGCTTGACGCTCTGTTCAACGCGCGCCAGCCCATTAATAAAAGATAGATGTTTGCCGCCATATAAAGGATCAGGCCGGTTACTCCCATCTCGGAGCTGATCCAGAGCACGTTGGAATGAGGGCTCTGCGCGGCCCGAGCATCGAAGACATCACGAATTGTTGGATCGCGGTAAAAATGTCTCTCGCGGAAGTGCTCGGAATAATTGCCGAGTCCCACGCCAAACCCCGGATTGTTCAACGTGAACACTACGGCGGCTTGCCAGGTCGCCAGCCTTGCGAACACCGTGCGAGGGTCGGAGAGGCGCCCGGCACGAAGCATCAGCGGGGCGAGTACTGCAGCAACCCCGATCACAACCAACACGGAAATCATCAGAAGCGCCGGAGCAGTCCGCCGCGATAGAAAACGCGCGCGCTGTCCCAAAACCTGCAAGACGATCAACCCTAACACCATCGCGGCCGCGACCGCGCGGAACATCGGCAGCATCGCGCCTGCCGCTGCCGCCGTCACACCGAGCCAGTAAAAGACTTTCGCCGCGCGATCGAATTGCGTCTTCAATAAACGCCGAGCTGACAGCAGGAACAGAAAAAGCATCGAGCAAATGATCGAATAAGAAGAGTCCGAGATGAAGGGGCCATTCACGCGCCGCTCGCCTTCGCGAATAATCTCCGAGCCTTTGAAGTGAAAGAAATCCGCCGCGGTCAAGAGTTCGGCGCCGCCGATTGCGAATAGCAGTAGCGCGAGAGCGATCGCTCCCAGCAGCAAAGCCTTTCCTGGCCGCCGAATATCGAGGTGATTCCTCGCGATGTGAAACGCAATCAGCGGAAGCCAGAAGGAGTCAACCGCCATACGGGTTGCGTAGGCGAGATTGTTGGATCTCGCTGCAACGCTTGCAAGCGCCGCGACTGATAACAACACCCAGGCGGCTTCAAACTTTGTGATCGAGATCCGGGAACTTTGAAGCGCGGAAGCTTCAGTTGAACTCCCCGAATCCCCGCGTCGCCACCTAAGGATCGCCATAACGATCATCACGCCAAAGACAACGCGGTCGTAAGTGATAATGGATCGCTCAAGGGGGACTCTCAGATAGAAAGACGCAAGCGGTGTTGTCACAAACCACGCGACGAGCACCGCTTCAACGGATGCGTTGAAGCCAATCAGTAAAGCCCCGACAACGGCCATCGCAGCGATGATCGCCGCGTCGGCGTAATTGCCGGTCGCACAAAAGACCGCGGCGGATAACGCGGCAAACAGCGCCGATGAAATCAACAAGGACGAGGAAATGCTAAACGAAAGAAGCGTGATCCGCGGTTCATTGAATTGATGATGGCTAGCCATTGGTTGCTCGAGGAATTAACGGCTTGCTTGTTCGATTGCGTCCACGATTCGCGCTGCGGCGTGTCCGTCCCATAGCTCAGGCACTCTCGCGGCGCCGGCCGGACGGTCGAGCGCCGCGAGTGCCTCACGGGTGATCACCTCGGGAGTATTACCGACAAGCCGATTTGTGCCTTCGAGTACCGTGATTGGGCGCTCGGTATTGGGTCTGAGAGTCAGGCACGGAATCCCGAGCACCGTTGTCTCTTCCTGGATGCCGCCGCTGTCGGTCAGCACGAGGCGGCTGTTGCTGTAGAGCTGCAGGAAGTCCAGGTAGCCGAGCGGCTCAATCATCAAAAGGGATTTCATCCTGCCAATGCGGTCGCTGAGGTTGAGTTGCGCGAGCCGTTCTCGCGTGCGCGGGTGAACAGGAAAGACGATCGGCAATCGCTCGCCGATGGCTTCGAGAGCGTTGATTATACCGGCAAGTGTCTTCGCGTCGTCCACGTTCGAAGGCCGATGAAGAGTCATTGCGCAGTACTGGTTTGGTTGAAGATTGAGACGTTCGAGAACTCGAGCTGGACGCGCGTTATCGAGATTGCGATACAGGGTATCGATCATCACGTTGCCGACGAAGCTGATCTTCTCCGGCGCGACGCCTTCGCGGAGGAGATTCTCGTTTGCGTCGCGTGAGGGAGTCAGCAGCAAGTCGGCGAGCGCGTCGGTGACCACTCGATTGATTTCCTCGGGCATCGTGCGGTCGCCGCTGCGAAGTCCCGCTTCCACGTGAGCGATTCGCACGTTCATCTTCGCCGCGACAATCGCCGCGGCCATCGTCGAGTTCACGTCGCCGACTACGACTACCCAGTCGGCGGCGTGCTGCAAGAGCACCCGCTCAAGCGCAATCATGACGCGAGCGGTCTGCTCGGAATGGCTGCCAGAGCCGATTTCAAGGTTGATGTCTGGGCTCGGGATCTCGAGATCTTCGAAGAACGAGTCGCTCATCGACTCGTCGTAGTGTTGCCCGGTGTGAACGAGGAGAGGCTCGATTCGGTCGGACCGCCGGCGCATCTCATCGATGACCGGCGCTATTTTCATGAAATTCGGCCGGGCGCCGACAACATTGATGATTCGGAGCATCGCTTTTGTCTAACAGTCGAGTTGAAATCAGCGTGGAAGTCTACAGTTCGCGGGCGAGCTACGACAAGCGGGTGGAAAACAGAAAGCGAGGAGACTGAGCCGTCAATCTCCTCGCTGTGTTGTTCTTCAAGATTCAGTTGGCTGGCGATGCTGCATGATGAGGTGATCGCTAGTATCGCCTGTTGCGATGCTTGAGCAGGTAATACAATGCGCCGCCGCCGCCGCCAATCAACGCGCCTATGCCCGCACCTTTACCGCCCCTTGCGATTGCTCCGATCCCCGCGCCGATGGCAGCGGGAGCACCGATGGTCAACAGCATATTTCGAGTCGAGTGTCCTCGATAATAGCTGCGGCCATAGTAACGCGACCCAGTGGAGTAGTAGCGCGTGCCGGCAACTCCGCGATACGGCGTGTAGTACGCTGTCCGGTAATACGGTTGCGAGTAGTAACGAGCGCCGTAAGGCGTGTAATAGGTCACCGCCGCAGGCCGGTAGTACACGACTCGGCGATGCCGATGCCACGCGAGCGTCTCCGGCGCAATTGATAGCGAGAGAAAAGTAACAGCAAGGACAATAGCTCCGGTTTTCTTGAGCATAATTTCCTCCTTCAAAGTATCTTTGGATTTCGCGATGATTGGCGGCAACTGGCATGCCAGCACCGCTTAGTTGCAAATTTTCCAAAAAAGCAAAGGTTTGAGAGTTCAATTCAGTCCATGAAGTGCTCCATATCGTATGGGTCCTGTCTGATATCCTCACACCAGGTTCCTTTATCGGTGCCCTTATCGGTGCCCTTATCGGTGCCCTGGCACTGTCATAGGAACGTAGTTGGGAGTTCCGGGTTTGGTAGCCCTGAGTACCTGACCGGCAATTTTCTTTCACTGGAAGTCGATTTTTTGTTGATTTCCGTTGCGATTCGACCTATGATAGCGCCTTCTCGTAGGCAGGCCAGGTTCGCTGAATTCCGCGGCCCCGACCGCTGAACGCTTTACGGTTCGAGCAGCGACCATCAATCAAGATTTGAGTTTGAGATTTTGAAAGTCGGGCCATCGTCTAGTAAGGCGCGCTTCGTGACAAGCGTCACCAGGCAAAAGGCGTATGGCGAGAGCGAGACACGTGTTGACAAGATTGCCTTCTGCGAACAGAGAGCGCTTGCCAATGTTCTTAGCGGGAGAGGCATCTTAAACTGGATTCCAAGAAAAATTGGAGGGGGATGATGAACATTAGAAAAGCGGTTTTCATGACAGTGCTCGTGCTGGCCGTTACAGCCATGGTGCTGCCACTAGTGGGAATGCGGAGCGTTGCGGCGGGATCCGTAGTTTCAGCCACCGCGGCAAAGGCTTCCGCAATCAGTTCGCCGGCCCAGCAATCAATTGCGCGGGACCAGGCGAATGAGGGAGCGCAAGCGGGAGCACGCGAGTCAGGGCGCATCACCGCAGAGACGCTTAGCGCGCTGGGATTAAGCCGCTCGGCGAATCCAGCGGAGGCGAGCGCTAAAATCGAAAAAATTCTTCGCAATAGAGGCAAAAAGGCTGGCGGGAGCGGAGACCTATCAATCCAGTCGGGGCAGCCAAACATACTCAATGCCCGAAGCGCGCTGAGCGTTGCCTTGATGACAAACATCGGCGGCCGCGACAATCAGTTTGATGAAGTGACACTGATCGCGGACTGGGACGGGCGCGAGGATTGCGCCGCCGACCGTGAACAAAAGGTGGATGATTTTTCTGGTATTCCGCCGGGCAGCGAAATAGACTTCGTGTTAACGCGGACCGCAATCTCAGAGCACACAGTCGCGAACGGGTTTAACGAGAATGTCTATTATTATGGAGACTCGGTGGGGAACCTTTGGATTGGGACTGATACTAATCCTGGAATAACATCGGGTCCCGGCGTGGATGTGTTTAACCAGGTGAACATCCCGGCACTCGTCAACTTGGGCGCAAGTGGTGGGTTCACCAGAACCCAGTCAGGTCTCGGCTGCACTGACGATCAGGTGACGGTGACTGGTGTTGCCGTGCAGCCTGTGGCTGATCTTTCCGATTTCGGCCTGTGCGGGACGATCGGCGAGGTGGTCTACGTATCGATCTTTGATGCTGAAGGGTGCAGTGCGAACGCGGCCAATCAACCGATCAGAACTCGAATATTTGCGTTTGCGTTCACCGACGGAGTAGGCGCGGCAGCCGCGACACCGGCCGGTGTCCTGCAAATATTTAGCGCCCAGGTTGGAAACCTCGCCGGGGTGGCCGTCGATGATGACGGCAGCTTGTATTTCCACCTCGTTGATTTGATCCAGTTTACTGGCGGCGCGATCTTCAAGGCGGCGCCGATACCGCACGTGCCTGGGGCCCAATGCGCGCTGCGCAGCACACGGGTGGTGCCTTCGATTCCGACAGTGGGGCTGACATCCGTGACTCCACTTTCGAGTTCATCAGTGCGCTTGACTAACTATTCGAGCGGAGGCCCTGGGGCTGCTGGAACTCTCACGACGCTGTTTGGCGACGTAGTCAGCATAGCGACTGGACCGTGCAACGTTGTTTACGCGGCGGTATCCAGATCGCTCGTTGGGACGGATGATCCCGCGACGCAGTTGACGGAAGGTTTGTTCCCGGCGCCGTCAGCGTTTGGCGCGGCGGGCACTCCGTCGATGGTAATCAGCTTTGCGGATTGTTCGGGCGCGTTTGACGTATGCTCGGGCGCTGCAACAGGTGCGGTGACGACGAACGTCGGTGGAAATCTGCCCGTGGCCGATGGATTCGCGGATGTGGCGGCGACCGGGCTGACGCCATCACGGGGAGTGAACAACTTCAGAGTGTTCGTGCAGGGTAACGGACCGGCGATCGCGGCGACAAACCCAGTGATCGGCCTATCGTCAGGGGCAACGCCGCTGAAAGTGGACATGCAGATTGACTACCAGATTCACGCTGGAATCGCGGTGAGTGAGGAAGGGACAGTATTTGTGATCTCGGGAGGAGCGCCGGGAGGACCCGGAAAGAACCCGAGCCCGATGGTGACGGAAGTGTTGTGCTTCCCGGACGTGTGTCCCGCGGACAGGCGAGCGGATTTCGTAGACCTGCGAGGCAACACGTTGCCGAATCCGCCGGCATCGGGAGGGAACGTAGGAGATGGGGATTCGGATCGATTCGATCACATCTTCTATCAGGCACCGATTGATCAGGTGACATTGACGCCGGCAGGACTAGCGGGATTGTCGCGAGGCTTCCTGCGATACACGAATCGACTGGCGCCAAACGCGATGGGGACCGGCGTGACGCTGGGTCAGACCGGCGGACAGCTAGTGCTTGGCGACGATGCTACAGCGGGCACGATCATCTTCGAGAATCTCGATCCTGGACATCAGGTCGCGGGTGGAGACGATCAGAACACACCGTTCCGAGGCGACGATAATGACGGCGCCGGTACGCCGCCTTTGACTGGGGCGTTGTCGGGCGGATTCGAGTTTGTGTTTGGGGGCCCGGTCGGAACAGCAGGATGCGTATGGAACGGATTCTTCTGGAACTCGAACGGGAACATCACGCTTGGAGTAGGCGACACGAGTCATGTCGTAACGGTCCCTGCGTTCCGAAGCGGAGCGCCGAAGATCGCACCGGCGTGGGCGGACCTTAACCCGAACGCGCGCGCTGTTGACTTGAGGGACTTCCCAGTGATGGCAGTAGGCTTCGCGAATGTGAATGCATTCAAGATTCGGTGGATCAATGTTCCTGAATTCGGAAAAGAGATCTGCACCGGAGATGGCGGAGGATTCTCGAACACGTTCTCGATCACGCTGTATGATGACGGAACCGGGGCTGTGGTTTCTGGCTCGGCAACATCATCGGATGAGAACAACTCGCGGGGCTTTAACGCCGCCAACCCGATAGGCAACAACTCGGCGGACTTCGATTGGGCTGAAGGTCCGACGGATCTTCAGTTCCGGACGGAGCCGAACACGAACGTGATCGTGGGGTGTTCGCCGCGGCCGAATGGCAGCGGGTTCATCGTGTTCGATTACTGCCGGATGGATCTGTTGGGAACAGCGGACCGGCCGGTGCTGGTTG
>Ga0207684_10000610_pt1 | contig 42546 bp, 50 predicted proteins | sample KBSK5501metaG_FD_184342 | JGI IMG/M metagenome (GOLD analysis project Ga0207684, IMG submission 184342) | Corn, switchgrass and miscanthus rhizosphere microbial communities from Kellogg Biological Station, Michigan, USA - KBS K5-50-1 metaG... | ecosystem: Host-associated > Plants > Roots >... | reverse complement strand
GCCGCCGACCAGCCCAACGCGAGCACCCGCTGGACGACGAGTTGGCGACCAAATTCGGTGAGCTTCGCCCTAGGATGAACCATAGAGAGCCTCCTGTCGGTTGGGTTGGTTGCACATCCCAAACCGAACAGAGGGGCTCTCTGCTGTCAATCAGTTGTCAACAACCTACGTGGGAATCACACCTAGGCAGAAGCCCGGCCTCCGGACCCCGTTCATGTCGAGAATTGCGGGTCTCGTTCGACGTCAAGGTGACGAGGGCTCACCATAGGGGCCCGCCACACCAGAGGAGGACACGACCATGCGGTTTCTGATGCTTATCTACCCCGACATCCCCCGGACCGACGACGAGTGGATGCCCAGTGCCGACACCCCCGGCGCCGTGGTGGCCGCTGCAACAGTTGAGCGAGGCGGGTGTCCTGCTCGCGGTCGACGGCCTGCTCGCGCCGGCCCGCGGTGCTCGCATCCACTTCAACGGCCCCGTGCCCGCCGTCAAGGACGGTCCGTTCACCGAGGCCAAGGAGATCGTGGGCGGGTTCTGGATCATCGACTGCGCCTCCGAGGACGAGGCGGTGGAGTGGGCGAAGCGCTGCGCGCTCGGCGGTGACGCCTTTATCGAGTTGCGCCAGATCGCCGGGGAGGCGGATTTCCCACCCGAGGTCCGCGCCGCCGCCGAAGCGGCCCGGGTCTAGCCGGCCGCATTTCAGGGCCCCGAACGCCATGACCACGGCAGACACCGTCCGTCGCGAGATCGAGGCGGAGTGCGCAGCGACTGGCCGCTGCGACGCTTGGACAGGACTCGCGCCATGGCCTCTGATCGCGGAGCATCGGCCTTCTGCAAGTCCGCCGCCGGCGGCGGAGCATGCTGTCCACATGCTTGAGGCTCTCGTGAGCGCCATCCAAACGCGTCTCGTCCCGTGCTGATCCGGTTTGCAGAATAGGCCGGTTACGACCACTCAGCTGGGGATCCAGACCTCGGGGCGGAGGACGAGTGGGACCTTGCTCTCGTGCCCGCCTCCGTCGACGACCTCGCGCGCCCGGGCCGGGCCGCGATAGCGCTGATACATTCGGTATCAGGCCTCAAGTGAAAGAGGATCGATTACGGGCCACTCCGGAGGCGTAACGCGGCTTGGAGGCGGCGACCGCCCAGGGCGCCGGGCTCCGGACACCTGGCCGGCCGAGCGCGCGTGCAGATCAGGGAGCCGTCAACTTGATTCATCATTGGATGAAGCCATGGACCACGAGGCGAGTCCGTACCGGACTCCCACAAACGGCGTCACGGAGGCTGCCCTACGCTGGATCAGCGGTACCGTGCGAGGTCAGTCTGTCGGCCACTGGCTAAGCCGGACCATCGCGCTGCCCCAGCTCCGGCGACTGACCTCAGACGCCATCCCGTGGAGTCCACTGCGGCGACCGCTCCGGGAGGCCACCGTCGCCCTAGTCACCACGTCCGGCGTCCACCTGCGCGACGACCGCCCGTTCGAGCTCGAGAGCGACCCCACGTTCCGGGTCATTCCCCGCGGCGCGGAGGCCGGGGAGCTCGCGATCTCGCACCGGGCGTACGACCGCACGGACGCTCTCCGTGACGTCAACCTGGTCTTTCCCCTGCAGCGGCTCCGCGAGCTGGAGGCAGAGGGCGTCATTGGCCGGGTCGCGGACTGGCACTACGGGCTCGTGCGCCGGGCCGCCGACCTGGTCGCGCCCAGGCGCGAGGTTGGCCGGCTACTGGAGCGCACCCACGTCGACCTGGCCCTGTTCGTCCCCGCATGACCCATCTGCACGCGGTCCGTCGGACTGCTTGCACGCGAGGTGGAGGCGAGTGGTGTGACCACGGTGGGCCTGGCCGTGGTGAGAGAGGTGGCAGTCGCAGCCCGGGCGCCCCGGCTGCTCTTCGTCCGCTGGCCATTCGGCCACGCGCTGGGCGAGCCGGGCAAGGTCGAGCAGCAGCGCGCGGTGCTACGCGACATGTTCTCGATGGCGCGTAGAGCGCCGCGACCTGGCCTGGTCGTCGACCTGCCCTACCGCTGGCGGCGCGAAAGCTACCCACCCATCAGCGACTGGACAGCGGACGGAGAAGCGTTCGAGGCGGCGCTGGCGCGCGCCTCGGAGGGGCAGACGACAGTCGCCGGCAGTGGTCCGGGTCGACTGTGACGCCGTCACCGGCAGCCCGGGGTCTACTTTCCCCGTGGCCGTCTTGCGAGGCGACGACGAGGGTACCCGACCGCCAGACTCAGCCGGCTGACGACCAGATGCTTCCCCTCTTGCTCGGCCACCAGCCCGTCCCAGCCTCGGTTGACACGTTGTGGGTCGGCAAAAGGCACGCCGGTTACAAGGCCCGCTCATGGTTGTGATGGAGGCCGCGAGGATCGGACGGCACACGAGCCTGCCGACCTGCCGACGGTCCCCGTGTGGGAGGGCAAAAGTCGATCCAACCCGAAGGATAGCCGTTCGGCCCTCCCCCTACTGACCCGCCTTTTGCCCTCCGACATCACCAACAATCAGGGCCGTCTGTCGCCTGACCACTTGCAGTTCCGATTCGGGTGCTGTATGGTGACGCTGCGTCGTCTTGGGGGGATTGACCAAGCACTCTGAGAGGGAGGGACTTGTGGGAAAGAAACGCGGCCTTGTGGGCGGCATTCTGGGTATCCTGGCGCTGGTCGCCGGCGTGCTGGCAACCTCGATCACGGCCGGAGCCAGTGTTGCGCCGCAAACGTATACCATCGGCGTCGACAATGCGAACCCGTCCGGCGGTCATAACTTCGAGTACGTCGATTTCTTCCCGCGGGGCCAGGTCCTGGCCACCGATCCACAGGCCGTGGTCGGCAATGGCGCGGTGCTCCACTTCCACTATCTGGGCGGAAGCGACGGCCTGCACACCGCGACGCTGATCCCGACCGGTGAATCGCCGCAGCACGCCTGGGGCAGGCTTCCATTGGTGACGTTTGATGGCGATGCTGGGGAAGCCCACCCGATCCTGAATCCGGACGCGGCGTTTCCATCGCCCGGATGCGGGACGGCTGACAACCCCTGCACCTACGACGGGACCAATACCGTGAACTCCGGTGCCCTTCCAGCCTTCGGGGGGACCGACTTCTTTGCCAAGATCAACCTGGCGACGTCCGCGCCGACGACCGTTAATTACCTCTGCTTGATCCACCCCGGCATGCACGGATCGATCCGGGTTGTGCCAGGGACGGGCTCGAGCCCCAGCGCGTTCGCGAGCAACGCGGCCAGCCAGTACGCGGCGGACACGGCGGATGCGCTGAACGCCGAGGCCGCGGCGACCGCTGCCGCTCAGAACGGCCACTTCGTGGTGGCTGGGACGGCGACCCAGTTCGTGGAAGTGGCCGAGATGCTGCCGCAGGCGTTCACCGTTCGGGCCGGGCAGCAGGTGATCTGGAACACGCTGACCATCCACGATCCGCATACGGTGACCTTCCCGCGCTCGCCAGGATCGGACGGCGTTGACCCGCTCACACCGCCCTACGCACCTGCCGAATGCGAGGGCAATCCGGACACTCCGCTCGCGGGGCCTCCACCGACCTTCGGCTGTGCCACGTTCCCCGAATTGGGGGTGAACCCTGCGCCGAACGGCGTCACGACCATCGTCGACGCGACGACCGTGGCCACCTCAGGGATCATCTCGTCGCCACCTAGCGGATTCCCGAGCAGCTTCACCTTCTCGTTCCCCAACCCGGGCACTTACCTGTACCAGTGCCGGATCCATGACCACATGGTGGGGACCATCGTCGTCACCAGCTAAACGCTGACCAGGAGAGCGGAGCCTGCCGCGTCGGGCTCCGCCTTTTTTGTTGCGGCGGGATATTGGATGGGTGTGGGAGGGCAAAAGTGAATCGGTATGCCAGCCAGCACCCCGACCGGGTTGCTGGCCAGGTGATTAGGAGGGGTCGCCGGCTCGCTCTGCTAGCCCGCCGCGATGACCGAACTCCTTAACCTCTTCCGCTTCCTCGGCTCATTCGTTCGACGCGGCCTAGTTCCGTGGCATCCAGGAGAAGCACGAAGGTCGGATCTGGGCCAGCGGCGTCGAGAAAACCTTCGTTGACGCTGGCCACGACATCGACGACGAAGTCGACGCTGCTTACCGGGCCAAATACCGCCGATACGCCGAAAGCATCCGTGCTGACCCCTGAGGCGTGATCCACGACGTTCAAACTAGTGCCGCGATTAACCGGTCCCGGCGAGGTCCGCTGAACGGACCTGAGGGGCGGCAAAAGTCCGTCCAATTCGGGTGGCAGGGCATCAGTGGCTTGCTAGCTTGACTCAGCGATCGGCCTGCTACTCCTGATCGTTCGCAACTAGCTCGCCGGCGTTGGCTCACGCCGGGTCTCGATGCTAGAGAACCTGGCCCTTAGGCATTTTCACACAGGGGCTGACACTCGCCTCGTCAGCATTCGGTTCACCTACCGGCTGGCCGCCTGATGGACTAGGAAGGGACAGCGCCCCCTAAGCGGTGAATCGCATCCTGGAGCCTGTCGGCGAGGTCTTCTGTATCCCGTTCAAGCTCTTCCCGAAACCCTTTAGGTAGGTCATAGCGTTCGGTGCGGGCAAGCGCGCCCAGCATTCTCATCTCCAGAAGGAGGCCCTCCAGATCCTTGATGTTGCTCTCCCAACTCATCCCCTCACCTTAGCGCTACAACCGGCGCGAGAACCATGGCTCGCCAGTGACAGCTTGCACCTCGGCGCATCGAAGATGGAGCCTTTCGGATCGGCGGCGAAGAATTCGCGGTGCTCCTGACTGAGACGGACAAGGATACTGCCGTGCCGATTGCCGATTCACTTCGTAGCATCATCGAGCGTACGAAGTTCTTCCCCGACGACAGTCGCCTGACGATCAGCGTGGGAATCTCAAGCTTCCCGATTGATGGCGTGGACCCTGCCGCGTTGACAGAGGCCGCCGACCGGGCGCTCTACAGCGCCAAGGCGGCCGGCCGCAACTGTGTCCAGGCTGTCTGACGGCCTGCGCGGCCGGACTTCGGACCGCCGGCTCCATGACTGGCCTGATCCCGACGAGGTCGGTTCGAGAAGCGATCCATTGCAGACGACGCATTACGCCCGATCCAGGGCGATGGAAATCCCCGCATCGGTCCGATACCCTATCGTCCCCCAAGCCACGATTCCAACCCGACTGTTTAACGGACATGCCAGCGTCGCGTCCTTGCCCTGGGGCGCTCTTTTTACGTTGCGTGGACCGCAAGGTTGCCGGCACACCCTGTAACCGGTGGAGTCCCTTCATTGGAGCGAAGTGCTGTCCCTGTGCGGCAGCCCCAGGAATCCCTGGGGCGAGCTGGCGCTTCTCTGGAGACTCCATGCGGTGAGGTTGCAGGACGGCAAAAGTCCGTCCGTCCTCGGGGCGGACCTGCTTTTTGCCCCTCTTATATCGGACTCGCCGGTCTAACAAAGGCGTACCGCGTCCACCGCGCCAAACCGCCGGGCCTTGGTCGCCAGCCCTGACGAACCGGCGTTCGGTGGTGGTGGTCAGGAAATCGGGCTTGCGCATCCTATATGAAATGCCCCTAAGTGAAGTTCCTGCACAGATATGGCACATCAGCTTGTCTGATAGCGGCCTGGGTCAGGCAGCACCCACAACCGTGTCGAGCCAAGGCTGCAGGTGGGCGAGTGCCGGAATGTTCTGGAAGCCCCGGTCGGTGTAGGGCGTCCCGTCGTAGCGCTCGGCCGGCGTGACCCACCCCAGCACGCCGCTGAGACGGTGGTAGTTGCAGTACTGCACGAAGCCGGCGAGGCTGTCCCGTTCAAGAAGTCGAACCGCTTAGCGGGGACCCGAATTCAATCTGGCATGATGGCCGACTATGCTCCTAGCCCTGATCTACCGTCTTGTCCTCCTGGTGATTGATCTGGTGGTAGCCCGTCAAAGGAATCGTTCGCTGCAGTTGGAGGTCGTGGTGCTCCGACAGCAGCTTCGCGTCCTCGAGCGGCAGCTCGGCCGTCCTCGTTGGGAGACTCCTGATCGACTGCTGCTCGCGGCCCTGAGTCGGCACCTTTCCCGACCAAACTGGCGCGCGTTCCTCACTACGCCCGAAACCCTGCTGCGCTGGCATCGAGAACTGGTGCGCCGGAAATGGGCACTGTTTGCCCGCCGCCGGAAGCGGCGTGGGCGACCCCGGATGCCGGAGGCGCTGAAGGAGCTGGTCTTGCGGCTGGCCCGGGAGAATAGCCGCTGGGGCTATCGCAGAATCCAAGGGGAGCTAGGCAAACTCGGCTGGCGCTGTTCGCACGGAACCGTACGCCTGATCCTCAAGCGAGCCGGATTCGAGCCGGCGCCCCAGCGAAGCCGGATTAGCTGGCGGGAGTTCCTCGGTCAGCACGCTCAGCAATTACTCGCGACTGACTTCTTTACCGTCGAGACAGTCTGGCTGGAGCGGCTGCACGTGCTGTTCTTCCTGGAGATCGGCAGCCGCCGGGTGCATTACGCCGGCTGCACCCGCCACCCCACCGCCGCCTGGGTGGTGCAGCAAGCTCGCAACTTGGCCGGGAAACTGCAGGACGAAGGAAAGGAGTTGAAGGTTCTGCTTCGGGACCGGGATGCGAAGTTTCCGACTGCCTTCGATGCCGTCTTTCGCAGTGAGGGCCTGCGAATCATCCGGCTACCGTACCGGGCGCCGCGGGCGAACGCGTACGCCGAGCGCTGGGTGGGAACTGCCCGCCGGGAAGCATTGGACCACCTCTTAATTTTGGGTCGCCGTCATCTTGACTATGTGCTACGAGAGTTTGCTGATCACTACCAGCGGGCTCGGCCGCACCCGCCGCGCCCGTCGAGGTTGAGATGCGGCATTCTGGTCGCGTCGTGCGACGTGACCGCTTGGGGTGGCCTGATTCATGAGTACAGCCGCGCTGCCTGAGATTTTTGAACGGCACAGGCACGTATGCGGACGAGCCGCCGTTGTAGGGCGGCAAAAGTCCGTCCGGTAGCGACTGGCTTCACCTGTAAGGTTCAGTCCTTCCAACAGGACGCCCTTAGGCACACACATATAGGATGCGCTCGTGCCCGTTCCGGGTGGCGAACGGCTGTTCGGCTGAGCCTTACAGGAAAACGAGGTCGATGCGCCCTGGGCGAGCCGTCTGCGGGCGTTGCGGTGGGTGGTATCGCGTGACCCTAGGTGGTCTTCAGCGATCTCCCGGACTTGCCGTCTGAACTGGATCGACTTTTGCCCCCCTACACCCTATGCCGAGCTGAGTCAGCCGGGCTCGCCCCACCACGATTCTGGAGCTCGAAGACCGCAATCCGACTGGCGCGGCTGCCACAAATCGACAAACGTGACCGCTATTCCGAGCCCTCGCGCCCGCGGCCGGGGCACAGCCGTAATGCAGCAAGGTTGCTTGACATAGAATGTCGAACCTACTACGCTGGCCCTCATGATCGGCGTCTCCAAGAGACGCGAGCAACCGAGGCGTACCCCCACGGACCATGTAGACGACACCGGTCTCCGCAAGATGGAGACTCGTCCGCTGACCGTGCGAGTCAAAGCGGCCCTGCGGCAATCGATCCTGAACGATGGCTTTTCCGACGGGCGCCTGCCCCGCGAAGAGACCCTCGCAAGCCAGTTGGGCGTTAGCCGGGGAACCGTCAGAGAGGCCTTGCGCTCCCTCGAGGAGGAGGGTCTTATCACACGTCAGCGTGGGATTGGGACGCACGTCAACAGTCACGTTGCGCGAGCGCGGATCTCCTTGAACCGGGTGATCGGCTTTTACGATCTCATCGCAGAAGGGGGCTACTCGCCGGCGATTGCCGCGACGCGGATCCGTCTCGAACCAGCTCCACCGGAGGCGATCGAGCGCCTTTCCTTGGAGGCTGGTGCGGAGCTCTTGATGATCGATCGGCTGTTCCTGGCCGATGGCGTGCCAGCGATCCACCTGATCGAGATGGTTAGCCCGGCCTCCATCGGCCACAAGGTCTTTGCGGAAGATGTGCCGGAGTCGATCTTCGCGTTCGCCGATCAACACTGCGTGGCGCCGATCGATCATACGACGGTTGAGATCATCCCGATCGTTGCCACGGAAGCGATCGCACAGATCCTTCCAGTGCGCAGATCTAGCCCGCTCCTCGAACTCCTTGAGACCCACTACAGTTCGGCGGGGGTACCGTTCATCGTGTCTCGAATTCATGTGGTCGACCGCTTCATTAGGTTTACTGTCGTCCGTCGGAGATTCTGAGCTTTGCGTCTCTTTACCCGGCGACCAAACGAAACGGGCTCCAGGGTTCGATTGTTCTTCGCGTCTGACATCCACGGATCAGACCGCTGCTGGAAGAAGTTTCTTGCTGCGGGTGAGGTGCATCAGTGCGAGATCCTCGTCATGGGTGGCGACATCACGGCCAAGGCGATCGTGCCGGTGCTGCGTAATGGATCTGGGTACAACATTCGCGTTGGGGGTCGGACAGAACACCTCTCGACCGAGGCGGAACGTCAGCGATTTGAGCAGGCTCTGCGTGATCAAGGCTTCTACACGATCATCCTCGATGCCGATGAAGAGATCGATGAGGAGAGGCAGGGTCTCCTTTACGAGCAGCTTGCGAGGGAGACACTCTCACGATGGCTCGAGATGGCCGAGCGTCGCATTGCCGGGAGCGGCAAGCGCCTGCTTCTTCTCCCTGGTAATGACGATATTCGCGGAATCGACAGCCTGATCGGTGAAACTGATTGGCTGCTGAATCCCGAGGGTCAGGTTGTGGAACTCTCCGCGGAGCACGAACTGATTGCGACCGGGGTCGCGAACCCTACCCCGTGGAATACTCCGCGCGAGGTTCCAGAGGAGGAACTCACCTCCCTGCTGGAGCAGATGGTCAAGGGGGTCCGCGATGTGTCCCGGCTCGTACTGATCGCTCATGTCCCCCCACACGATACGGTCATTGATCAGGCTCCCAAACTTGTCCGGAAGGATGGTGAGCTCGCCATCGACCGCCGCGGCGGACAAGCCGTCATGGTCTCAGTCGGAAGCGTGGCCGTTAGGAAGTTCATTGAAAAGCATCAGCCGCTCATCGCACTGCACGGTCATATTCATGAATCTCGCGGAATAATCCGCATCGGCCGGACTACGTGCGTGAACCCCGGCAGCGAATATCCAAGTGGCGATGTCTCCGGCGTCATCGTTGAGCTACGCAGCGAGCGTATTTCCCAATGTCAGCTGATAACTGCCTAGCGAAAACTGTTTCTGGGAGGAAGCAATGACTACGCCAAGGGCAACTGTAGCGGCGGGACCGTTGTTTCAGCGAGCGTCCTCGGGTCTGGTCCGAGAAGGCGGCACCTTCGACACCCTGATCTACAACATTCAATTCATTACACCAGGGCTTGCAATCACGATCATGCTCCTCTTTTTGCCCGCCTTCTACCCTGGACTGAACCTCTATGCAGCGCTGCTAATTGGGGTAGCAGTCTGTCTGCCGACGACCATCGTCTATGCGATGCTCTCAGCCACTATCCCAAGATCGGGTGCCGACTACGTGTGGGTGAGTCGCATCATTCACCCGGTTCTTGGGGCGATGACCAGCATCTCCTTCACCGTCTTGTGGTTGTTCTATAACCAATTGCCCGCTTCATGGATTGCGTCATATGGGCTCAGTCCGCTCTTTCGCCAAATCGGGCTTGTGCAGCACAGTGAAGCCCTATACAACCTCGGCATCTGGTTCGGGACCAACTGGGGCCAGTTCATCGTCGCCGCAATTGCAATCGCGTTCTACACGGGCGTCTTCATCTTTGGCCTGCGCGTGTTCTTCAGAATTCAGAACGTGATGTTCGCCATTGTGACGGGCGGACTTATTATCACGGCGATTGCCATCGCGGTGATATCGTTCGGTGCGTTTCAACACGGGATCAATTCCGCGCTTGCGTGGAAGACCGGCGATCCGAACTCCTTCGCAACAGTCCTCAAATCCGCGTCCAAAGCCGGCTTCATCGCCTCGGCTCCCTTCGATTTCAAGCAGACCCTGCTGGGGTTGAGCTGGATCTATCTGACCTTCGTCTTTGGTATTTCGTCGGCCTACATCGGAAGCGAGATTCAGCGAGCCCGCCGCGTACAGTTGTGGGCAATTCCCGTCGCGACCCTTTATGCGACAGCCTGGGCGCTCGTACTTTTCTGGTTAGTTTCGCGTACGGGAGCGCTCCAGTTCATTGGCGCGGCGGACTTTGTCGGTGGTGGTCCCTTTGCTGGGTCGACGACATTCTCGGAGCTTTTCGGCTACGCGATGCCCCTCGCCGTCGCGATCATCATCGGTATAACGTTCACCCTCTGGTTCGCAGGGCCGCTTCCAAACCAGATGTTGAACACCTCCCGGAACATCCTCGCCTACGGACTTGACGGACTCGTCCCGCGTCGGTTGGCTGAAGTGAACGAGCGCTTCAACTCGCCGGTCGTCAACTTGATCTTTGTGATGGTTGGCTCCTGGGTCTTCCTCGCGCTCTTCCGGTTCACCACTATCTTTGCAACCCTCTCTGCGTTCCTCGCGTACACCTTAACGTTTGCTACCGTGTCCCTCGCCGCCGCCCTGCTTCCCTTCCGACGGCGAGAGCTATTCGAGACCTCACCAGTCCGTTGGCGCATCTTCCACATTCCCGTGATTACCGTGGTCGGGGTACTCAGCATTGCGTGCCAAGGCATCGCGGCTTGGGTCTACCTCACGGACCCGCTGGATGGTTTGGTGGGGAATGTACCCATGATCATCATCAACCTGATTATCTTTGGAGGCGGCGTGGTCGTTTACCTCCTCGCCAAGACTTTCTGGCGAACCCGTGGCTACGACCTAGACGCTAATTATCGGGAGTTGCCGGTCGAGTAGACGTGGAAACCTCCACCGTAGCGTACCGGCCCCAAGTGTCAGAGATCGACCTGCTCCGCCTGATGATCAGAATGCGGGCCTTCGAGGAGGTCGTGATAACGGCGGCTCGGGCTGGGCTCATTCACGGTGAGCTTCACCTTGCGGTTGGACAAGAGGCGGTGGCAGCCGGCATGGTCGGCACTCTGCGCCGAGAGGATGCCCTCGTATCAACGCATCGCGGGCACCATCATGCCCTGGCTAAAGAGGTCCCGATCCGACCATTGCTAGCTGAAATATGCGAGCGAGCAACGGGCCTGTGCGGTGGCTATGGCGGCCACATGCACCTATTCTGCCCCGAGGTCAATTTCTCGACCACCGGAATAGTCGGTGCATCCATCCCCCTTGCGCTCGGGTACGCGTACGCGGCGCACTTGGAGGACCACGACCGTGTTGCCGTCGCCGTCACTGGAGACGGTGGTGCGCAGACCGGAGCCTTTCATGAGGCTCTCTCGATCGCGGGTGCTTGGAAGCTTCCCCTCGTGGTTGTTGTGGAGAACAACCAGTACGCCATCTCGGTTCCAATATCTGCCGCGAGTCCCACCAAGACGATCGCTGAACGATCACCAGCGTACGGCGCCTGGGGTCGAACCGTCGATGGCTCCGACGTAGAGACTGTCATGAACGCCTTCGCAGACGCGGTGGCGTATGCCCGCAGCGGAGAGGGGCCGGCAATCCTTGAGGCTGTGTGTTGGCGATTCCGGGGTCACTATGAAGGTGACGTCGATCTCTATCGTCCAGCTGCCGATAAGGACTTAGCGATCGCGAAATGGGACCCGCTCATTCGGTCTCGGCAACGATTGATTGACCGGAAAGTGGCAGGGGGGGAGGAGTTGGACGCCATCGAAAACGAGGAGTCTTCGGCGCTTCAGCGGTTGTTGGCTGAGGTCCAGAAAGATCCGCTGCCGGATCCCGTTAACGCGCGTCAGCCGTTTACGGCTCCACGGGCGTTGTGAAGTGCTGACGGACCGGAACCTGAACATCTCACAATACATCGCCGAAGCCATCGAGCTTGAGATGGCTGCGGACGACCGCATCCTTGTCTTCGGCGAAGATGTCGGCAGGCTAGGCGGCGTCTTTGGAACGACCCGCAATCTTCAGCGGCGGTTCGGTTCAGATCGCGTTCGCGACACGCCAATCGCCGAGATGGGCTTCGTCGGAATGGGCGTCGGGCTGGCGATGGCAGGCTACCGACCGATCGTGGAAATCATGTTCGTGGACTTCATCGGTGTCTGTCTCGAGCAGATATACAACGAGATGGCCAAGATTCCGTACATGTCTGGGGGACGGGTGTCGGTGCCAATGGTCATTAAGACCGCTGGAGGATCTATCGGGGACGCGGCACAGCACTCGCAGACGCTGTGGGGTCTTCTGGCGCACCTCCCTGGAATGCAAGTTGTTGCCCCCTCATGCCCTTATGACTACAAAGGTTTGCTCGCCGGGGCCATCCGGGATGATGCTCCTACCGTCTTCATTGAGCACAAGGCCCACCTCTTGCTAAAGGCGGAGGCCTTTTCTCACGGAGCCACCGTTCCGCAGGATGCCTACGTGGTGCCCTTGGGCAAGGCGAACGTGGTCCGACGGGGATCCGATGTAACCGTGGTCTCGCTGAGCAATTGCGTCAACCTGAGCATCGAGGCGGCGGTGGAGCTTGCCACGGACGGCATCGAGGTCGAGGTAGTCGACCTTCGCTCATTGGTTCCACTTGACACCGAGACAGTCTGCGAGTCCGTAGCGAGGACTGGATGCGTTGTCGTCGTCGACGAGGACTACCTGCGCTTCGGTATGTCAGGTGAGATCGTCGCTGCGGTCGTTGAGCAGCTCGGCCCCCAGGCTGTCCGGGGCATCTCACGGATAGCGCTCCCGAATGTCCCGATCCCCGCCGCGCTCACGCTCGAGTCGGAGGTCTTACCAAGCAAGCAGGCGATCGTCAGCGCAGTTCGCTCGCTAGCCGGCTCTCAGTGAGTAGCAACCTAGCCGGACTCGGTCGGGCGAAGTTCGACGAGATGCGCACGCTTCTCACCCGACTGGTCAGCGAGCGGTCAGTGGCCGGGAGCCCCGCAATTGGCAGATGCCTCGAGATCGTTTCCGAAGCCATTTCTCCTTGCGCTGTGACGGTCGATCAGCTCAGTTTCGACGGCTCTCCCGTTCTGGTAGCGCGTTTCGGGAGTGGCTCTGAAGATCGCCGTCTTACCTTTAGCGGGCACGTTGACGTTGTCCCGTCAACACCTGGGTGGGAATCCGAGGCTTTCACCTTGGCCGATCGCGACGGGCACCTCGTTGGCCGGGGGACCTGTGACATGAAAGGAGGCGTCGCGGCCGTCGTAACTGCGACCAGGGCGCTAGCGGAAATTGGCATTCTGGATCGGTGTTCCTTTGAGCTTGTCCTTACTGGTGACGAGGAGGTGGGAAGTGCTAAAGGCACTATTCCCCTTCTCAAGGCGGGATGGATCACGGGTCGGGCGGCAGTATGCGGAGAGCCAACTGGGCTTCGTGTGTTCCGGGGAAGCAGGGGGTTGATCTGGGCAGAGGTGACAATCGAGGGCGAGGGTGGCCACGCCGGTCAAGCTCATTTGCTTCACAATCCGATTCCCACTGCCGCTCGACTGAGCCTGGCGCTGGATAGCATTTCCCTCAGCGCTCACGACGAGCGGTTTGATCCTCCGCGCCCCAGCTTGGTCGTAACACGGCTGGCGGCAGGTGCGGAGCTTGGAGCCGTGAACGTCATACCGGACCGCGCCCAAATCGCAATCGATCGCCGCCTCCTTCCGGAGGAAAGCCTCGACTCCGCCGTGGACCAGATCAAGCGCTGTATCGAGGCGCAGGTGACCAGCGAGTTCCGCGTCGACTTCCGGGTGCTGAAGAAGTGGCCGGGCTACGCGGTCGCTGAGAACGAGGCGATCGTGTGCCAGGCCCAGGTCGCCGTCCAGGCGTTGGGGTATCCAGCCGATCTTGGTACCGATCTTGCGGCGAATGACTCCGCCTGGCTCGTTCATGCCGGCATTCCAACTGTGCTACTCGGTCCGGGAGAGCCTGGACAGGCCCACGTTACTGGAGAGCGTGTTTCGACCGATCAGGTCATGGCTGCTGTCGATGTCTATGCAACGCTGATAAGCCAAACAGGAGCAGAAGGGTGAGCAAGGCAGTTGACACGAAGCGCGGTATCATCTCCGTTGCAAACGCGTTCTATGACGCCTTCAATGCCAGGGACCTTGAACGTGCACGGGAGGTTATCGCCTCGGACGCGAAGATGATCTATATGGCAGGCGGGGATTTCATTCAGGGTCCCGCAGCTGTTCGGGAGATGTGGCAAGGGTGGTTGACAGCGTTCCCAGACGCCCGCGTTGAAGTCGCGACAATGACTGTTGGTGAGAACCGCATCGCTGTTGAGTTCGTCGGGCGCGGCACTCACACCGGTCCGCTCGTGATCGGAAACGAGACGATTGCGCCAACCGGGCGACGCATCGAATTGCACTATTGCGACGTTCATACGATTCGAGAAGGCAAGATCCACGAGCTTCGTGTATACGTCGATGAGGGTGTCATGTTCGAGCAGCTCGAGGTCGCGCGGCCAACATGAGCGTTAGGCGTGAACCGCAGCGGCTCTAACACACAATAGGAAGGGCAGGATCGCGAATAATCACGGGGCAGGCTTAATTCCGTGAGTCTGCAGCCTAGATCATCTACTGTACGAATGCAACCAGAACAACCCGGGCTCGAACCCAAAACTTACGACGGCGGCGGTGGGCCCGCGGTTCCGTCCATCGGCGCCGAGGCCGTACGCGTTGCCGATGCCCTCTCGTCAACGAGCGCTCGCTTGATCGGGGGCGTTGCTGTCTGGTATGTCTGCCCGTCCGCTCGGCGGGAGCACTTTGCCCGCCAATATGAGGACATCGATGTTGCGGTTGAGGCTAAGGACCGGGGCGAACTAAAGCGAGTCGTGGGTCAACTAGGATTCCAGCCGAATGCCCAATTCAACGCCCTCCAAGGCGCGAGACGTCAGCTGTACTGGAAGGGTGACCTGAAGCTCGACGTCTTCGTCGACCGATTCGAAATGTGCCTCAATCTCGACCTCCGAGGGAGGCTCGCATTGGTTGACCGCGTGCTCAACCCGACCGACCTTCTGCTAACCAAGCTCCAGATCGTTCAACTGACGTGGAAGGATGTGCAGGATGCTATGGCGCTGCTCGCGGACTGCGAGCTCGGCGAGAGCGATCGGGCGAGCGAGATCAATCTCGGCCGGATCGCGGCGATCTGTGCTCGTGACTGGGGCTGGTGGGCGACGCTAACTGACAACATCGATAGGCTCTTGGGCCACGTGCCGAGCTTCGGGCCGGATGCGGTGCGGCTTCAAGCTCAGCTGGGTCGGCTCCGCGAGGCGACCCACGAGCGCCCCCGCAGCCTCGCATGGAGGATGCGAGATAAGGTTGGTCGCCGCAAGGCCTGGTATCGCCTGCCGGATGAGATCGAGGGGTAAGGAGAGTGCATGCTGCAACTTACACGCGAGGAGATCGCAGACATCCATGCTTGCCTTAGATACTCAACTTACCCACGATGACGGCTTAAATCGTTTCGAACTCCATCTGAATTCAGGCCAGCAATTCTTGCTCCCTAGGGTCGTCCTCTGACCGCGACGATTGCGAGGTCGACCAGGTTCACCTGGTCTGCTTAATTCTCCCGGAGTTAATTGTCGTCGCGACCATTATGACCGGGGCCATTGAAAATAGCTTTGCGCTCTGGCCCAGGCCTGGCGGGCAACGAGCCGACCGGCCGCCCGGCCGTCCAGGTCGTCCTGCTCGAAGTGGATACCGCCATAACGACGCGAGATTCCGGCCTGGGCCGCTGCCTCGCTAAACGTTGCCCAGCGGAGCGTGACCTCCGTCGCCGGGACGGCTCCGGGCTCAGTCCTGGAAGTGCCCGGCTTAAAGGTGACCGAGTCACCCAGCCTGTCACTTCCGGTAAAGAGTCGGAGAATCTCGGCGGCGGCCGCGCTGAAGGTACTGTGACCCGAGCTGTAGCCAGGGAACGGCGGAGTGGGAAAGAATGACGGCTGATAGGGTAACCATTGCGTTCCGGGAATCACTTTCGTGCCCTGGCATGGACCACCCCATGCAGAAATCAAGCGAAACCGGTCGTCCTTCGAGGCCAGGTAGCGAATCGCGGTAATCGGTCGCACTCCTTGGTAGAAACGCTTGTTGTCCCAGCAGCAGATGCCCGCATCGAAGATGGCGTTCGTCAGGGCGAAAAAGAGCTTGACATCCGCTTCGACGCCCCGCTTACGCGCGCCGTGGTTGTCACGATGTGAGACAAACTGCGCGAAGAGGTTCCAATGCCCAGGGGGCAGCTCTGAATGAGGTCCATCGGCCCAGTACTCGGCGATCATCTTGTGCTCATCGGTGAGCCCAGCGCTGAGCTCGACCAACGCCTGTGCCTGGGAAACATACAGGTCCGTACCATATATCGCCGGCCCCATGGGTGATCGCATCTGTGCAGCCGACCTGAGGGCGAAGGGTGTGACCTGGGACCATTGAGCGCCGACGAATGGAGGAGTCCAACCGGTGGGGTGGGCCGCGTCGATGTAGGTCAGTGGCTGCCACCAATTTGGGTAGGGAACTGTCGCCGGATCGAATCCGGGTCGTGTTTGCTGGCCGGGCGCACAGCTCGGATAGTTCGTCAGGTCCAGGGGAGCATTGGCCGGCGTGAAGCCCGTGTAGTCGGCGTAGCCTCCTGCCTGGTTCGCGCCGTCCGTGTGGCGAAAGTCGAGTACCGCTTTTGCGGCGATGTTCCCAACACCGCTCGGGGTGGTGGCATCGGTTGTCGTGTCGTTCTTGTTAAAGCCCAGGCTGCTCATCAGCGGGTCAAGAACCGTGCTGATGCTAGCGGGGAAGAGATCCACGGCCGCCCGGTAGGCGGCGAAGCTGATGGCCATGTTCTGGTTTTCGAGCGTGTGCTCTCGATGCGGCCTACGAAGCACGGCGGCAAGGCGCGTCCCGATTGCGCGATCATCGTATGCCGCCCATGCGTCGTAAATGGCGGTGTGGACGATGGCGAGCGCGCGTGCCACCATCGGTGGACCAATCTTCGAATCTCTGACTCCCTGCAGCGCAGCCGTATTCCACTTGATGACCACACTTTCGCGATCGTCCGCCGCGACGGCGACGGGCAGCGGGCTCAGCAGCGGGGTGGCCGCTGCCAGCGCGCCCCATTTGAGCGCGGTTCGACGGGTGATCCTTAATGGTTCGCGCTCATTCATCGTCCCCTCCTCCGACCCCCAGTGCGGCGGCAACCTTGTGTTAAGTCCTGGCTGTTGCTCGCGAATCCGGAGGACGGAGAGCATGCGATTGATGCCCTCCGTCCCGATTGCGTAACTCCTAAAGCCCTAGGACATCGTTAGGAGGTTCTGAGGAAGACGGTGTTGCCGCCGCCCTGATCGGTGTACTCGTCGCTGACGCCACTCCCGAGGATGAGCTGAATGCCCTCCATCTTGCTGGGCGGAGGCGATGATCCTGGCGCCACACAGATGATGGTGAGGAGCCCAGTCTGGCCATTGCTGAGAGTCACGCTGAGCTTGGCCTCCCCGCCGTTCGTGGGAGACACAGTGCCCGCCCCGTAGCTCACAAAGCTATCGAGGCCGGTCACCGTCCAAGTTCCGCTATCTCCGTTGCTCTTCGCATAGGTGCCGCCGCCACTCGCCGAGCTGTCGGGTGAAGTCGTCAGCGAGCCGTTTCCTTTCATAGTAATGGTCGACCCATCAGGTGCCTTTGCCGTATCTGACGAGCCTGCGGGCAGGAACCCGACGACCCAGCCGTAAGTCTTACCTGGCGTGGCCCCCGCCATCGCTTGTGCTGTAGCGAGACCGAGCGCCGCGATTGCGATCGTCAATGCCGCTAATTTCCTCATGATGCTTCCTCCCAATTCGCCAACGGATTCAGCCGCCGATGTTGATCTGACCGTGCACGATCGTGCCCGGGAAGTCCATGCCGAGGATGTTGAGATCCTCAGATCCGATCCCAGGTCCGCCCGCGACTACGGTAGCCGTGAACGGAACGCCCACCGCCATCGGCCCGGCCGGCAAGCCGAACGGATTGCCCTCGGCAAGGTTCACCGACGCGATACCTGAAAGTACCACCGACGTCGGCCCTGCACTGGGCTGGACCTGCGCTGACCGGACAGTTCCTTGAACCGTCATCAGCCCCGGCATCAGGCACTCGAAATGGCCTGTCCCGTCTTGCACTCCGAGCGCAAAGCGCGTCATGCCAGTTGTGGATCCGCCGCCAGTGATGTTGACTCCAGACGCCGAGGCTGTGACTGCCGTAGCCTGTGCCGCCAGGCCAAGGACGCTGACGACGAGAATTACCGACCGAAGAAAGCGCAAGCGCGGTCGCGCGACGCCACCGACAAGTCCTGTCATAATCCCTCCTTGCCCCGTGCTCAGCGTTGTCCCCTAGGTCGCTTGTCGTCCCCGAGACTGGGCCCATTTTATACCCGTTTAGCCACAACATACGACTCCTTGTGGTCGCCTGGCTACATGGAGTCGAGCACACGGATGTTCGTAGACCGAGTCTAAATCCGAGTTGTTGACTTTCTTGGACCCACAGCGACATCGCGAGGTCCAGATCACGCTTTGGAGTGGAGCAGGGATTCTTCGCCAGGGTTCGTCAAGGCGATCCTTATGCAGGACGTGGCTGATCCCAACCATTACATCTCGGTGGGGCTACTGGAGGGGCGAGGAGGAGCGGCGCGCCTGGCAAGTCGACTCCCACATTCGCCGAGAAACTCGGTGCCTACCGTGCTCTCTGCCACCAATGAGTCTACGCTCGCGTCCGATTAATCGCCGACGGCCACCGTGAGTCGATAGCTGCCGCTCTTGAAGTCGTGGTGGATGGCGACCCCGAGGGGGTGCGGGCGCACATACCACCGGTCCTGACCAGATACGGTCTGAAGCGATTACCCCGCACAAGCCAACAGTAGACCGGTTAGGCTACGTATAGCTGTCGATTCAGCTGGAAGATGCGCTACGAGTGCATTAATAAGTAGTGTCAGTGCTTATGTCTGGCGACCCCGAGCGGATTCGAACCGCCAATCAGCCATTGTCAGCCTTTGTTAAGTGTTTTCTTCCATGCTGATGAAGTCGATCGCGAAAGCTTGGTAAAAGGGAAGAGAGGTCGCGGCATTTCCTGGTCCGACGCTACGGCATTTCCAGAAAATGAGTTCCGTTAGGGAAGAGTTGAAGAAGAGTGGGGCTGGAGTTCAATTCGGGTTGAAGTTGAGGCACACACGATGCTCAAAATGAGGCGGTTTCGGGAGTCCGCACTGGAAATGCCGTAACCGGGGTAGCTCGGTTCGCGAGTTCGAATCTCGCCCGCTCCGCCACCACGTCTGGTAGCCGATTAGGCCATGGCCCCCACGTCTTGCGTTGCTGGGCGCACGATTCTGGCCATCGCTCGCGAAACCGACGGCTCGGAGGTCGCGGCATTGTCGTTAAACTCGGCTGAGTCGTGCAGAAATGCCGCGACCGCTCGGAACCTGCAGACTTCCGGAAAGTTCCATTTGAATCGAGGCGACGCCGAATAAAAGCCGACGGCAACGCAATGGGCTACGGCAGTGATGATGCCGCGAACATCAAGCCGGAATCAGCGACCGTGACCTGGGTCGCGAAGAGCAGGTCGGTGACGTCATGCAAAGGCTGATCTATGACCTCGGGGCTGGAGGTCATCAAATCCAAGCGAAGCGTCTGACCTTCGGACGAGTGGCCTGAGGCCCTGCTTATGGATCTGCCGCCGGAGGACCTGACGGACTGGTCTCCGGCTTCGCGTCGCGCATCGACGGCGTAACCGTCAAGCCCACCAGCAATCCTTCTGGGCTGATCAACCGCGTAACGACCTGTCCCCATGGCTCCGTGCGCTTGCTGACCAGAAGCCGATAGCCGCGCTCTTCGAGCTCGCGCGTCCCAACATCGATATTTTCGACGTCGAACTCGAGCCAGGCCTGGGGCGCACAGACATCTGCGGGCCAGCTGCTTGTGCCGAAGCACGACTCAGCGGCCTGTGACAGCGGCCACACGGCAAGGTCTTCGCACCATCGACCTGCTCGGTGTGCAGGTAGTCGCCCTCCTCGACCTTGAAGGCGATGCCGAGCGCGTCCTCATACAGACTACGTGACTCGTTCACATCGGATGCGATGGGCCCGAAGCCAGCGATGAATAAAACGTTCATAAGCCATTACTTCTCATCCTGGCACTTTGGCGGCAGCCGAGCGAGCGTCGGGCAGGCGATTGCCTAGCGTCCCGTTGGCGGCCTCACAATCCGAGCTGCTCGCCACTGCGCCGGGAATCGTCAGCGCAAGCCCGGTGGTTACCGTCACCAACACGAGAAAACGCGGACTCGCTTTGCCATGGTTTCCTCCCCCGTGCGCGCCTCAGCAGAGCACGGCCACGATAGTTCCCGTCCCTGGCAGGCTGGGGTCTGGCCCATAACCGGGGTTGGTCTTGATGATCACGATGTGAACGTCGTTCCCAGTGATGGCCGCGCCTGCCCTGGCGATCGAGCTCGCAACGATTACGGCTGTGTATGACGGCACGCTCGACGGTGGCGGCGTGCTGTTACCAGTGTTGGTCAACCACTGCGTGCCGCACGAGGGCAGCGCCGGACTATCCTCGAACCCTTTGAAGCTTGAGGGTGCCATGCCGTTGCTCAGCGGGTTGTTGATCGCCCACATCGAGCCCCAGAAGTTGACCGACTTGCCCACGGCGTTTGCGATTGGCCCCACGGCAAGGTCGCTGACCGTGAAGCTGCCGCCGCTCGTGTAGGCGAAGACGATGATGGTGCCGGCCGCGTCCGCGCAGCTTCCGCCGGCGTCGCAGATGTGCACCGTCAGGGAATGAGGCCCGAGGGCCTGGTAAGTGTGGACGCCACTGACGCCGAATCCGCTCGCGGTTGCGACGACCGTGCCGGCGGAGCTTGGGGTGCCGTCACCCCAGTTGATCGACGCCGAGTAGTCGCTCGCGATACCGAATGGGTCACTATCAGTAAAGGTGGCAACCACGGCATTGACCGGATTGGTGCTGGGGACCGTTGCCCCGCTGGCCGTAAGGGGTGCGTCTCCAACGCTGATCGTGGCCGGGGTGGCTGCCGGATGGCCGGGGTCTGCCGTGTGGAAGATGGACACGGTGACGGCGTACTGACCCTCCTCCTGGTAAACGTGTGACCCGACGACCGCGAACTGGCCGCCACCGGTGGCGGAGATGACTCCTGGAGTAGGCGGCGTGCCGTCGCCCCAGTCGATGCTCGCCGCGAACTGGCCGGCGGTGGCCGACGGCTCGCCGTCCGCGAAGGTGGCCAGGGTCCCGCTGAAGGACGTACCCTCCTGGCCTGTGGCCGTCATGCCGGTCGCGGTGATTGGATGAAGGGCCGCCGCGAGAGCGGTGGTGAACAGATCCGGCGGGGTGGTCATCGGCAGGCTCGTATTGCTGCCGTTGCCACCGATCTCTCCGCCAACGAGTCTGAGGTTGTCCCAGTCGTCGAACCCGTTTAGCGCTGCGGGCTCGGGGCTGCCCACCGCGATGTCCTGGGAATCATCGCCGGCCGCCGTCGTGTTGCAGATGCGGTCGGCGCCGACGCGAATCGCGCCGTCGGTCACCGTGTCGTCTCCGGCAGGGGTAGTCTCGAGGGTCCCGTCCTGGCCGGCGCCCACACAATTGCTGTCACCGTTGATGTCTGCCGTCAGCGTCTGTGTCTCGATGGTCCCGTCGCAGTTCCAGTCGATTGGCCCATTGGCGTTGTTCACCGGAACGAACCCAGCCTGGCGGCCGGGCGCCGATGGGCAGTAGTGGCTGGTTGCAAACCCCGCCCCGCCCCCGCCGAGGCCGGTGGTCTCGTCGAGCTTGGTTTCGTTCAGGTCGATCGGTGCGTGGGAGTAATCCAGGACGCCGGACGAACCAGTCGCCGTCAGGCCGACAGTCTGAAACATGTAGTTCATGATGCTTAGGTAATTGGGCTTGAAGTTGATGCCATCCGCACCGCCATGCTGCAGCCCGAGGTTGTGCCCCAGCTCGTGCATCAACGTGCCGGCCTGCTGCTGAACCGTGCCCACCTGGTTGTCCCATGACCCCAGGCTGACGATGAGATCGCTGCCGATGATGCCGCGCGAGAGCCCACTCGAGGTGTTGCCCACGGGAGCGTAGTTGTGCGCCGAAATGACGTAGTGGAATACGGGAGAGCGCCCCGTGCTCGCAAACCCTCCGCTGGCGTTCTTGATCGCATCGAATCCCGTCCACTGATAATTGCCGTTTGCATCGACCGAACCCAGGGTGGTCAGCTCGCTCAGCTGGCGAGCGCGGCTCAACGAACCCCAGGTCGAATTGGTGCTGTAGTTGAGGATGCTGGAGGGACCCTCGTCGACGTGGAGGTTGATCCCGACCGATCCTGTCCGGCTTTTGAAGGGCGAATTGGCGAACGCCTGGACGACCCTCTGAATGGCCGCCGGGTCGAGCTTGTGGCTGTGGGTGCTGTCGGCCATCCAATCGATCTGGAGGAAGATGTCGGGCTTGTTGACGTCTGCCCCCATGCTCGGCAGATCGACGAACTGACCGGTCGCGAGATCCGTGTAGCCGTTGCTTTTCCAGGCATCCGGGATTCCGTCGCAGGTTCGGGAGTTGCAGTCGAAAATCTCGCTGTCCACATAGGTTGGCGGCCCGGGATCATTGCTGGCGTTGTAAGAAGGGTCGTTCGTGGTGACGTAGGCAGCGGGCGGCGTCATCGAGAGACTTACGGTTTGACCGCTGGCTTGAACGCTGGCGATGAGCAGCTTCCCGGGGTCCTTGTCGAGATGGAATTTGAACTGAAAGGAGAAAGGATCGCCGCACTGATCCACCTGGAAGATGGCACTCGATCCCACCGCGATTCGGTTGGGGGGTGGCAGCTCCACGAAGTTGCTACATCCGATAGCGTTGCCGGTCGCCCCATCGAATACGAGATCGCTGTCGCTTGAATTGGTGAGGTGAAACTCGAAGATCGTTGTGGCCGCTCGTGCCTGAAGGGGTGAGGCGGCCAGCATACCTACGACTATGGCCACAGTCCCGAGTACTTGCACGGGTTTCTGCGCCAGCCACGACCTGGTTCTGGAGACCATCCCAACCCCTCCCCGCTGCTCGGCGTTCTTTACGATTGCCCCATCTGCCATTGAACCGTCAGCGGTGGCCCCTGTCAACAGGGCGCACCCTGCAATGTTGCTAGGGGATGGCCTTACCTACGACCTCAGGTATGCGAGCACGGCGGGAACCCGGCGGTGATCGCCGACTGCGCCCGGCAGTTCGAGCTTTGCGAAGATGCTCCGCACGTGAGCCTCGACGGTTTTGCTCGTGAGGCGCAGGCGCTCGGAGATAGTCTGGTTGGAGCGTCCTTCGGCCCCTGAGGGCCAGGACCTGGCGCTCGCGGTCTGACAGGTCGTCGAGGGGGTCGTGGTCGCGTGACCCTGCGCTCAGCGCCTTCGCGGTAACCCAGTTGCCCGACGATCTCCGACCAGAATCTTGCTTGCCGTCGCAGGCGATCATCTGCGCTATCGGATCGGGCTTTTCGAGGTCGCGAGCGCACTGGTCAAAACAGGGAAGATCCAACCCGTCGAGCTTCGGGGCCGGGCCCAGCCTCCCGAGGTGAATCCAACAGCCGAGGTGAATCCAACAGGGTCCGACGAATAAAAACTGATACTGCTGGCGTATGTTTTCTGCATAGCCAAGTGTTTCATGGATTGAGGGGAGTTTTGAGTAGGAGAAGCAATGCTAATAAGGAAAGTGACGAAGGCGGTCGCGCTCGGCCTTGCGACGATATTTGGTTTGGGCGTCATGGCGGTGGCGGCTGGGGATTCACCCGGCGATGTCGTGAGTAATCTGGCCCGCACGACCCAGCTTGTTGGTGAGGCCAAGGGTGACGCGATCAGTGCCTTGGCGATGTCGCAAGGGACAACACATAAGGATCCCGCCAACCACGGGGCGCTCATGAGCGCAGTCGCTCGTGGCGACGCCACGGCGACGGTGAACGGCGTGACCAACCACGGCTTCGCGGTCCGCGCCGTCGCGCGCAAGCACTAGGGACGTCGACTGGTGAGGTGGCGGCGGGAAGGCCGCCGTCTCACCCTTGCCCCTGTCAACTTTCTTTGATTTGCAACCGAATAGCCGAGACAGATCCTGCCTTCGCCATCGCCCGACGACGTGACCCCAATGATCGTTGCGATCGACACGAGACGGGCGTGAGTTTCAGGACGATGATCAAAGACGACCGGGACGAACGACTGTTTGGCTAAACGGCCATCCAGGCGCGCGACGAGGCCGACGCCTCTCTTAGGCAGGCTGTCTGTGGGGTCGGGAGGGGTGCCATCGCGTGACCCGCGGGCGGTCTTCGGCGTGCCTCTATTGAATTGGATCGACTTTTACCCTCGCGGCGTCTCGCCGTGGACGGTCAGGCCCGCTCAGCGAGCAACCCGTCCGCGATGGCGAGATGGCGAGCAGCCCGCACCCTCCTGAAGAACGGGAGTGCAGGCGCGAGGAGTTCTTCTGCCACATCATGACTCCCGGAGTGGGCAGCCTCTTCGGCTGCGCGCAACCGCGCGTATGCGTCTACCGACGGTGCCCTGATCTTGGCGACGAAATCTAGGCTGCCAGTGGAATCGTGCTCGGCGATCGCACGCGCGGCTAGGAGCCAGGGCGTTGGCGGTGCAGACTCGAGCGCGGATAGGAGCTCGGCTTCACGGCCGAGGTCGCGCACCAGCCAGGCGAACTCGATAGGTGTCACGGCCCCGTGCAGCTCCAGGAGGGCCGCAACCAGCACGTGCCCGCGTGCGAGCACCTCGGATGTGAGGGTCGATGCCTGCTTCCGGCGGCCCTGCGTGAGCAGGACGGTGGCACAGAGGGCGAGCGCCGGCGCGGTGATCTGTGGGTCTTTCGTCTCCCGCGCGCGAGTGAGTGCCTTGTTGCTGTCGGCGAAGGCGGCAACGACGTCACCGCGCGCGAGCGCGATCCCGGCACGCATGGCGTGGCAGGTGGGATCCAGGTAGTGGACGAGGCCGGCTTCAGCTTCTGCGATCCTCGCCTCGAGCATTTCGGCTGCGGCGTTCCATCGACCGTGGAGTATTGCCTGATGTGCTTCGGCGATACGTAGCCAGATGCGCTGGTCGGCGGTGCCGTGCCTCTCGACGTCCTGTCGGGCTGCGGTCAGCGCGTCCGTGGCCGCATCGAGCTGGCCGAGAAAGTAGAGCTGGCAGTGCAGGTTGAGCTCGGCGACGATAAGGCGGGAGAAAGCGTTGCGTTCGCGGGCGAGGGCGATCGCCTGTTTCGAGTCATCGATGCCCGCGACATTGCCGGTAAACGTCCGGGACGAGCCCAGGACATCGAGCGCACGGATGCGCAGGTCGTCCATGCCCGGCACCTCGGTGAGCGGGAGCGCCTCGGCCGCGAGCCGGCTGGCCTGGGCGTTATCGCTCGCGTTCATGTGGTAGGCGGCTCGCTCTACGAGCGCGTAAGCTCGGGAGCGCGAGTCCCGGCGGTCATCGCTGAGTGCGAGCGCACGGTCGATGTATGCATACGCCCGGTCGCGGTCACCAGAAAGCCAGAAGCGGCGCGCGATATCGACCCCGACTTCCGCGGCCGCCTCAAGGTCTCTGCCTGCAGCCAACTCCTGGAATGCCTGCTCGAGCAAATCAATGCCCGTTCCGTCGGCGGCATGTCTCGCGCGGCCCGCCTCTACGAGCAGCAAGACGCGGGCGGGATCGCTTTCGGGCCAGAGCTCGAGCGCCGAACTGTAGAAGCGCGCAGCGGCGGCATAGGAGGCGAGAGCAAGTGCGCGTTGGCCGGCCGCCCGTAGCGCGAGGCGCGCATGCTCGGCCAACGCCGGGTCCTCTTGCCCCGTTGCCTTCGTGTAGTCCAGCGCCTTGAGGTAGTGGTGGGCGAGCATTTCGGCGTGATGGTCCGGGCGACCGAGGGACTGGATCCAGGCAGCGGCACGCCGGTGCCTCTCCCCCCGGGCTGCGCGCGGAATCCGCGCGTAGGCGACATCGCGAAGCAGGATGTGCCGGAAGCTGTACTCAGGCTCGCCGGCCACCGACGAACGCCGCGCCTGCTGCACGAACTCCTTTCGCTCCAGGCTGACGAGCCGCCCCCGCACCTCCCGGTGCGGGATGTCACCAATCGCCTCCAGCGCGCCGGGCCAGAAGACCTTTCCGATCACGGCCGCATCCTGAAGGACCGCTTTGTCGGCTAGCGGCAGGCCGTCGACGCGGGCGGCGATGATTCCTTGCACGGTCTCGGGCAACTGGTGGACTGCGCCGATCTCCTCCAGGACACGCGCGAACTGTTCGGCGTAGAGCGGGTTTCCGGCCGCGCGAGCGACGAGCGCCTCGCGAACCTCGGCCTCAAGCTCACGCTGTTCGAGCACCGCTTCTAGGAGCTGCCCCGTCTCATCCTCAGAGAGCGGCGCGAGCGAGATCGTGAGCACGTTCGTCTTCCCGCCGCCCCACGCTCGCCGCCGCTCGAGGAACTCTGGGCGGGCAGTACAGAGGACGAGCAGTGGTGCATCGCGAAGACGATCGGCGAGCCCGTCGAGGAAATCGAGCAGCCCATCGTCGGCCCAATGCAGATCCTCGAGCGCGAGCACGAGCGGTTTCGGCTCCGCCATGGCCTGGAGAAAGCAGCGCCATGCGGCAAAGCGCTCTTCGGAGCGTTCTTCCGGGCCACGCTCGCCGCTCGAGCCGATGAGCGGCCATATCTCTCGCTCGACCCACGTCGCCTCGTCCATCGTTAGAGGGAGCGCGGCGACCGCGGTTCTCAGCTTCCCCTCGGCCTGGTCGGGACGGTCCGACTCCAGTATTCCTGCCTGCGCCTTGACGATCTCGCCGAGCGCCCAGAAGCTGACGCCGTCGCCATACGACAGGCAGCGACCCTGCCGCCAGGTGATCTGCTCTCGCTCGTGATCGAACCTCCTGGAAAGCTCGAAGACGAGCCTGCTCTTGCCGATGCCAGGGACACCGACGAGAGTGACGAACTGCGGCGAGCGCTCCTCGATCGCGCGAGTCAGCGTCGAGACGAGGAGCTCGAGCTCACGCTTCCGCCCGACGAGCGGCGTCCTCGGTTCGCGCACGAGGTCGACGCCGCGCCACGGGAGCGCAGCGAGCGCCTGCCGGGCCAAAATCGCGTCTGCACCCGCTTTCGCCGCAATCGGGGCGGCCTGGCTATAGTCGATCACCTCCCGAGTCGTGCGGTAGGTCTGTTCGCCGACCAGGACGGCGCTGACCGGTGCTGCCACCTGCAATCGCTGTGCGCTGCTAACAACCTCCCCGGCCGTGACTGGCTCGGCTTCGGGGCGTGAGCCCGCTGAGACGAGCGCCATGCCCGTTGCGACACCGATCCGCACGTTCAGTGCCCCAGGGCTTTCGCTGATCCCGCGGCGGATCTCGAGCGCCGCTCGCACGGCCCGCTCAGGGTCGTCCTCATGCACCATGCGTGCTCCGAAGACGGCCGTCACGATGGGGCCAACTAAGCTGTCGACGTTGCCGCCGAAGCGTTCGATCTCCCGCTTTACCACGGCATAGAAGGGCCGGAGGGCGCTGCGTACGTCTTCGGGGTCGGCCGAGCGCGCTGCTGCGGCGCTGACAAGCTCGACGAATAGCACTGAGACCACCTTGCGCTCTTCGCGGACCTCGAGTGGCGGGGGTGAAGCCAGGTGCGGAGGTGCGCTCTGAGCTGGAACCGGCGCCGCGACGGAGGCCTCGGCAGCAGTGGTGCTTGGCTCAAGCTCGAGCGCCGCGTCCTGGCGCAGCATCGCGAGTTGGAGCTGCTGCAGCGCTCGGCCGGGCTCGATCCCGAGCTCCTCAACAAGCTCGCGGCGCCCCTCGCGGTAGGCGGCCAAAGCCTCGGCCTGGCGGCCAGAACGGTAAAGGGCGAGCATCAGCTGTCCGCGCAGGCCTTCGCGCAACGGGTATGTGGCCACGAGCGCCTCCAACTCGCCGACGAGGGTTGCATGCCGGCCCAATGCCAGGTCGGCATCGATCCGGTCCCCGAGCGCTTCCAGCCGCTCCTCCTCGAGGCGCAGCCGCTCGGCGCGCGCAAACGGTTCGTCTGCGAACTCAGCCAGCGCTACGCCCCGCCAGAGCGCCAGCGCCTCCTCCAGCTTCTCTGCTGCAACGGCCGGCTTGCGCCTCGCCTCGTCACGCAGCCGTCGGAAGCGCGCCAGATCGAGCTGCTCCGGCAAGAGCCCCAACAGATAGCCGGACGGTCGGCTCATCGGGATTGTGCCTCCCAGCGTCTTCCGCAAGCGGGAGACGTAGACCTGCACGGCCTTGGTCGCATTGGCGGGAGGCTCCTCCCACAGCGCATTGATCAGCCGGTCGATCGAGACGACTTGGTTCGCGTGCAGCAGGAAGATCGCAAGGAGTGCCCGCTGCTTCGCGCCCCCGATCGCGACGGGTGCGCCGCCCTCCCGGGCCTCCAGCGGCCCGAGGATCCGAAACTCCATTCCTGCCCTTCCCCCGCATGACGGTAACACGCGTGTAGCGCGCCTGTTACCGCATCGTAGCCGTCGCGCAACCGCCCCCTGTTAAACCTCCACCGTAAGGCGAACATCACGTGACAAGGAGGACGACTATGAAGCGTTTGATGGCAACAGTTGGAGTTGGCATTGCTACGGCGTTTGCTGCTGCACTGGCCGGCGCCAGCCCAGCGGCAGCCAGCGACACAAACACCGGCTGCCCAACCGGATGGCAGCTCGTTTCGGCATCGTTGTACCCGCCGCTCACGGGAGGAACGGTCGATCTCAATGGCGACGGCCTGATCTGCATCATGGCCCCGGTCACGAATTCGACCGCGCTAAGCAGCGAACCCTTCGGGGCCTTCACGATCAAGATCGACAACGACACGCCGTAGTCCCGCGGCCAGCAAGGAGCGGCGAGCGATGGTGCAGCCCCTTGCGCAGCGACTCAGGGAGCGCGAGTCTGTCATGGGAAGGGCGCTTTAAGCAGCCCTTCTCCACCTGACGCGGAACGGGTTGTGGTGCACGACGACCTCTTCAGCGACGCCTGCCCGCTGCGCTCAGGTCGCATGATCCGCCGAGGTGACTTCGCGGCTCGGCTCCAAGCCGCGACGCGGCTGAAATCAAGATGGCGTTGACCAAGCGGCCGACGGCAGCGATGGTTTCGGCGGAAGGAGCCTGTGGGTCCGGCACCGCACCCGATTCTGGCACACAGAGAGAAGGGTCAGGACGCCGCCAGTCGGTACTCACCCGAAGTCCGTTCGAACCTCTTTTCGAGGCACGGGCGGCTTTTGCGTAGCGTCGCCCCAATCCCTGACCCTTCCAGTGGGCTGTAGGGGGGCAAAAGTCGGTCGGGTACACCGCTAGAAAGCTGAAGACCACCCAGAGTCACGCGACACCACTCATCGCGACGCCCGGCAGACTGCCCGTCCAGCAACCGTGGAAGCGCTTGGCGGAACGGCCGTTCGCCAGCCCCGCTGGGCGCGAGCCCATCCTAGATGTATGTGCTTAAGGGCACTCTCCTGGACAGCAAGGCTCTGAACCTGAGGAAGCCAGTCCCAATGGCGGACGGACTTTTGCCGCCTCACAGGCTGCTGGCGGAACCGCCGGGCGTCTTTTCCGATGCCGATGGCCAGCATCGGACTCTTGCCGCGGGTGCGGGGCGAGAAGACCTCCGTGACTTCATCGTCGTAGAAGGTGGATCCGGTGGCGCCGAGCTTGGGAGCGTAGGCGGCGAGGTAGAGCCCGCCGCCCAGAATCTCGGCCTCGAGCAGCGCGGCGCGGTACCCGCCCGACTCGACGCGGCAGCCTGGGCTGCCTACGGCGGCTACCTGGACGACCACGAGTGCGTCGATCCCGATGAGGCGGTTGAGAAGGCGCGCGCCGGCGTCCGCATCGTCCTGCGCGAGGGATCAGGCGTGTCCGACGTCGTGAACTGCCTCCCCGCCATCACGCGGACCGGAATGGATTCCCGCCGGTTTTGTTTCTGCGCGGATCTGCTGTCGCCGCTGGACCTATGGGCGACGAGGCCACATTGATTACTGCATCCGCCTGGCGATTCAGGCCGGAGTTCCCGTGCTCGATGCGATCCGGATGGGCAGCCTCAACGCGGCCGAAACGCTCGGCATCGAACGGTGGCTGGGATGGTGACGCCCGGTAAGAACGCGGACCTTTGCCTGGTGTCATCTCCGCTCGACCAGTTCAGGATCACCGACGTCATCGCCAAGGGCGAGCTGGTCGTCAAGAACGGCACGTAGATCGGGGCAACCGCGATTCCCGAGTATCCCGCCAAAGCGCGCAACACAGTCAAGCTGTCAGCGCGCCCCACCGCGGCTAGCTTCCGGGTCCCGGTGAGGTCAGCAGACTCTTCAGCCGTCCGAGTAATCGAAGTCCACGATGGCTCGCTGATCACGAATGAGCTGATCTTGAATCTCCCAATCGTGAACGGTGAGTTCCAGGCTGACCCATCGGTGGGAGTCGCCAAGGTTGCCTCCTTCGAGTGGCACGGGAAGACCGGCAAGATCGGCCTCGGGTTCGTCTCCGGCTACGGGCTTTTGTGGGGGGGCCGTCGCATCGACTTACAACCCGCATTGCCAGCACCTGTTGGTGATCGGTGTGGACGATGCCGATATGGCGGTTGCGGCCAACGTGGTCGCCGACATGGGAGGTGGCTTCGCGGTTGTCCGCGGCGGTAAGGTGCTGGCCCGCGCTCCGCTACCGTTGTACAGCCTGCTTTCGGACGCGACGGGCGAAACCGTGGTTCAGCGGATTGAAGATGCCGTCGCCGCCGTTCGCTCCCTTGGAAGCCCGTTGTCGGCTCCCTTTCACACCCTGGCCTTCCTGGGCCTTCCGGTCGTGATCGGCAAACTCAAGACTTGCTCGCTGGGATTGGTCGATGTGTGGGCAAACAAAGTGGTGGAGCTCGAGCCCGCCCTCGAGGCGTCCGAAACGGGCGCGGCCCGAATCTGACCGCCTTCGAGCGAGGCGTGGCAAACCGCGCGAGACATTTTTGATTTCGTCCGCGAGGCCGGCCCAGCGGGGGCGCCCTACGGACACGGGCAGTGCGCCTGAGACTGTCAGATTTGAAACTAAAACTCGCGGGCGCGACTGGAGCGATCCGTCGGTCGACAGCGTCGGTGGTGACCAGCAGTTTTCAGTTCGGCCGGATTGCGTGTCGGCGCGTCCACAGGCGTCCGTCCACTGAGTGCCGTCCGGCGACGATGTTCAACCAGCCGTCTCCGCAGTCGCGAACGGCAGCCACGGTAGCCAGGCGTTGCAACAGTAGTCCTCCTCCTTCGCGGGAGAGCCGGCGTCCCGTCTGGATGCCGGCTCCCTCAAAATCCTCATAGATGCCGACGCCGACTAGTTCGGCTGGTCGAGTGGGGCGATTTCGTGGACCCGCCACTGCTGGAGCTCCGCCCGTTTCAGCGAAAGCATCTCAATCGATCCGGATCTAACTGGTGCCCACCGTGTAGCGGCTACGGCATTTCCTGGCCCGAGGCTACGGCATTTCCAAAAACAGAGTCCAGTTAAAGAAGAGTTCAAGAAGTGGACTGCCCTGGGTTAGTTGGAGACTCCATTCTTTGGGAGGATGGTGTCTATGTCCAAGCCCAGCGTCCAAGCTCAACGTCGATATCCGCCCGAGCTGAAAGAACGGGCAGTCCGGATGGTGCAGGAGGCGATCAAGGAGACCGGCCGGCGTCACGGCGTGGTGACCCGGATCTCGGTGGAACTCGGCGTCGGCTCCGAGACCCTGCGAGCGTGGTTGAAACAGGCGCAGATTGATCAGGGTTCGCGACCCGGCCTAACCACCACTGAGCGAAGCCGCTTGACGGAACTCGAACGGGAGAACCGTGAGCTGCGCCGCGCTAACGAAATTCTCAAGACCGCCGCAAGTTTCTTCGCGCGGGAGCTCGACCCGCGGCTGCCGAAATGACTCGCTACATCGACGCGCACCGCGAGCGGTTTGGGGTCGAGCCGATCTGCAAAACGTTGCAGGTTGCCCCTTCCACTTACTATGCCGTCAAGGCTGGGCAGCCTTCGGCACGCAGCATGCGCGACGCCGAGGTGAAACGCGAGATCAGTCGGGTTCACCGCGACAACTTTGCCGTGTACGGCATCGAAAAGGTCTGGCATCAGCTGCTCCGGGAAGGCATCAACGTCGGTCGCGATCGGGTGGCGCGCCTCATGCGCGGTCTTGGCTTGGCGGGAGCTGTACGGGGCAAGAAGACCCGGACGACCAAACCCAGCGACGTCGGTGAGCGGCCAGCAGATCTCGTCGCGCGGGCGTTCAGGGCACCGGCTCCCAATCGGTTATGGGTCGCCGACCTCACCTACGTGAGCACCTGGTTGGGCTTTGCCTATGTGGCCCTCATCGTCGACGCGTTCAGTCGTGCGATCGTCGGTTGGCGGGTGGCCACGTCGCTCCGGACGGACTTGGCCCTGGACGCCCTCGAGATGGCCATCTGGGCTCGGCAGTCGCAGTCGTTGGCGGGATTGGTACATCACTCGGATCGGGGGCGTGCAGTACCTAACCATCCGTTACACCGAGCGCCTCGCTGAAGCCGAGGCGGTCAGCTCGGTCGGCTCGCGTGGCGACAGTTACGACAACGCGCTCGCAGAGACCGTCGTGGGACTCTTCAAGACCGAGCTCATCCATCGACGTGGTCCCTGGCGCACGGCGGATCAAGTTGAGCTGGCCACCGCTGAGTGGATCAACTGGTGGAATCGACGACGCCTTCATGGAGCCGCTAACAATCTTCCGCCAGCTGAGTTCGAGAATCTATACCATGACCGACAAACGGCCGCAATGGTGGTCGTGTGAATCCAAGTCGCCGAGTCTCCAGAAAATCCAGGGCGATTCACAAGTCCCGAAATGAGGCTTATTTGGGAGTCCGCACTGGAAATACTGTGGTGGGAAAGTTGAAGAAGAGTTAAAGAAGAGGACGAGTTCAGGTCAAGTTCCGTTGAACAAGAGGCGAAATTGAGTTAAAGTCGCTCGCCACGGCAGCGACAATGCCGTAACCGGGGTAACTCGGTTCGCGAGTTCGAATCCCGCCCGCTCCGCCACCACGTCTGGTAGTAACCGAACCAACCACCCCTACATCTAGCGGCTCGTGTGGGCGGAACTTTTGGTCCCGCCGAGGGACTGAGCGATGGGGTCGCGGCATTTCCAGGGAATGGGGCTGATCGGCTTGGAAATGCCGCGACCCTCGGTTGCGCTGGCGTTCAGCCTTATTACTCGATCTGAAAGAGGAATTCCACGACTCATATCGGCTGCGCCCGCAACGCCCCCCCCCTTGAAGGCCACGCCCGGTTTTGGCCGATCCGCGCGACCGTCCGTCCCGTCCAGCGGGATTGACAAGGTGAGAACTTAGACACGCAGCTGTCGCAAGGCGGTGGTTCAATGCCCCATGCCGTCCAACATGACCGAGGAGGTCGAACGATGGAGTGGATCCGGATAACACGCGGTGAGGTCGAGCCGACGGCCGTCAACACGCCCGGTAGCGACTACGTCAACTTCGAGATCAAGCTGAGCGCCCAACCATCTGTGGCCTGGGCACGTGCCTTTACCAACCCGAGCGGCGTCGAGATGTCGGGCGGTCGGACCGCACCGAGGCTGTCGGGTTCAACGATCTACCTGACGTGCCCGCCGAACGAGCTGGCGGGCCGCATGAAAGAGGTCGATGCGCGGATCGAGCACGCCAACAACTTCTACGAAGGGCGGGTCCTTCCGGAAGTGCAAAGGGAAGAGGCACGTCAGGAGCAAGACCGGCAGGCGGACAGCGCGCTGATTGATGAAGCGAGGAGAAAGGCGAAAGATCTATAGCGATGGCAAGGAACAGATGTCAAGAGGACCTACGCCACGGAAGCGCGTGCGGCAAATGGACGTAGCCACCTCATGGACGGCAGCCTCGCCGCGCCTTGACTTTCAGTGCCCGTGGGATAGGCTGGATCCCGGAGGAGGGGGCATGGGGTGGCTTAGGCGGCTGGACGGCAGGCCGGGACTGCTTCACGCCACCCGCGTCCAGGTCGCGCTCGCTGCCGTCGCCTTCAGCGTCGCGCTGACCGCCGAGGACTGCTGCGGTGCGACCACGACTGGCATGCCTCGACGTCTACCTCGAGCGCAACGGCGACCGCCGACCGCCACGCCGCTACCGACTGGCATCTGGCGGCTCGATCTGGTCCTTCTTGTGCATCGAGATCGTTGCGTCGACCTAATGCTACACGTGCCGGCGCTCCGACTGATGCCCTGAGGCAGACGGTTTAACTTTGGCCCGCAGCCGCGCCCTGTACTGACGCGCTGACCTGGCGGACATCGGCGCTGACGAGCCGAACGCCTTGTGTCACCTGGATGCGGGCATGGGCAGCCTCGGCGTCATCGGCTGTCTCGTAAAACGTCACCGACAATGCGTGACCATCCTTGGGGGCCAGCCAATAACCGACGAGGAAACCCTTGTTCTGTTTTACGCGGGGGACGACCTCGTTCTCGAGAGTTCGGCGGCCTTCCTCAGCGCTCCTGGATCCTGGGTCGACCGTTACCACCAATGCGTGCATCTCAATCCTCCTTCCGTTAATTCACCCGCCAACACCAGCCGTTCACAGGATACCGTTCCAGAAATAGACGGGCAACTGCGATGGCTCGGCGAAGGCTATCCGTCCTCGCGCTCTCGGGCGGCTCGTAGGGCGGCAAAAAGTCGTCGGGATCAAGCAGCTCGTTCGTCGACATGGTGCAGGCCAGCGAGGACGGGCGGGAGCGGATCTCGCCGCTAGCCGGCGCGAACTCGGCACCGGGTCTCTAGACCGAGAGCGCGGTGCGGGCGATCGTGGTTGTAGTAGGCGACAAACTCTGCCAGCACTGATCGGTGGTCGGGCGCGTCATCACCTCCTCGCTACTGAGGAGACCAACCTAAGTATTCGCCTCCAAATTTCTCCCGAGCAGGCGCCCCGAACGACGAGTTCGATTTTTCAGGGGCAGCAAAGGAGCTACCTTCATGTGCCAACGGTGAAGTGGCCTCATACTTTGCCAATGACAAGCCTTCCCTCGTGTCCGGTCGTCCACGTGGCCCGTCGTGCCCGGGAACGGCCGGCCTGATTCAGTCGATCTTGCTCGGTTTCTGCGCTGCACTTCGAGGCCCGGCGCCTTATCGGAGAATGGTTCAATGCGCGTACGTTGGCCTTGATTGCCAACCCAAAGATAGCTTCGAGCCCTTTATATGTGGTTGAATCGGGTTCAACGACTGGTCGCGTGCTGTTCCGAGATGGACCACGATAAAGCTCAGGTTAGCGCCGTCGCATCATCCCCAGAACCCTTCGATAGACTCGAGGCTATGAAAGGAAGGGACGACTTCGCCAAGCCGTGGAGCAGTTTAGCTCAGTGTGGCCTATCTTCAAGGTCTCGGAGAGCGGAACTGCTCATTCTCGCGGCCGCCGCTTGCGAGGATCGTCCTTTTCGAGCGTCTCGTCGAGCCTCAGCTGGGCTGTCGCTCGCGTAGGCGATCCGGGCGTCTCGGTGACGCGAACTCCGGCGCTGGTGCTGCCGTTCCAAGGCGAAAGCCTCACATGCGGACTCGGCTCTGCCGCACCTTTTGACAGCGGGCGTCTCCCGGGCGCAATCGGCAATTACTGCTCGGAGCGGAGCTGCTCGAGGATACCTCCGTGGTCGTGCAGACCCCAGTTCTCTACGACCACGCCATTCGAGAAGCGATTGAAGCCCATGGTCCGGAAGTCCACACGCTTTCCCGTCGCGGCGACCCCGAGGAACTCGCCCTCGTGTGTGCCCTGGTGACGCAAGTGAAACGCGACCCAGTCGTCCTCCGCGATCAGCGTCTCGATCGTCGTCTGGAGGTCCGGGAATGCGCGGCGAAAAGCACGAATACGGGTCTTCGCCTGCTCGGCGAACTCGCCACGAGTCTGATCCACGACGTCGAGGATGCCGCGGTTGAACGCCACATCGACGAACCGACGCAGGTTCGCCTTGTTTGCCTCAGTCGCAGCTGGCGTCGCCATCCTCGTCCATCATGCTGCTCTCAACCAGATGATGCAACCCAATTCTGGGCGGTCAGGGCGCGCGCCGTCGCAAACCGGTAAACACACGCTGGCATCCGGCACCGCGGAGCCGACGATCGAACAGCCCTGGGACACCCGCCTTTCTCCGACATCGGAGAAGCCAGAGACGACACCCCCGACACTGCCGTATTTACGCCCAGGGCGTAGATCTCATGGATCGCGTTCCGCGTGGCCGCTCGATAAGGCAGAATCAGGATCCAAGCGGCTCGCACGCGCCGGCGCGGCCATCTTGGCGCGGTGCACTCAGAGCAAACAAGGCGCGGCAGGACTATCGGAGGCGGGCGCAATGCGGGTTCAGATCGGCGAGGTCCGGCTCTTTGTCGACGTCGATGGAATGGGGCTGGTCCCAGATGGGGCCGAGATGCGTGTTCGCCCCACTATCGTGACATTGCACGGCGGCCCCGGCTTCGATCACTCGCGCATGAAGACCCTCAATAGTCGGCTCGTAGACTTCGCCCAAGTGGTCTATTTCGATTACCGGGGCAATGGGCGGAGCGACCGAAGCACACCCGACCGCTGGAACCTGGAAACGTGGGTGGACGATCTCTTCCAATTGCTCAACGTTCTGGGCCTCGAGGAGCCAGTGCTTCTTGGAATTTCCTATGGGGCCACACTGGGACTCGCGTTTGCGGCGCGCTACCCGGATCGCGTTAGCCGACTCGTGGCGATCAGCCCCGTCACTCGCATGCGGCTCGATGTTGCATTGCCCGTCTTCGAACGACTTGGCGGCATCGAAGCGCGCGAGGTTGCGGCGCGGTTCTGGGGTGCCCCAACAGCTGAGAACTTGGCTGATTATGCGCGCGTCTGCCTCCCCCTCTACACACGGAAACCTGTGGCCGACGAAATACATCAGCGCACCATTGTCAATGCAGAGCTCATCGATCACTGGGGTCACACGGAGGCTAAGACCCTGGACATCAATCGGCAATTGGCCGCTATCCGCTGCCCAACCCTGATCATGGTCGGTGCCGACGATCCCATCGCCCCAGCGGAGACGGGTGTTGAAATTGCGGCACTGCTTTCAGCTGGCGTCGCGCGCTTGCGCCGGTTCGAAGCAGCCGGGCACGGCGTCGTGCACGACGAACCGGAGCAGGCTCTCGCTGAGATTCGATCGTTCGTCCTGGGAACGGGGTCTGACAAGCATGAATAAGGACCTGACCGACGCGCCGGCCCGACGCACTCCGAATAGTTGAATTGGTCCGGACGATTCGAATGCAGCCATCCCCCGCCTGGTACCTCAGTGCACGCGCGAGGGTGACACGAGCGCAGCCACAAGGCTTGCCAGTCCGCCACCGCACTCGTGAGCGAGCTCTCCCGATAATTGGATGCGGTGGTGTCTATACCTGACTGAGAAGAGCAGGATCCAGCTGGATGAAGGTCAGTCACTGCGGCGCGGTGAGCCCGGGTACGAGGAAGCACGCTTCGCGTCGGTGTGGAACGCCAGAACACCCGGACGATTCCCCGACGTCATCGCCATCATGCGTGACGCGGACAGTCATCGGAGCAAGCGGGCCACCATCAATGGACGCGTTCAAGCGTTCATAGCCGACGGTGTAGGCGAGATCGCCGCTGACCTCGGCCACTTCGATGTCCCACCAGAAGCTGGTCAAGGCGAGACCCGGTCACGCTGATGGGGAGCTCGATTGGTGGCTCCGGGTCGCCCTGGACCAGTGCCGCCTCAGCCTCTGTTTGGCGCGCCAGAATCGTAGAGCCGAACTCTTCGAGCTCATTCATTGGCGATACCTCCACCGTGGCTTAGGACGTTTGATCATGACCTATGTTGGCGCTCACCAAAAGTGCAGAGACCCTAATCACGAAACGTGCAGAGGTCGAGGCAGAGGTCAGCAGACTGTAGTACCACCTCCTTGACATTCCTCGCATGACAGTCGGCGTTGGGTAGCGCAGTTCAGCTCCGCAGTTCAGAGACTCTTGGCGAGCTGTTCACCCAAGTCAGCGCTGTCCATTGGCAGCCCCGAGGCGGCCTCCAGCCGACCGCTGAAATTGAAGAAGGAGATCAGCGCAGTTGCCTGATAGATTCCGTCCTCGTCCCAGCCACCGGCCCGGAGCGCGTCGAAGTCGGCATCCTCGACAGCGGCCGGGGTCTCGGTCAACTTCTTGGTGTAGGTCAGCAGCGCGCGTGTCTTCGGATCAAGGTCGAAGAGCGGCCAGGTGGTGGCGAACTCATGGTCAAGGTGCTCCATCCCGGTGAGGCGGCGCAAGGCCGCCGAATGCAGGCCCAGTCAAGGTGCGCCACCGATCAGGCCGTTGACGACGGTCGCGACCATTTCTCGCTGGACGACGGTGAGCGCCAACCGCCGCCGGCGGTACACGTGCTGCAAAAGGCGTGAGATCAACCAGGCCAGTCGCAGGTCCGCCAGTTCGATTCGCGCCATGCCAGGAACACCGCCCAAGCGGGCCCGGATCAGGCGCTCGATCAGGGCCGGGACGTGGCCGGGAACGCCTGACGGGTAGAAGCGGCCCGTGTAGGTCATTTCACGCGGGCGCCGGCTGTCGTCGAGCCAGGCTGACGAAGAACCAGGCGAGGAGGGCTCCAGCGATCATCAGAGGTAGATGGAAGCCGTATTCGACCAGCACCACTCGACTCCAATCGCCGTTGGTCATGCGATGCATGTTGTCGTGCGGCCACCAGTTGAGAAGGAGGAACGCAATTGCGACATAGGCGGCCGTCGTGAGACCCGGCGATCCACCCATGCGGTCCACGAGCGGCCGGCCGAAAATCAGGAACGCAACGCCGAGACCGAACGACAGCGACTCGACAAGGCTCAGCGCGACGAACAGGGGGAGCACTGTGCCCGGGGGTTGGGGTGCTGTGGTGGGGACCGGCCAGAAGGGAGTAAGCGCGAATGCCACAGCACCAACGATCAGGGTCACCAACCACCACTTGAGCCAGCGCTTCATCGCGTTCCTCCCTCTTGCTACTGGAAGGGGTACGACCTTGTCGGTGTCTACAATTACCAAAAGGACTATTTCATGAAATATGGATTCTGTCAATAATGAAGGGGCCTTCCCGCCGTTATCGAATGAAGAAGCGCGCCGAAGCCCTCGAAAGCACCCGAAACCAGATCGTCTGGGCCACCATGCAGCTGCACGCCGAGAAGGGGGCCGCCGCCACCTCGCAAGCAGACATTGCCGCTAGGGCCGGCGTCTCGCCGGCGACCGTCTACCGGCACTTCCCGACCCTCGGTTCCCTGGTCCGCGCTTGCGGCAGCCAGATCTGGATGGCGGTCAGTCCACCGCGGCCCGAGGACGCGGAGCGGCTGTTCGCGGGCTTGGGCACGACCCGGGAGCGCTTGGAGAGGTTTGCGGAAGAGGTCTCAGCCTTCTACGGGCGGGCCTGGCTGCCGCTGCAGAATGCACGCCAAGAACGGAGTCGGGTTCCCGAGCTGGACGAGGAAATGCGCGGGATCGAGGCCGGCTTGGAGGCGCTTGCCCGCGAGGCCCTGGCGCTCGAAGGGGCCGGCGAGCCCAGGGTTCAGGTCTTGCTCGCGCTGACGGACTTCGGCGTCTGGCAATCGCTTCGAGAGCACGGCATCGCCGCCGACGCGGTGCCAAAGATGCTTCTCGATCTCGTCCGGTGCGCATTAACCGGCTAGCGGTCAGGCCGGCGCGCTAGCAACTACCGGGCGGCGGAGTGCGAAGACGGGTGGTCCGCCGAGAAGCTCCGAGAACCGCGGACGCGAAGTCCTCGTTCTTGACGAGGGCTGTTTGCCAGAAGTCGGGGGGTTCGAAACCACCTCGAGACCGTCCCGATTGTAGTAAGCGACGAACTCGTTCAGGATCGTCAGAAGCTGATCCTGATTCAGCACGATCAGGTGGTCGAGGCACTCCCGGCGGAACGTGCGAACTTTCCGCTCGGCGACAGCATTCGCCGTCGGCGCAAGCACGGGCGTGCGGATTCCGCGGATACCCAATTCTCCCAACCGCGCATCGAAGTCCAGGCTCGGTGGAAGAGATGTCCGTGGCCGGCGGTAGCGGCGGATCGATCGGGCGCTCACGATGAGACCGAGCTTCAGGAGCTCCCCACGAATTCGCTCCCTGCCCCACAGGGGATTGTCGCTGGCCATCGTCGGATGAGGGCGCGCATGTCAGCCGGCAGCCGCGGGCGTCCGAGCCGGGTACTCGATCTCCATCGCCAATACAATCTGCCAGCCACTTCGTGCCAGTGAATGACCGTTTCCGGTCGGACATATAGAAGGTAGCGGCGCCAGTCCGGGCGAAGACGCCGGACCAGGACCCAAAGAAAGCGGTCTCGGTACCGCAGGGAGAGCCGGCGCTTCGGGGGTAAGGCCACTTGGAGTTGATGGTGCAGAAGGAGGTTCTCCAGGATCAGATCGTTGCGCCGTCGGACGGCGGCCCGCACGACTGGAATGGCTAAAGAAAGGAGTCCAGGCATCGGCGAAGCACAGCCGTGCTGCCTTCCGTGCCTATCAGCGTGACTTTAGCCCTCCTTCAGCGCCTCAATGGCGAACGCCGGCTCTAGCACCGGGGATGTCTCGTTCTCAAAAAGTAGCCCCGGCGGGACGCTATTCGAACTGTCTGGATGAGCTTGACGGACTTCTGAACGGCCGGATCGCGAAGCCTTGATGGACGGGAGGCGTCCCCTTCAGCCGCTGGCAGTCGGATCTATGTTCTGGTTGAGTCGGAACAAGTTCCCGGGGTCGTACTTTCGCTTTAGCTCCGAGAGCCGAGCGTAGTTCGGACCGTATGCGTCTCGTACCCGGCTGTCGCCCTCCGTCCCCAAGTAGTTGACGTACACGGCGCTCGATGAAAGCGGACGCGTCACATCCCAAAGCTCCCGCACCCAGGCCACATTCGCCTCGCTCTCGGCAGCTTCCAACCAACCACCCAGTAACAGAAGGCTGTATGCAGAGGTGCGGTTACGGAAAGCTGTGGCGGTTTCGGCCACGCGCGCGATGGCGCCACCCATGGGCTCGAGAGCATTGTTCGAATACCGCGAGGGGACGCGACTATAAGCAGCGACCAAGATGTCGATTAGTTCGTCACTCAGCTCGTCGACGAAGTTCGCCTTCCAGTAATTCAGCCGTCCTGGCGGAAACATTGGCTCGACGATCCTCTGAATATCGACATAGGGACGGGGCTCGATGTCGTCGAGGATCGGTGTCCCGAACTGGCGCAGCGGCTTGAGCAGTGATTGTCCTTCGGCCACCGGGCCGTTAAATACCGGGCGGAGGCCGAGCCGTGGCTCGCCGTCAGGACCCGTGGACAGACCTGCGTACACAATGAGGTCGTCCGGGGCACGCGCCATGAACTCGCGATAGAAGCGCAAGACGTCACGTGCGTCACTCAACCGATGGACCAGTCGTCCCGCGAGCAGGTCCGGACCAACATCGTGGAGCTGGAACTCGAACAACGTCACGATCCCGAAGTTGCCGCCGCCGCCACGGATCGCCCACAAAAGATCGTCGTTGCTTTCACTGCTTGCCTTCAGTGTCCGGCTATCCGCGGTGACGACCGAAGCCGAGAGCAAGTTGTCGCAGGCCAGACTATAACTGCGCATCAAGTGACCCAGGCCACCCCCTAAAGTGAAGCCGGCTATGCCAGTGGATGGCATTAGCCCGCCGTTCGTAGCCAGTCCCACTTTCTGCGTCTCGGCGTCGAACTCGCCCCACTGGACACCGCCGGCGGCGCGTGCGCGACGACCGTGCCGGTCGACCTCGACGCTCCTCATTGGTGAGAGGTCGATCACCAGGCCTTTGTCGCAGGTCGCATTGCCGGCGATGTTGTGCCCTCCTCCCCTCACTGCAATCGCGATTCGGTTAGCGGCCGCAAACGAGATCGCAGTCAGCACGTCGTCGGCGTTGACACAACGCACGATTCCCGAGGGTCGCTTGTCGATCATCCCGTTCCAGACTCGACGCGCTACTTCGTAGTCTGCGTCCTCTGGCAAGATGACCCGGCCAGCAATCTCACCGGCCAGCTTCTGGAAGTCTGGGTGTGCCGTTCAAAAATCTCAGGCAGCGCGGCTGTACTCATGAATCAGCCCACCCAAGCGGTCACGTCGCATGACGCGACCCGAATGCCCCATCTCAACCTCGAGGGGCGCGGCGGGTATCCGCTGGCCCAGACCCTGGTGCGGCCGAGCCCGCTGGTAGTGATCAGCGAACTCTCGTAGCACATAGTCAAGATGACGGCGACCCAAAATTAAGAGGTGGTCCAATGCTTCCCGGCGGGCACTTCCCACCCAGCGCTCGGCGTACGCGTTCGCCCGTGGCGCCCGGTACGGCAGCCGGATGATTCGCAGGCCCTCACTGCGAAAGACGGCATCGAAGGCAGTCGGAAACTTCGCATCCCGGTCCCGAAGCAGAAACTTCAACTCCTTTCCTTCGTCCTGCAGGCTCCCGGCCAGGTTGCGAGCTTGCTGCACCACCCAGGCGGCGGTGGGATGGCGGGTGCAGCCGGCGTAATGCACCCGGCGGCTGCCGATCTCCAGGAAGAACAGCACGTGCAGCCGCTCCAGCCAGACTGTCTCGACGGTGAAGAAGTCAGTCGCGAGTAATTGCTGAGCGTGCTGACCGAGGAACTCCCGCCAGCTAATCCGGCTTCGCTGGGGCGCCGGCTCGAATCCGGCTCGCTTGAGGATCAGGC
>Ga0207684_10000609_pt1 | contig 42563 bp, 39 predicted proteins | sample KBSK5501metaG_FD_184342 | JGI IMG/M metagenome (GOLD analysis project Ga0207684, IMG submission 184342) | Corn, switchgrass and miscanthus rhizosphere microbial communities from Kellogg Biological Station, Michigan, USA - KBS K5-50-1 metaG... | ecosystem: Host-associated > Plants > Roots >... | reverse complement strand
GATGCCAAGGGGACATGAAAAGGCGTTCGCCGCAACAGCCATCCAGTCAAGGCTAAGGCATACCCTGCGACCTGGGCCCATAACGCGACGCCATAGACGCCCGTCCCCAATACGAGACTCGAGACGAAGAGAGACAGCAGCCAATAAGGAGCCAGGAGGCGAGTCACCTTGTGCGAGACGTATTGCACGAACAGCCGATTTCTGAAAGGCGACAAGAGTTCCGGCATGAATTGCAGGATTTGAAAATTACCGGCGAGAGTCCTCACCTTGCGTTGGAATTCCTGCTCAATGCTGGAGGCCGGCAGGTCATAGGCCACCGCGCGCTTTTCAAACACGACCCGATGCCCGGCCATGGCGATCCGCATGGGGATCATGACATCGTCCAAAATCGTTCCAGCCGGCAACGGGACAAAGAGTTTCTTTCGGATGGCATAGATGGCGCCGGTCGCCCCGATCACCGAATCCACACGGCTCTCGGTCTTCCGTATCCATTTTTCGTAATGCCAGTACAGGCCCGCGGTATGCTCAGGGGGCCGGCAGTCTGCTCCACTCAGGACCAACTCGCCGCTCACAGCGCCGATCTGAGGATCGGCAAAATCCGCGACGAGTTCACGGATCGCATCCGGGGCGAAGCTCTGACGGGCATCGGCAAAGACGAGGATCTCTCCTTTGGCCGTCTCGACGCCGCGATTCAGCGCAAGAGCTTTCCCAACCCGTTTGGGGAGGATGACAGGGCGAATGACGCCCTTCTCGTACCGCCGAAGGATTTCGTTCGTCGAATCAGTGGAGCCGTCGGAGATGATGATGACTTCAAGGCAATGGCGGGGATAATCGAGCGAGAGGAAGTTCTTTATGCGGTCGGAGATTCGCTCTTCTTCATTATGGGCCGCGATGATGACCGACACTGACGGGAGGGACAGCCGGTTACGCAGGATCGGGCTCTGCCGTCGGTGCGCGAGCAGGCCCAACATGCACGGATAGCCGAGATAGGTGTAGACGAGCGCGATGAGAGAGCACCAGAATATCCAGTGCATCATGTTTCACAGGATGCACTGCCCACGGCTGCTCAGCGACCCCCAAACCCATTGAGCACTATCCGGATGGTCTTGAAAACGATGCGGCAGTCGAGGGCGATCGACATATGCTTGATATAATAGAGATCGTATTGAAGTTTTTCAACCGAGTCTTCCACGGACGCCCCATAACGGAAATTGACTTGGGCCCACCCTGAAATCCCGGGCTTCACGGTATGCCGCAAGTCGTAGTATGGGACCTGCTGGCTCAAGGACTTCACAAACTCGGGACGCTCGGGTCTCGGGCCGATAAAACTCATATCGCCACAGAAGACATTGATCAGTTGAGGGAGTTCATCAAGCCTGAACTTCCGCATGAACGCGCCGAGGCGGGTCACCCGTGGGTCCTGTTCACTTGCCCAGACCGGACCTCCCTTTTCTTCGGCATTGACGACCATGGTACGGAACTTCAGCATGCTAAAACGTCGTCCATGCAGGCCCACCCGCGTCTGTTGGAAGAAGGCCGGGCCCGGCGAGGTCAGTTTGATCAGCAACGGTAAGAGGTAGAACAGAGGCGCCGTCAGGATAAGACAAAGAGTCGAGAAGAACAGATCAGTCAGCCGCTTGGCAGTTTGGGTCGGCCATCGAAACCCATCATTGAAAATCAAGAAGCTCGGGTTCAGTCTGACAACATGAATCTTGCCCGATATTTTCTCGAAGAAGGACGCGCCCTCCTCGACCCGCATGCCCCTAAATTTCCAGGATAGCAGCAGGTGGACGGGCAGTCGGCCCCTCCGCTCGCCCATCGCCACGACAATGCAATCAACACGTTCACGTTCAAGCACTTGTTCCAACTCGGTGTGATCGCCAGTCGTATATCCGTTTCCGGCGTTTCCGTTATCCCCATTATCCCCATACTGCATATCAAAACAGGACACAGTGTGATACTTGGCCCTGGCACCGTTTTGGAGTTTGTGGAGGATGTCGGCGGCGAGCTCGCCAGTCCCCAAAACCAGCACACGACTGCGAGCGTCAGTCCTGGTGCCCAGCCGTCGTAGTGCGCCGACCCAACCGTTTAATGGTCTTGGTTCTGCGGGTAACGGGATACCACCAGGCCTGCGAAGGGCTGCAGGATCTTGGCCGTAGAAGTTAGAAATTGGTGGCCCTGTGATGGATCGCCGGCGGGAATCTGCGGAAGCATTGATGGAATATTCTCCATCAGAAGAGTTCATCATTCCATCACTCCCAGATATAAGGAAGAAAAAACCTCTACTACTTGGAAGTCATCGCCTTCGATTCGAAAATTTCTTCACTATCCTAGAATGCGTATACTGGGGCTTCTGTCGAGTGTACGTCTATAGGACTTAAGTCTCTCCTCGTCTGTTCTACACACGCTTATCGTCTGTTCTACATAAAATACGATCTTTGTCCTATATAACATATGATCCATAAGTACGTTTCCGGACAGATACCCTGCCGTTCCGAACAGATACTCTGCCGCTTCAGAATCAAAAATTGGTCAAGAACTGATCACGGCCGGGTAAATTTGGGTAACGGCTAGGTAAACTTGGCAAGACTTTTCCTTAAATTTCACGGCGACGCCAGTCTGACGCAATTATGGGAATGTAGAAAGCTTGTCCGGAATGGGACAGAAGATAAGGAGATCTCTAAACGAGAAGTTGCTCCTGGGCGGTGAGATTTATGAGTAGATCGAGGATCCCGGTGACCATCTTCCGGGGAATCCAGACCTCTCCCTCGGCTACAGCCTTGATGGCTCTGGCAAGATACGTGTCCAATACCTCCTTATCGAGATAGCCACGTGCACCCAAGGATAGGGCCTTCAACACGCGATCCTGAGAAAGAGCAGAATCGCCGAAGAGAATCATTTTAGTCATCGGACTTTTTTCTCTGATGAGCAGGAGCAAGGAAACTTCCTTGCCCTGGGATAGACTATTTAAATCCAGGAGAAGGACGTGCGGTTTCAACTCAATGGCGGAGGCGATGACTTCCAAGTCATTCCTCGCCTCTCCCACAATGTGGATTCCTTTCTCAGGCTGAAGAATGCGCTGGCAGATAGCCAGAATTTCCGCATCACGATCAGCAATTAAAACTGAGATGCACGACGACGTTGCTGTCCTTTCAACACCTAGGTCTTGATCGCGTCCGACGATATTCGACATGGCGCCTCTCTTACTTGATTCAAGAGAATCTTGCATAGCTCAGCGCAATAATGATGCCAGGGCTTAATTATGTTGAATTTACTACTCGTCGTTGGGGTTGGCAGGGAACTCCAAAGGTTCAACTAGGAACAATTTTGTCACCTTCGAGCAGTGGCAAACCAGAGGATATCAGAGGCGAGATTGAATAAATCCTTTGATATTTAAGCAATCCATCACGGAAACGGATTCTGTCAATAGTCGGATATCTCTTCGGCGAGCAGTTTCGGGTGTCACTTTTTTTGTCATCACGTTTTCATTTAGGTAAATTCGTTTCATGCACAGGCGTGCTTGAAGCGCCGAGCTGCGTCACGAAAAGAGCGAGCTGGAGGCGGTCAGACAGTTTGAGTTTGCGGAATATTCCAGTCAAGTGAGCTTTTACCGTCTTCTCGGAAACATGAAGCGAGTGCGCAATCTCCTTATTACTGGCCCCCCTGCCGATCAGTGAAACGATTTCGCGCTGACGAGGAGTCAGCTGTTTGAGCCGTTCATCTAAATTAGTCCGAAACTCTCTCTGCAGATGCTCAGTAAAACCGGCCAGCTCATCGAGTAGGAGTTGGATGACTTTACGACCAACCCAAACCTCTCCTCCTAGCACCGTGTTCACGGCTTTACTGATTATCTGTGGACCCTGGTCGTCGGTGCAGTACCCTCTAGCGCCTGCTTTCAGAAAGCTTACTCCTTTTTTCTCATCAATATGATTGCTGATGATTATGGTCTTGGTCGCATTGGTTAAGCGACGCATACGCTCTGAAGGCCCGCCGCTACCCGGGAGAAGCGGGAGAAGAGAATGATCAAGAATAAGGATCACGGGCTTAAGCGTCGAGATGGCACGCTCAAGATGCCTTCCGTCGTTCACGACATGAACAGCGAATTGTTTCTGGAGAGTGCGGGACCACTTGATGCCTAAGTTGTGATCCGCGCTCGCGATCACAATAAGACCAAGATCTTTCGCTTGCTTAACCATTATACCGACCAAAGTCTGTCATACTCCAAACTATTCCCTTCCTAGGGAAGATATCATTATGATAATCTGCAGATTCGTTAGGGCCATTTATGATTCTAGTTCCTCACGGTGAAAGAGGCAACCAAAACTTCTATTAAGTTATACTGACGAGGCCGCTATTCGACCAAAAGGAATACCCAAGGCAAAAAGTGTCAAGAGTTTGTTAGAACATTCAGGCCGATCTAGTCGGGTCTACCCCAGTGCGCTACTAATTAGACGAGAACGGCCGCCAAAGGTTTCCACCAAATAAATGATCGAGAGAGTAGACAGCGCTCCCTGAGGGGCGAGAAAGGTTGACCCATGGAACTTGGTTTTATCGGGCTCGGGAAGATGGGCATGAACATGGTCGCCCGTCTCCAGCAAGGCAAGCACCGCGTGGTAGCCTACGACCGGGCGGCGGATCTCATCAAACAGGCGGAGGGAGTGGGCTGCGTCGGGGCGACATCGCTGGAAGACCTGGTCTCCAAGCTCACGGCCCCCCGCGCCGTCTGGATCATGGTGCCGTCTGGCCCCCCCACCGACGAGACCGTCGCCAACGTCGCGTCCCTGCTGTCCTCCGGCGACATCATCATCGACGGCGGCAACACCAACTTCCATGATGACGTACGGCGGGCCGGCGAGCTGAAAAAGAAAGGCCTCCACTACGTTGACGCCGGCACCAGCGGCGGCATCTGGGGGCTCAAGCTCGGTTACTGCCTGATGGTCGGCGGTGAGAAAACCATCGTGGAGAAGCTCGCGCCGATCTTCAAAACCCTCGCGCCGGAGGACGGCTGGGCCTATATGGGTAGTCACGGCGCCGGCCACTACGTTAAAATGATACATAATGGTATCGAGTACAGCATGATGCAGGGCTATGCCGAAGGGTTCGAGCTCATGTCCAAGAGCGAATACAACCTCGATCTCGGCAAGATCGCCGATCTCTGGATGCACGGGAGCGTCGTGCGTTCCTGGCTGCTGGAACTGTCCGCGGGGTTTCTGAAAGAGAACCCCAAGCTGGACGGGCTGAAAGGCTATGTCCAGGATTCCGGCGAGGGTCGCTGGACGGTCCTCGACGCGATCGACAAGGCCGTGCCGCTGCCCACGCTGACGGCCGCGCTGTTTACCCGGTTCCGCTCTCGGCAGACAGATTCCTTCGCCGAGAAGATGCTGGCCGCCATGCGGAATGCGTTCGGCGGCCATGCCGTCAAGAAGGGCTGATGCCACCAGGAGACTCCATGTCCGAACCGACGCGTCCACACACTCCTCAACCCTGCATGTTGGTGATCTTCGGCGGGTCGGGCGACCTGGCCAGGCGCAAGCTCGTCCCGGCCGTGTATAACCTTTTATTGGACGGCGTGCTGCCCCCGAACTGCGCCATCCTGGCCACCGGCCGCACGCCGCTCAATGACGAGGATTTCCGGAAATTCGCCCTGGAGGGCATTGCGAAGTATTCCCGCCAGAAAATCAAAGAGGATGCCTGGCAGGATTTCCAGCAGCGGCTGTTCTACATTGCAGGATCCATCGACGATGCCCAGGCCTTTACCGACCTTCGCGCGCGCCTCGAGCAAATCGAGGCCGACCTGAAGCTGCCGGGCAATCGCATCTTCTATCTGGCGATCCCTCCCACATCGATCGCCCCCGCCGTCGAAGGCCTGCGGGAGGCCGGCCTGGTGCAGCCGCCGACCGGCGAAGGCCCCTTTTCGCGGGTCATTGTGGAAAAGCCCATCGGGCGCGACCTACAGTCCGCCCGGAAAATCAACGCCGCCGTCGCCAGCGTGTTCGACGAATCGCAGGTCTTCCGGATCGACCATTACCTTGGAAAGGAGACCGTGCAGAACCTCCTGGTTCTGCGCTTCGCCAACAGCATCTTCGAGCCGATCTGGAACTACAAGTTCATCGACCATGTTCAGATCACGGTCAGCGAGGCCGAAGGCGTCGGCACCCGCGCAGCGTACTACGAGGAAGCCGGGGCCTTGCGGGACATGGTGCAGAACCACATTCTCCAGCTCCTCTGTCTTGTGGCCATGGAGCCGCCCAACTCGCTGGACCCGGACGTCGTCCGCAACGCCCGTATGGAAGTCCTACGGTGCCTACGTCCGATCGTGGGCAGGGACGTCGAACGCTATACCGTGCGGGCGCAATACGGCCCCGGCAAGGTGAATGGAGAGGACGTGCCCGGCTACCGGCGGGAACCCGGCGTCAAGCCCGACTCCACCACGGAGACCTATGTGGCGCTCAAGTTGTTCGTCGAGAACTGGCGATGGTCCGGCGTGCCCTTCTATCTCCGCACCGGCAAGGCTCTGGCCAAACGCGCCAGCGAGATTGCGGTCTTCTTCAAGCCGATCCCCCAGATTCTATTCAACGCCAACCCGGCGGCGCCGCTGGAGCCCAATCTCTTGACGCTGAAGATCCAGCCCGAAGAAGGCCTCTCGCTTCGCATCACCTGCAAGGTCCCCGGTACCAAGGCCAAGACGAATCCCGTGGAGCTGCATTTTCAGTACGGCGAGGCCTTTGACGTGCCCTCGCCCGAAGCTTACGAGCGTCTGCTCCTGGATGTCATGGCGGGCGACGCGTCGCTGTTCATGCGGCGGGACGCAGTGGAAGCCTCCTGGGCCTTGGTGACGAGCATCCTGGACGGCTGGAAGACCTACGGGACCAAGTGGTTGCCGGAATACGCGGTCGGCAGCTGGGGACCGGTGGAGGCGAACCGGCTCATTGAAAGCGACGGAGAAAGCGACGGACGACGCTGGAGGACGCTCTGATAGAACCGTCCTTCCAGACGCCGGTAATACGCAGACACTCACAAAGCCACGTCCCGTGAGAACCCTCGCCCTTGACATCGGCGGGACCGGGATCAAGGCCATGGTCCTGAGTCCGACCGGCAAGCCGCTCACGAAACGGACGCGGGTCAAGACCCCCAGGCCGGCCACACCAGGTGCGATGATGAACGCGATCGTCGAGTTCGCAAAAGCGCAGGGCACGTTTGACCGGGTCTCGGCCGGGTTTCCCGGCGTGGTCCGTCGCGGCGTCATCGTGACGGCACCGAATCTCGACGGCAACTGGCGCGGCTTTAAGTTGGCCGAGGTGCTGTCCAAGAAGCTCGGCAAGCCGGTGCGAGTCGCCAATGACGCCGACATGCAGGGCTTCGGCGTGATCGCAGGGCACGGCGTTGAGCTGGTCATTACCTTGGGGACGGGCTTCGGCGCCGGATTGTTCGTGGACGGGAAGTTAGTCCCCAATCTGGAAATCGCGCACCACCCGTTTCAAAAGGGCAAAACGTACGAGGAGTTGTTGGGAGACGCCCCTCGCAAAAAGGTCGGCAACAAAAAATGGAATAAACGACTGGTGAAAGCGATCCGGCTCTTGGAGCGCACGTTCAACTACGATCGCCTGTACCTCGGTGGCGGCAACGCCATGCGGGTCACAGCGAAACTACCCAGCAACGTCAAACTCGTCTCCAGCGTCGCCGGCCTCCACGGCGGCATCGCCCTGTGGAGGGACTAGCCACCTTGCTATCGCGGATCTTTTTGTTGCTCATCCTTGTTCTCTCGCTGCCCAACTCGGCCTGGACCGCCGAAGTCGGTGGGAAAGCCCAAGACCTCTACCACGATGGCTCCGTTTTCTTGCAGCGGGGACAACTCGATCAGGCCATTCAAAAATTCCAAGCGGCGCTCAAAATTGACCCGAACTTTGCCGCTGCCCACGATAGCCTGGGAGTCGCACTCCTGAGGAAGGGGGATCGCGAGGGAGCCATTCGCTCGCACCGGAAGGCCATTCAAGTCAATGCCAACGACCCGAGCTTCCACAACAACCTCGCGGTGGTCCTGCAGGAGAAGGGCGATCTCAACGGCGCGCTTGCTGAGACCAAAGCGGCGCTGCGATTAGACCCGAAAGACCCTCGGGCCCACAACATTCATGGGTTCGTGCTGGGGAAAAAGGGAGACATGCAGGGATCCATCCGAGAGTATCGCGAAGCCATCCGTCTCAAGCCCGATTACGCCATGGCGCACAACAATCTGGGCGGCGCCTTGGAGAAAACGGGCGATCTTGCGGGAGCCGAGAAGGAATACCGGGAGGCCATCCGCCTCGACCCCGATTTCCCCCGCCCCAAAGAGCATCTCAAGCGCCTCGAGGACGCGAAGAAGCAGAAAAAGTAAGGACATGATTGAGCGGGTGGCGCCGATGTCGCCGGAGGCGCAAGGGGTGACGCCGGAAGGGGGCCCATCGCCGCGTGCAGCGGGGAACCTGTTGCTCTGCCCCTTGCAACGGGTCATGAGCACGGCGGGGGATGCAGGCGGCAGGACCCCGTAGCCACAGGCGACAGAACCCGCGATATTAGATGTGACAGCTGCCGCCGCCGCTCTTGGCGATGTACTGCTGGTGATACTCTTCCGCCATCCAGAATTCTGACACAGGCGTGATCTCCGTCACGATCGGTCTCTTGTAGACTCCGCTGCTGTTGAGTTTGTCCTTGGAAGCTCTCGCCGCAGCTTCCTGTTGCGGCGTGTGATGGAAGACCGCGGACCGGTACTGCGAACCGACGTCCGGACCCTGCCGGTTCATCGTCGTCGGGTCGTGGTTCGCCCAGAACACCGCCAGCAGCTCTTCATACGACACCTGCGCGGGATCGTATTCCACCTGCACCACTTCCGCATGGCCGGTTTGCCCCGTGCACACGTCTCGATACGATGGATTCTTGAACGTGCCTCCGCTGTACCCCACCGCCGTTGAAATCACGCCTTTGACTTTGCGGAACGCTTCCTCGACGCCCCAGAAGCACCCCGCCCCAAACGTCGCTTTCTCCATGGTTGTTATCCTTTCTCGCATTGCGTTGAGCTAGAGCGGGTGGCGTCGATGTCGCCGGAGGCGAAGGGGTGACGCCGGAAGGGGGCCCACCGCCGCGCGCAGCTTTTCGGAGCACGGCGGGGGATGCAGGCGGCAGGACCCCGGAGACGCAGGCGACAGGACCTGCACCTACCCCAACACCTTCTCTATCACTGTCTGTAGCCTCTTCAGCCCCGCCTCCACATCCGCGCCCAGATGCACGCGGATCGCGCGGCGGTTGCGCTTGCTCAGGCTCAGAAAGTCGCCGAGCGCCTGTGCGGCCTTGAGCACCCCGAACGTGTAGGGCTCGCCGGGGATCGGCAGGTCCTGCGCGTCGTCGGACGTGATCTGAAGGAACACCCCCGAGTTCGGCCCGCCCTTGTGCATCTGGCCGGTCGAATGGAGGAACCGCGGGCCGTAGCCCAGGGTCGTCGCCACCTTCCTCTTATCGCGCACCCGCAGCCTGATGTTTTGCAGCGCCCGATGCGACACGTCGGTCCGTTCCACATAGGCGTTCATCGCCACATAGTCGCCCATCTGGACCCGCGCGAGGTGGACCTTCACGGCTTCCTCCAGCGTGGACGCGCCCTTAAGCGCCTGACGGTTGGCGGTGTCGCCGTAGATTTTGATCCCTTCGGCGGACAACACTGGCTCTTCCTCCGGCAAGCGGCCGTTCTTCTTGTACTCGTCCAGGAAGTTTTTCGTGTAGTCCTTGCTCTCCTGGACGTTGGGCTGGTCGAAGGCGTTGATCCCCAGCAGCGAGCCAGCCACGGCCGTCGCCATCTCCCACAGGAAGAACTCCTCGCCGAGGTTGATCAGGTCCGTGAGCTCGATGCGAACCACGGGATGGCCGGCCTTTTCCAGCGCCGCGACTTTTGAATCCTGGTCCGAGTCAGGACTGCCTGCGTAGCGGATGTACGCAAAGAGCCGATCCCTCCCGTACACGTCCGGGGGGCCAAGCGGCTCGTCATCGACGGGGATGATGCCCTTTCCTTCCTTACCGGTACTTTCGGCAATGAGCTGCTCTATCCACGCGCCGAGATCGCTGATCGCCGGCGACGTGACAAACGTGATTTTGTCGCGGCCCTGCTTCGCCAGCTCGCCGAGAGTGACGCCGAGCATCACGCCCGGATTGTCCTCCGGCGGGACGGAGGAGTCGCAGCTGTGGCGCATGCGTTCCGCCCGATCGAGCAGGTATTCGACGTTGACACCCATGATCGCGGCAGGCACGATGCCGAAGTTGGAGAGCGCGGAATAGCGTCCCCCGATGTCCGGCACGCCCGGCAGGATGTCGCGGAACTTGCTTTCTTTGGCCAGGCTCTCAAGCATCGAGCCGGGGTCGGTGATGGCGATGAAGTGCTCGCCGGCCTTGTCGCCCTTGACCTGGCGGATGCGGTCAAAAAAGTAGCGGTAGAAAACCAACGGCTCGATGGTCGAGCCGGACTTGCTGGAGACGATACAGAGCGTCCTGGCCAGGTCCACCCGCTTTTCGAAGCTGCGCACCTGCGCCGGTACGGTGCTGTCCAGCACATGCAATTCCGGGAATCCAGGCACGACCCCGAAGGTCATGCGAAAGACCTCCGGGCAGAGGCTGCTGCCTCCCATTCCCAGCAGGAGCGCATGCTTGAAGCCTGCCGCGCGTACCGATTCCGCCACGCCTTTGATGCGGGACAGATGATGCACCTGCTGCTCCGTGACGTGCAGCCAGCCGAGCGCGTTGCGAATGATCTTCTGATGGGTAGGATCCTGGTGCCACAGGGTCGGATCCTTCGCCCAGAGTCTGCTGACGAACCCCGTCTGCCGCAGCTCCTTCAGCTTGGCCTGCACGCCGGCGTCCAGCGCTCTCAGCGTGTAGACCTGCTGCTTCAGCTTCGGATTCCTCTCAGCCTCTGTCATCGACTCTCCTCTTATTTCTGAGGCGCGTGATCTTTCTAACCTGGACTTTGACGCCGTACCTTTCTCCCTTGGAAGTGCGCATAGGCAATTCTTGACGATAGCAGCCCCGTCCAGACCGATCAAGGTCTTTCCGGTTCGTTGACTTTGCAAAATGAGGATGCTACCGTCCCGACCAATGCGGAGGCCCTTCGCCATAGCGCTGTCCATCGCGCTGGCCGCCACCTTGCTCCCTCCACCAGCCACTGCGGCCGATCTCGTCAAGGTCGTGGCCACGTTGCCCATTCTGAAGGAGTTTGCCGACCAGGTAGGACGCGAACGGGTGGAGGTGCGCACCCTCATCACAGGCCTGGAGAGCGAGCACTCCTATTCGCCGAAACCCAGCGATCTCAAGGCCCTCGGCGAGGCCCGCCTGCTCCTGGAGGTCGGGTTGGGATTGGAAGTCTGGGTGAGCGGGCTCGTCAAGAATGCGGGGAACCCTCGCCTGCGTGTCATCACAACCTCCGAGGGCGTCGGACTGATCCGCGACCACGCCGTTAAGACGACCTCATCCCCGTCCGGCAATCCCCATATCTGGCTTGACCCGGAGAACGCCAAGGTGATGGTCCGGCATATTGCGGACGGTCTCATCGCAGTGGACCCGGCTCACAAAGCAGACTACTTGAAGAACCTGGCCGACTACCTGCGGCGACTGGATCAGACGCAAAAGGACCTCCAGGCGCGTGTGGCGTCTCTCCCCGACCGTCGCATCGTGACCTATCACCCGGCCTGGCCCTACTTCGCCCGGCGGTTCGGTTTCAAGATTGAAGGGAACATCATTCAGCAGATAGGGATGGAGCCCTCGGCCACCCACCTCGCTGACATGGCCCACCGGATCAAGGCCGGCAAGATCAAAGTCATCGTCTCAGAACCGCAACTGAATCAAAAGGTGGCGCAGGCCTTGGCGGACGAAACCGGCGCCCGGCTCGTGGTGCTCTCCCCGCTTCCCGGTACGATCAAGGGCACTGAGACATACCTGGCACTGTTAGAATATAATGTCCACCAGCTCGTCGCCGCGCTCCAATCGTAACTCGCGACCCATGGCGCAACCGTATCCGACTCATACCCATCCGCACCACGCCGACCATCACCACGGCGAACCGCTGATCCGGTTCAACCACGCGACGTTTTCGTACCCGCACGGACCGGCCTTGGAAGACATCACGCTGGAAATCGCGGACGGCGAGTTTATCGGCATCATCGGCCCAAACGGATCCGGCAAGACCACCCTGCTGCGGGCCATCCTGGGACTCATGCCGCCGTCGAAGGGCTCTCTTCAGATCTTCGACTGTGCCTGCCAGGAACTGCGGTGCCATCACCGCGCGCGGATCGGCTATCTCCCCCAGAAACGGGCCGTGGACCCCTACTTCCCCATCACCGTCCGCGAGGCCGTGCTGATGGGGCGCGCCGGCGCGATTGGCCTCTGGCATCGGCCCGGAAAGACCGATCGCGAGATCGCCCACCACGCTCTCGAGGACGTCGGCATGGCGGAGTTTGAAGACCGTCCTCTTGGAGCCCTCTCCGGCGGGCAGCAGCAGCGCGTCTTCATCGCCCGCGCGCTGGCCCAACATCCGCAAATTCTCTTGCTGGACGAGCCGACCACGGGCATCGACACCACGACCCAGCACAACGTGCTCGACCTGATCCAACGCCTGCATCACGAGCTGCACCTGACGATCGTCCTCGTCTCGCACGATATCAACCTGATCGCGCCGCTCGCGGAACGTCTCGCTCTGCTGAAGACCAAACTGTACGCCGTCGGGACGGCGAAGGATGTCCTCACCAAGAAGATCCTGGCCCAGGTGTATGGACCGCAGATCCTGACGACCGACACCGGCCATGTCATCGTCGCGGATCACCATCATCCCTCATGACTGATTTCCTCACACTCGGTTTTCTCCAACGCGCGCTCGTCGCGGCGGCTCTCACCGGCGGCCTCTGTTCTGCGATCGGCGTTTTTGTGGTGTTGCGCGGGCTGGCCTTCATCGGAGCCGGGACGGCTCACGCCGCGTTCGCCGGCGTGGCGCTCGCGTATTTGATCGGCGCGCCGGCCATGCCGCTGGCCATTGCCTTCGGCCTGAGCACGGCCTGGATCACCGGGCTGCTGGAAGAGCGTGGCCGCATGAAGCTCGACGTGAGCATCGGAATCTTCTACACCGCCACCATGGCGCTGGCGATCCTGTTCATCGGCCTGATGAAGACCTACAATGCCGAAGTGTACGGCTACCTGTTCGGCAGCATTCTGTCGGTGACCAGCGAAGAACTGAAGCTGACTGCTGGCCTGGCCGTGCTCGTGGTCGGGTCGATCGTGCTGTTCTTGAAGGAGTTCTTCTTCCTCGCTTTCGACCAGGAAATGGCCGAGGCCTCCGGCGTCCCGGCGCGCCGTTTTTTCTTTCTGCTGCTGACGCTCGTGGCCCTCACCATCGTCGTCTCGCTCAAGACAGTCGGCGCGATCCTCGTGTTCGCCCTGCTCCTGATCCCGGCCGCGACCGCCTACCAGCTCACGTCCAGCTTGCACCGGATGATGCAGTACTCGGTCGGGATCGGCATCCTGGTCTCGGTCGTCGGTGTGCTCCTCTCCTTCCAATTCGACCTGCCGTCCGGTCCCGCCATTGTGCTGTTGGCCACGGGCGTGTTCTTCCTGGCTGTCGCGTTCTCGCCCAAGCGGGCGCCTAAACCCGCCCTGTCCTGAGACCGCCGATGGAGCATCCGCCCTACCTCACATCCGTTCGCGACCAATACGACGCCTATCCCTATCCACCCCGCAATCCGGAAGATGAGAAAGTCCGGCTGGAGAATTGTTGGCACGATTTTCTGGAGGTCATCAATTTCTACTGCTTCCAAGGGAGGAACAATTTTTCGCAGGAGTTCAGGGTGCTGGTGGCGGGAGGCGGGACCGGAGACCAGACGATCTTCCTCGCCGAGCAATTACGGCGCAACCGGAGCGCTCAGGTCGTTCATCTCGATATCAGCGGAACCAGCCTAGCGATCGCCAAGCGGAGGGCGGAAGTTCGACGGCTGACCAACATCACCTGGCTCCATCACTCCGTCCTGGAACTGCCCTCCTTAGGGATCGGTCCCTTCGACTTCATCGACTGCACGGGGGTCCTGCACCATCTGGAGGATCCGACGGCGGGACTGCAAGCCTTGCGTTCCGTCCTGAAAGACACCGGCGCCATGCTGATCATGCTCTACGGCAAATACGGCCGGACCGGTGTGTACCAGATGCAGGAACTGCTGCGCCGCATCAACGTCCATGCGGAAGACATGCAGGCCAAGATCGCGAATACCAAGGCGGTGCTGAACAGCCTGCCGAATACCAACTGGTTCAAACGCGGCGAAGACCTGATCGGCGACCATCGGGAATTCGGAGAGGCCGGCATGGTTGACGTGTTTTTACATACAAAGGACAGAGCTTTTTCCGTGGAAGAAGTATACAATCTCGTCGAAGGCTGCAACCTGAAGACCATCGAGCTGATCGAGCGGGGACGATACAAATACATGGTCGAATGGTACCTTCGAGACCCGCATCTGCTGGCGCAGACCCGCAAGCTTCCCCGCAAAGAGCAGCAGGCCATCGCCGAATTGCTGGCCGGCGATATCATCGTGCACAATTTCTATGCCGGCAACAACCAGGACACGGTCGCCACGCTCGACGACCTGAGAAACGTCCCGTTCTACTTTCTCTACTCGCCCAGCGACATCGCTGCCATGATCGAGAAAAAGCCAGGGCAGCCCGTCACGATCGAAAGCACGCTGTTTCCCTCGCCCATCGAATTCACGCCGGGCCCATACACCAAGCACATTTTCAGGCACCTGGACGGCGAGCAGAGCCTCAGGGAGATCTTCGATCAGGTCAGGAAAGACACCCGGCTCACCGAGCAACAACTGAGCAATGCCGACCTGCTCAAGGAGTTCAAACCGATCTACGAGCGCTTCAACCACGTCGGCTGGATGCTCCTGCGGCACAAGTCCGTGGGCACGTTCCGGTCCTTGGAAGAAATGCAGCGGCCGCTCTAAGGCGGAGGATGCATGGCTGACCTTTCCCGCAGAGAAGCCTGTCAGAGACTCGGCGTGATGGGCATGGCGATCCTTCTGGGCGGCGGCATCTTCTCGCCGAGAAGCGGCAAGGCCGGCTCCTACCCGCCGCCCCTGACGCCCGAGCAGTTCGAAGAGTTGGTCGGCACGGTGAAGGAGACGAGGGCCAAAGCCGTCGACGCCCAGGAGGCGGCGGCCGATTTCATGCGCCGCTTCGTGAGCTTCTCGCCGAGAGTCCTCACGGCAAAGAGACCGGGCGGCGTGATCGGGTCGGTGTTCATCGATCCGACTCCCAAGGCCATAGAGCTGGCGGTCAATCTCCAAATGACCCGTGCGCGAGGGGAGCCCGCGGTGCTCGACGACCTTGGCAAGATGGCGGGCAAGCACTACTGGAGCCGCCGGCACCGCTACTTCGTCCTCATGGTCCCCAATACGGTGCAGCTGTTCGGCGAGAGCATCCACAAGGATCGGTACCTCCTGCAAATGACCGTCAGCAGCGAGCTGCCCCCCGACAAGATCGTGCAGACGAACCAGGATCTGGAAAGCCTCCTTGGAAGGCAACTGATGTTCGCCCGCCTCATGGTGCATGGCCTGCCGTCCGGCATTGGGGCCGGAGTCATCAAGAGTAACGACATCTGGCTCGACGATCAGGAGGGCAAGACGATTCCTGACAAAGCCGTCAGCGTGACACTGGTCAGCGACCTTGTCCGGCTCGAGATGGCCGGTTCGGAAGTCCGGACGATCACCCCCGCGGATGCCGGCGCGCGCCCCGAAGGATGGCAAAACGTGAGCGAGGCGTACCACAATTTCGCCGTCGGCCAACTGATTGAGGCCGAGAGCCTCGTCGCCAAGTATGGGCCGCGTAATGCGTTCGAGCAGACGGTCAAGACCAATAGTCTGTCGGAGTACCGTCCCTATCTCATCGAGATCAAGAAACGACTGAATTGGGACGAGTCCCACGCCGCGCTATACGAGTCACAGAAGCACGGCAGGGTAGACCTCATGACCCAGCAGATCTTCTTCGACGTGTAGGCCACTCCTTCAGCAGGTCCGTCGCGCTGGTGCGGCGGGGCGATGGCCCGCCGCCGTCAGCCACTTCGCGGCCAGTTTCGCCATGCCGGGCGGCTCGTCCAGGATCACTTCTAGCAGCAGCGCGATCTCCGGCGCGCTGATCGCGTAATTGGGAGCCAGGTACCAGCGGGGGATGCCCCGGCGTTCATCCTGATTGGCCGGCTCGAAATAGCCGGTCAGCTCGCCGTTCGCGTAGGCCGCCTCAAGGCGATCCAGAAATTCCTCCAGCGCATCCCAGTCCCACCGGGCGGCCGGATTGAAGCGCTCCGTCGTCTCCAGCTTGTTCCAGATCGCCCACCCGACGAACACGCCCCACGTCTCGTTCAGCGCCTCCCAGCCCTCCCGCTCGGTGAGCCGCCGTTGCTCAAACTTGGCTTTCCGAGGGAACACTTTCTGCGGCGAGATCGGACTGACCTCGACGACGGTATAGCGGCAGGCCACAAGCCGCTTCGCCTCCGCGTAGAGCCGCGCCCCCTGCGGAGTCATCGTGGAGGTGCCGGAGGCGAACTCCACGTAGTCGAAGTAGGCGTGAAACAGCTCGTGATAGAGGGTCGCGAGCTCGTGGTTCCCGACCTGCCGAAGGGACCGCAATCGTTGGCCCTGGCTCCCTTCAGAGAGATTGAGATGGAAGACCATGCGGTGGCCCTCCGGATGGTACTCCGCCGCCACGTTCTTCAGATCGGCGAATTCAAGCGTCACGAATCCCGCCGGCAGCAGGCGGAGAAACCGCGAGGGCAGGCCCATTTCGGCCGCTTCCCGAGTCAATCGCACCCACTCGCCCTGCGGATCCGGCACCGGTCCGGCCCGGGCGGTGAGAGTAGGAAACAGAACAACGGCGAGAAAAAGAAATGTAAAAAGAAATCGGGTCAATCCGCCGCCTTGACCGCAATAGGTGTGCTTGATTGAAGAGGAGGTATGCGCAGGCGGCTCCACTCAGAAGTTCTAGTATTTACTAACCCCATGATGTACTGATGAGCCGGTTCGTAATTCCAAGGCGTATTCACATATTCATATACGAATACCATGTACGAGCCGTCTGGAGCAGCAACCATCGAACGTAGGTTGCCCATCCCAATGCCTTTAGGAAAAGGAGGAAACTTCCACTGGTCAATCGCACCCGAAGTAGATTCTCTGAAAAATGATGACCCTGGGCGATCACCAGAAAAATAGATATTTCCTTCTTTATCAAGGGATGGCCTCGCTGCATACCGCACTTCGGTCAGTATCGGCTCAGCGAGCACTACCGCACCGCGCCGGACTCTATAGACCTCACTACCGTTATATTTTTTCGAGTATTCAGAATAAGACTGGGCATATTTTCTCGGCCCATAAGCGCCGACTAGTATCTCGTCCTGCGAGAAGTATTGCAGACCACTAACAGTAAAAAATTCAAATGGCCCAGCGTACAGGTTGTCTCGCCCAGTTTTCAGATTGACCTCCCACACATCGAACTTGCTAGAGAACGACTTACTCCCAGGTGGCCTTAAAGTCGATCGCCAATACGCAACTCTTATTTCGTCCTGAGACATAACCGGTGTCATTTTGTTACCTTTTGTCAACGGCAGTACCTTGAAATCAGTGCCGTCGGTCTTCATCAACACAATCTCTGAACTGTCATAGGCTTCACGACTCTTGTCTTCGCTGCCATCTGTTTTGGGCACACGGCTCATCACCACATAGTGTCCCTGAGGTGAAAAGGATGCTGATGAATAGAAGTATCTTCCTGGAAGTTCGTAACGACTCAAACTCTGCGTGGAAAAATTGTAGAGCAAAACGTAGCAACCACCTGCAGGATCCAACTCACTGCTGCACTCAACAAACAGAAGGTCATTCCCATTTTGATGGATACTGGGATGACGGAAATCTCGACCAGTTTGGGGATCAGTAACAATCGGGGCTATATCCGCAAGATATTGCAACATCAAAGGGCTTACGATCGCTTGTTCACTTTGCGATGAGCAACCATATGTCCCCATCGCCATAGCAAGAAGAACAATTTGGACAAGAAAAAAGACAAGAAAAAATGGACAGGCTGCTTTTTTTAGGCCATTCCCCGTTTCAAGATGCCGCATAGGTGATGCCTCGGGAAGAACTAAGGGAACATGTACCTAATCGCGGAAGTCATCGTCGTCGATCAACGACCACGAATCGAGACAATCCGGGCGGACTTCTTCGATGAAGCGGGAGGGCTTGGAGAGCACCATTCCTGAGGCCCTATCGAAGACGTTCACCGGATAGGACACGTACAGGTTCTGCTTCGCGCGGGTGATGGCGACGTAGAAGAGCCGGCGCTCCTCTTCGATGTCTTCATCGGCCGTCATCGAGTAGAGGGAGGGAAACTTGCCGTCGAGGGCCCAGATGATGAAGACGCTGTGCCACTCCAGACCCTTGGCGGAATGGATCGTGGACAGCACGAGCCGCTCGTCGTCCCGGTCGGCCGCGTCCACGTCGAACACGCTCGCATCCGGCGGTTCCAAGGTCAGGTCGGCCAGGAAGGATTCCAGCTTGCCGTAGCGCGCGGCGATCGTGTAGAGGTGCTCCAGATCCTTCGTCCGCTTCGGGTAATCGTCATACTGCTGCTTGAGGATCGGCAGGTAGTACCCGCAGACGGCGTTCATCTGCTCGGCCGGGGTCATGGACGACCCGCCGATCTCTTCAAGGAGACGGACCAGATCCGTGAGGCCTTGCGCGCCCGGGCCCAATCCCTTGGAGGCCGCCGTTTTGAGCGCATTCAGGCCGCTGCCCTCCTGCGCGACCATTGCGTCGATCAGAGCCTGGCTCTTCTTGGGCCCGACCCCCTCGAGCAGCATCAGCAGCCGGTTCCAGCTGACTGCATCGCGTGGGTTCTCGATCACGCGCAGGTGCGCCAGGATGTCCTTGACGTGGGCCGTCTCGACGAACTTGAACCCGCCGCGCTTGACGAAGGGAATGTTGCGCCGCGACAGCTCGATCTCCAGATCGAAGGAGTGGAAGCTGGAGCGGAACAGCACGGCGATCTCCTCAAGCGGAATCCCCTCCTCCCGCAATTCCAGAATGCGCTGCGCCACGAACCGCGACTGGGTGTTCTCGTCCCCGGCTTTGACCAGCACCGGCGCCGGGCCCTCGCTTTTCCGCGTGAACAGTGTCTTGGAGTACTTCTCCGCCGCCAGATTGATGACCTCATTGGCCAGCGTGAGAATCGGCTGCGTGCTCCGGTAGTTCTCCTCCAGCTTGAAGAGCTGGGTCCCGGGAAAGAGCTTGGGGAAATCCATGATGTTGCGGAACGTCGCGCCGCGGAAGGCGTAGATGCTCTGGGAATCGTCGCCCACCACCATCACATTGTCGTGGGTCGCGGCGATCTTGCGGACGAGCTCCGCCTGCAGGCGGTTCGTGTCCTGGTACTCGTCTACCATGATGTAGCGGTAGGCCTCGGAGACGCGCCGACGGAGGCCCTCGTCCTGGTCCAGCAGCTCGCGGAGCCGGACCAGGAGGTCGTCGAAGTCCACCAGCAGCCGGTTCCGCTTGTAGGCTTCGAACGCGCGGCCGAGTTTCTGCAAGTCCTCAATCTCGTCCGTGAACTGCGGGAACTCCCCCAGCACCACGTCCTCGACCGGGAGCATCTTATTCACCGCCTTGCTGAAGATCTCATTAATGGTGTTCTTGCGGGGAAAGCGTTTCGCCTTGTCGTTCAGGCCGTGCTGTGTCCTTATGAGATTGATGACGTCCTCGGAATCGCCCCGATCCAGGATGGTGAAGCCGGGCTCCAGGCCTATCGCCTTCCCATAGCGGCGCAGCAGCATGTTAGCGACCGAGTGGAAGGTGCCGCCCGTCACCCGATCGCTGCTGAAGCCGATGAGGCCGCCCACGCGCCGGAGCATCTCCTCGGCCGCCTTGCGGGTGAAGGTCAACAGGAGGATGGATTCCGGAGAAATGCCGGATTCAATCAGCCGCGCGACCCGATAGACCAGCGTGCGGGTCTTGCCGCTGCCGGCGCCGGCGATCACGAGGATCGGTCCCTCGATCGCCGTTACCGCGGCCAGCTGGCCGGGGTTCAACTCGGCTTCGTAATTCAGCGAGAACTTCGGCTCGGCGGGGTTGTCGGGACCGCGCTTGAGAACGTAAGGTTTCATCGCGCCGCATTATAACAGAATGACATGACATTCCGGCATCTGGTAGACTCGCCTTCCGATGCGACGCGGTGCCGTTCTTGTTCTGTTGCTCTGCCTTCCCTTCCTCACAAGCTGCGTGATCATTCCCATTTCCAAGCCTTCCCCAAAACCGGCGCCAGACCAGGCCCAACCTGCAGCAACTGCGGTGACGGCGAAGCGCGCGCAGGTCTTGATGGGGACCATGGTCGAGATCACCGCCGTCGCGCCCAACGAGACCCTCGCGCAAGCGGCGCTGACCGCGGGGTTCCAGGAGATCCGCCGGATCGAAGCGCTGATCAGTACCTGGATCGAGACCAGTGAGCTCTCGCGCGTCAATCACGCCGCAGGACGAGAGCCGGTAGGAGTCAGCGACGAGACCTTTGCCCTTCTCGCACGAGCCCTGGAGATCGCGGAGTACACGGAGGGCGGGTTCAACATCGCCATCGGTCCGGCCGTCCGCCTCTGGAACATTCCGGAGGCCCCGCGCATTCCTTCGGGCATGGAGCTGGAGATCGCCGCGCAATATGTGGACTACCGACAGATCCACCTGGATGCGTCCAGCCGGAGCGTGTTCCTGGAAAAGCCCGGCATGCGGATCGATGTCGGGGGAATCGGCAAGGGCTTCGCGGCGGAAAAAGCGGCCGCCGTCATGCGGGAAGTCGGCGCGAACGGCGGCCTCGTAGCGGTGGCCGGCGATTTTCGGATCTTTGGCAAGCGCGCCGACGGCACGGCCTGGCCGGTCGGCATTCAACACCCTCGGCAAGAGGATACGGTCCTGGCCACCCTGGATTCTACCGACGAAGCGATCTCCACGTCGGGTGATTATGAACGGTTCTTCATCAAGGACGGCGTCCGCTACCATCATATCCTGGACCCCCGCACGCTCCAACCGGCCCGCCTGTGCCAGAGCGTCACAATCATCGCTCCGGATGCGACGGTGGCCGATGCGCTGGCGACGGGTGTCTTCGTCATGGGCCCGGTCAAGGGGCTTGCGCTGGTCGAACGGCTCGGATTCGGCGCGGTGATCGTGGATGCCGGAGGCGGGATTTCGATTTCTTCCACCCTCCGTCAACGCGTGAAGGTGAACCTTTGAATTGCTCTCCAATCCCCCATGGCCATTGCATTTCCACGATGTGTACGGTAGATTAATTGCTTAATCCTTAAGAAGGAGGTTCGTTGAGCGACTCCATACCGCTTCCCCAGGCGCCGGCGCACCTCCCTCCCTCACTCAACCGGCTCTGGGAACTGGCACACAATCTCTGGTGGAGCTGGAACCCGGAGGCCCGCGCTCTTTTCGACGCTCTCGACCGCACGATCTGGAAGCTGACCTTGCACAATCCGGTCAAGCTGCTCCGCCAGGTAAGCCCTGAGTGCACCCTCTTCGCTTCCACGGACCCGACCTTCCTGCGTCGTTATGAGTCCGTCCTGCTCGCGTTCGACAGTTACATAACCGCATCCGACACGTGGTTCACGCGCACCCATCCGGAAATGGCTGACGGCCTGATCGCCTATTTCTCTGCCGAATTCGGCCTGCACCAGTCGTTGCCCATCTACAGCGGCGGCTTGGGAATCCTGGCCGGCGATCACTGCAAAGAGGCCAGCGACCTGGGCGTCCCCTTGGTCGGTGTCGGGTTTCTCTACCCGCAAGGCTATTTCCACCAACGCATCTCTCCCGACGGATGGCAACAGGCCTGGTCGGCTCCGTTCGTGGCGGCGGAAGCGCCGATCCGCCCGGCCCTGCTGCCGAACGGGGAACGCCTGATCATCCAGGTCGATCTGGATGGGCGGATCATCCATGTCGCAGTCTGGCAGGTGCTCGTCGGGCGCGTGGCGCTGTACCTCATGGACACCGATGTGGAAGCGAACGCCCCCTGGGACCGCGAGCTGTCGGCCCGCTTGTATGGCGGTGATCAGGAGATGCGCATCCTGCAGGAGATCATCCTCGGCATCGGCGGGGTACGCGTGCTGCGCGCGCTGGGCCTCAATCCGACCGCCTGGCATGCCAATGAAGGCCACGCGACGTTCCTGACCGTGGAACGGCTTCGGGAACACCGGCAGACGGGGCTTTCGTTCGCGGATGCGATCGAGACGGTACGGGCTTCGACCGTGTTCACGACACACACCCCGGTCCCGGCCGGCCATGATGCCTTTCCCTTTCATCTAATAGAGAAATATTTCACGCCGTTCTGCAACCTCCTGGGTATCAGCCGCGAGGAATTCCTCAAACTGGGCTGCGCGTCGGGAACCGTGGACACGGCGTTCAACATGACGGTCCTGGGTCTTCAGCTCAGCGGCCATCGCAACGGCGTCAGCCGCCGGCATGGAGAGGTGTCCCGCCGCATGTGGGGATATGTCTGGCCCGGCGTGCCGGAGGAGAAGGTCCCGATCACGGCCATCACCAACGGCATCCATATCCCGACCTGGATCGCTCCCGAGATGCGGCAGCTCTATGCGAAGCACCTCGGTCCCGACTGGGTCGCCCGCCATGACGATCCTACTCTGTGGGAACGCGTCACGGACATCCCGGACCAGGACCTGTGGAACACCCGCCTCTTACTCAAGCGCAAGCTGATCGCGCATATTCACGAAAAGGCGCGAGTGAAGTGGATTGAGGGGCAGATGGACCCGACCCAGATTTTGGCGTCAGGCACGCTGCTGGATGCCGAAGCCCTGACGATCGGGTTCGCGCGCCGCTTCGCGACATACAAGCGCGCCACCTTGCTGTTCAAAGACCTGGAGCGGCTCAAGCGGCTGCTGCACGACCCCTGGCGGCCGGTGCAGATCATTTTCGCCGGCAAGGCCCATCCCGCCGATGAGCATGGCAAGTATTTTATCCATCAGGTCTACTCGCTCGCCAAGGATCACGGTCTCGGCGGCCACATCGCCTTCGTGGAAGAGTACGACATGCACACCGCCAAGTTTCTCGTCCATGGAGTGGATGTGTGGCTGAACACTCCCCGACCTCCGCAGGAGGCGTGCGGGACCAGCGGCCAGAAAGCGGCCCTCAACGGGGTGCCGAACATGAGCATCCTGGACGGCTGGTGGATGGAAGGCTACAACGGTGCCAACGGATGGGCGATCGACGGGCAGGAATCCAACCTCGATCAGAACGCGCAGGATGCCGCCGACGCCGCGGCGCTGTACCGGACGCTGGAGCAGGAGGTCGTTCCGCTCTACTACAACCGGGATGGCGACGGGGTGCCGAGAGGCTGGTTGAACGTGGTGCGGGAAACCATCCGCAGCGTCGTCCCGCGGTTCTGCACACGCCGGATGGTTCGTGATTACACCGAACAGCTCTACGCGCCCGCGACGCAGCAGAGCCTCCGATCCGTCGACCGTTAGGTCTCTTTCTTCTCCCCGTCGGCGGGCAGTTTCAGTCTGACCACGACCTTGGTCTGCGTCTCCTTCTCGCCGTTACGGACGACGATGGTCGTCTCCCCCACTCCCACGGCGGTCACCACGCCGTTGGCATCCACGCTGGCGACCTGCTCGTTCCGGCTCCGGTAGGTCGTCCCGAAGACCGCCCGCGAAATGATCCGCACGGTGCCGTCGGGAAACTCCCCGATCACCTGCAGGTCCCTCTTCTCCCCGATCACATCCAGCACCAGCTTACGCTGCTCGGCGTGGATACGCAGCGAAATGAGCGGCAGCACGGGCGGCAGATTGACGTGGACCGTGACGGCGGCGGTGCTGATTACGCCCTTGCTGTTCTTGCTCTGCACTTCGATCGGCACCGGCCCCAAGGTATCGCCCCGCAGCTTGATGCGTTGCTCGAAGAAACCTGTTTTGTCGTTATACTTCATCGGCTCTTCGGAATGGGCCAGATACACGCGATCGATGTCGTCGCCCGGGCTCGGCTGGACCTGGATCACCAGCTCGGAACCGATGGAGACAGCCTCATTGTCCTTCGGCGAGACGATCTCGACGGCGCCGGCAGGCAAGGACAGAAACGCGACGGCAACGATCGCCGTCACGCCAAGGCAGACGGTCTTGTACAGGGAAGGCATGAAAAATAATAACCGAGCAACAGGGAACCGTCAAGATTTATTGAGAGCGCAGTGAACCGGATGCCAACGACCTGGCGAATCGTGTATGATACGGCATCAATTTGTTTCTTCGAATACCTCGGAGACGAGAACCATGGCCGAACGAACACCCGCACAGCCCGCTGGATCCGGGTCACCCGAAGCCGCTCCGAATACCATCCAATTGATCAATGTGCTGATCGTCCGAGACGGCGAAATGGTCAGCTCGAAGTGGGGAATCCATCCCCAACTGAAGCAGGACTTGGCTCCCGCGGAATGGCAGGAGCTCAACGAGCACATGAACCGGGTGACCGCCATCGTGGGCGCCAAGTTCGCCGAGCAGTTGTCGCAGGACGAAGGGAATGCTCCGGGGAGCGGGACGGCGTAATGGATACCGCCGACTCAACCGAGATCGTCTCGTGCCGGAACACCCGCTGCGGACAGCAGCTCCGCATTCCCGCCGACGAGATTCTCCAGGTCACCTGTCCGACCTGCGGGATGAGCTTCACCTATCGGCCTCCACGCACGCCCGGGGAACAGAACAAAGGCCTCGCTCCTGAATTTCAGCGGAAAGCCTGGGTCATGGCCGAACTGATGTTGATGATCGCGCGCGAATCCATGACGCTGCTCAAACGGAACAACCAAGCGATTGCGACCAAGATGCCGCAAAAGCAAGAGTGGGAGGCCTTCATCGAGTTTCTCAAAATCTTGTTCAACCTCGCCGATCGTGTCGGTGCGTTTTACGTCCCCGTCAGCGAGTATCTGCAGTTCCTGGACGCCCTGGAAGACGCGGTGATTGATCAGATGAACAACGCCTTCCGACAGCAAGCGGGGCCCGGGCACGACGAGATACCGGTGAAGCTCTCCATTGCGGCCGCCTTCGACGCCGGCCAGAAACTCTACCAGCCCCATCAATTCATGGTCGCGGAAGAAGGCAAGGAGCGGGACGCCTACTTCAAGAAGTTCGGTGAAGCCGTGGCCACCGCGATGGGCTCGCGTGGCAACACCACGATCGTCACCACCGCCACCCTGTGCGCCAGCTCCAGCATCGCCGCGATGAAGGCCCTGATGGAGTCCACCGATGGCGCCTCCTCGTCCCCCATCGCACATTCCTAAGAAGAGATTTATTTCTCATCACATAGAGCACCTGCATGAACGGATCGCCTTTTCGCGCGCTGCGCCATCGCAATTTCACGCTGTTTTTCGCCGGCCAAGGACTTTCGCTTTGCGGCACCTGGATGCAAAGCCTGGCCCAGGCCTGGCTGGTCTACCGCCTGACGGGCTCGCCTTTTCTGCTGGGCCTGGTCGAGTTCGTCGGCCGCGCACCAATCCTGCTCAGCCTGGCGGGCGGCCTGCTGGCCGACCGCTGGTCCCGTCGCCGCGTCATCATCGCGACGCAAGTGCTGTCACTCCTGCAAGCCGGCACCCTGGCCATCCTTACGCTGAACGGACAGATCACGATTGAATGGATTCTGGGGCTGTCGCTCTTCCTGGGAATCGTCAATGCAGTGGACATCCCCGTTCGCCAGTCGTTCGTGGGCAATCTGGTTCCGCGGGCCGACCTCCCGTCGGCCATCGGCCTCAGTTCATCCGCCTTCAACGCGGCCCGCATCATCGGCCCCTCGCTCGCTGGTATTCTGGTGGCCACAATCGGCGAAGGCCCGTGCTTTCTTGTCAACGCACTCAGCTATCCGATCGTGATCGGATGCCTGCTGGCGATGCGCTTTCAGAAGATCGCTCGGACCGCTCCGGAAAGCGCGATCGGCTTTCTCGCCGAAGGCCTCAGGTATGCGCGGCACACACCGCACGTTCGCGCCCTGCTGGCGCTCATCACCCTCTTAAGTCTGGCCGCGGTGCCGCACTCGACGCTGCTCCCGGTTTTTGCGGGAGAGATTCTGAAGGCTGGCGCCAACGGCCTGGGGCTGTTGATGGCCGCAACCGGAGCCGGCGCGCTCGCCGGCGCCTTTCAGATTGCGCGCCGTAGTACGGTTCGCGGGCTGGGGTCCTATATCGCGGCGGCCGTGATCCTTTATGGCGTTGGCCTGCTCGCCCTGGCCTTCAGCACCACGCTCTGGATTTCCATCCCGGCCCTCATTGCCATCGGCTTCGGCATGATCACGAGCCTGGCCGGCACGAACACGCTCCTCCAATCGCTGGCCCCCGACAACCTGCGCGGGCGGGTCATGAGTCTCTACGCGACGGTTGCGCTCGGCTTCGCCACGTTCGGCAGCCTGTTGGCGGGATTGGGCGCAACCTATCTCGGGGCGCCGCTCACGGTTGCGGTCGGAGGAATCATCACGCTCCTCAGCGCTGCAATCTTTTGGCGCGCGCTGCCGGGCATCCGCCGCCATATCCGTGAAAACCGACTCCTGCCACCGGAAGAATTCGCCACGCACTAAGCCTTCCGCCTCTATTCGCCAAGGCCTTGCCCTATTTCAGGCATAATCCACACTTCATACTGCTCCGACCGCACGTTCATGTTGTCAGGATTTGAGCAAGTTCACGACAGCTAACTCTATGTTTTGCAGGCCCTTCCAATTTCTCACCGCACCACTGATTCCTATGGCACTCAACTTGCTCATTTAACTTTGCCCAGCAGGCAGTGTCTAAGCATCAAGAACAGTGGATTCAACGCATGCACTGAATCCAGCGGACAGCAAACACGCAGCGCAACTATAAAAGGAGGACATCATGAACAGACAGCTATGGACAGTGGGCGGGGCAGCCCTGCTGGGGCTGGCCCTGCTCGGCAGCGGGATCAGCCAGGCACAGACGAGCACGCCTCCCGCCCCGGGCGACGTGCGCCAGGATAACAAGGACATCCGCCAGGATCGCCGAGATCTTCGTCAGGACAACAAGGATATCCGGCAGGATAAGCAGGACTTGGGGAAGGACCGCCGGGATCTCCGCGAAGATCGCAAGGAAGGCGCCAGCAAGGCTGAGATGGCCAAGGATCGTGCGGACATCCGGCACGACGAGAAGGACCTCAAACACGACCGGAAAGACCGTCGTCAGGACAGGAAAGACCTCCATGCGGACAAGAAGGATCGGCGCCACGATCGCCGGGCAACGCAAGGCAAATAGGAATCTGACATATCATGGGTGGGGCAGCGAGAGGCTGCTCCACCCTTTTCATTTGTTGCGCTGGTAAAACATCTCCAGCGCGTCCCGGTAGCCGGCCACCCGCCCTTCCTCATACGCGTTCTCCAGGCGGCGCTTGAGACGATCCACATCTTTCTCCTTATTCTTGTCCGCGGCGCCCTGGTTCAATAGATTGAACAAGGCCACGTGCACGATCCTGCTCCGTCGGACTTCCATCTCCTCGCTGATCCACCCGGCGAAGGCCTCCGGGGCGTGCTTCTCCACGATCGTGGGCTTGAAGGCGTCGTAGCCGATCTTCTCCTTCGTGATCTTGCGGACCACCTCGAGCTCTTCGCGAATCTTGGGAATGTTCTTCAGCAAGAAGCCCTGAATGTCCTGGTGCCCGGCCTCGTAGAGTTTCTCCAGATTCTGGCTGACGTAGATCTCGGGGCTGACTGGCTTTTCCTTGATTCCGTAGGTCGGATGGCTCCCGAATCGAAGCCGGTTGTATTCTTCTCTCGCCGCGGCGTCCCCGATGACCCCGTAGGCCTCGCTGGCGTCCTTGAAGCGGGCTTCCGCTCTCTTATCGCCGGGATGGTGATCGGGATGGTTCTCCTTGGCCAGCTTTCGAAACGCCGCCTTGATGTCGGCCGCCGTCGCGTCCTGCTCGACATCGAGGACTTTGTAATAATCTTTCATGGTGGCGGCGACTATAGCATTTCTCACATTGCGAAATCAGCGGCGAAGCATGTACGATGGTCTCATGAGCGACGCGCCGAAGCACACGAACCGCCTCATCCACGAGACGAGCCCCTACCTCAGACAGCACGCGCACAACCCCGTGGACTGGTATCCATGGGGCAAGGACGCCCTGGCGAAGGCCAAAGCCGAGAACAAGCCGATTTTGCTCTCGATCGGCTACTCGGCCTGCCACTGGTGCCACGTGATGGAGCGGGAGTCGTTCGAGAACCCAGATATCGCCAAGCTGATGAACGAGCATTTCGTCAGCATCAAGGTGGACCGTGAGGAACGCCCCGATCTCGACGACATCTATCAGAAATCCGCGCAGGCCTTCATGCGGCGCGGCGGCGGATGGCCACTGACGGTCTTTCTGACGCCCGATCAAGAGCCGTTCTGGGGCGGCACCTATTTCCCGCCGACGCCGCGCCACGGCATGCCGGGTTTTCCCGAGGTGCTGCTGGGCGTCGTCGAGGCGTACAACAAAGAACCGGCGCAGGTCCAGCAGAACACCCAGAAAGTCAAAGCCGGGCTGCGGCAGATCGCCTCGCCGCAACCGTCCACCGACCCGTTGACCGAAGAACTCCTGGACGGCGCCGTGAAGGACCTCGGCGCATTCTACGAACCCGTCAACGGCGGATTCGGCGACGCGCCGAAGTTCCCCACGCCCCCGCCCTTTCAGGTGCTGCTGCGTCAGTTCGCCCGCACCAAGGATCAGCAGGCCCTCGACATGACGCTCCACTCGCTCTGGAAAATGGCGGCCGGCGGCATCTATGACCACCTCGGCGGCGGCTTCCACCGTTACTCGACGGACGGCCAGTGGCTGGTGCCGCACTTCGAAAAAATGCTGTACGACAACGCACAGCTGGTGCGTCTCTATCTGGACGGCTGGCGTCTCAGCCGTGAGCCTCGGTTCAAGCAGGTGGTGGAAGAAACCATCGAGTACCTCCGTCGCGAGATGATCCATCCGGACGGCGGGTTCTACACGGCGCAGGACGCCGACAGCGAAGGGCACGAAGGCAAATATTTCATCTGGGAGCCGGCGGAGGTCAACGCGATTCTAGGTCTCGACCTCGGCGGGATGTTCTGCCGCGTCTATGACATCACGGACCGCGGCAACTTCGAAGGCAAGAACATCCCCAACCTGATCAACGCCAACGGAAAAATCGACGTCAAAGACCTGCCGAATGCGGAGCAAGCCTTCGCTGACGCACGCCGCAAGCTGCTGGAGGTGCGGGAGAGGCGGGTGAAGCCGCTGCGCGACGATAAGATTCTGACAGGTTGGAACGGCCTGATGCTCTCGGGAGTGCTGGACGCCTACCAGACGCTCAGCAACGCGGCGTATCTCGACATGGCCGAGAAGGCCCTCGCCTTCCTGCTGGAGTACGCGTACAAGAACGGCCGCCTGTTCCGGACCGTCACCGGCGGCATCGGAAAACTCAACGCCTACCTGGACGACTACGCCTTCCTGACGGCGGCCCTCATCGACGCCTTCGAGGCGACCGCCAAGCCGGCCTACCTCGACAAGGCGCGCGAGCTGACCGCCGTCATGCTCGAGCAGTTCTGGGATTCCCAGGCCGGCGGCTGCTTCTTCACCGGGAAGGACCACGAGCCCCTCATCCAACGGATGAAGACCGCCGAGGACTCCGCCATCCCGTCCGGCAACGCCGTCGCGGCGATGAATTTCCTGCGCCTATTTCATTACACCGGCAAGCCGAATTATCTCGACAAGGCCGAGCAGACACTGCGGCTGTTCCGGGCCCACATGGACCAGAACCCCTTCGGCATGGCCTCCATGCTCTGCGCGCTGGATTTCTATCTCGCCAAGCCGAAGGAAATCGTGCTGGTGGGCAAGCCAGGCGCGGCGGAGATGAAGGATCTGTTGCTGAAGATTTACGGGCGGTACGTGCCGAACAAGACGCTGGTGCTGATGGACAACGCCGGTTCAGGCTACGTGCCGGCCGCGGCCAAGGGCAAGACGGCGATCGACGGCAAACCCACCGCCTATGTCTGCCACAACTTCACCTGCTCCCAGCCCGTCACCGACTGGCCCGCCCTCGAGAAGCTGCTGTAGCCCTAAGGCTAATGAACCTGTCCAAATCTCACTGGGGCACAACCGGGCGGAAAACTTGACGGGCCTCGTCGTCTAGGCTAGGATGCATTCCCCTATCAATCAAGGACCTGAAAGGAGCTATCATGGCCGACAAGCGAAAGACCCCCCGCAAGCCAGTGAAGCTCAAGGGCACGATCACAGTGCCGGCTGAAGCCAAAAAGATCGAACGAGGCTGTGAGATTTATGATATTTCCGACAATGGCATGCGCATAGAGACCGACTACTTCAGAACGATTAGGCCTGGCACACTCTTTCGTGCCAAGATCATCTTGGATGATCCCCAGCGCTCTACATTGGAAGTCACTTGCCTCGTTCGAAACATGAGGCAGGACAAGCTCAGCCTGATGATGAATTCTGAATTCGAGAATTTGGACGAATCCCAGCTACAGGCGATAAAATCCTACTTGATGAAGGTGGAATTGGAAATACCGAAGTGAGTCAGTAACGATCCTCGGCGTCGCTTCGTGTCAGTCATCCCAGATCACTAATGGTTCCGCATCGAACTGGGAGGCCAGCCTCTCAACCAGCGCTTGCACTGCCCCGCTTAAATGGGAACAGGTCGTTTCTCGCTTTTGATCGGCCATAGCGTCGGCTCCCCGGCCAGGACTCGAACCTTTGACCACGCAGCAAGGCTAGGCCGCCCGTCGGGACCTGTCAAGCGTGGGGCCGGTCAACTTATGAAATGGACAGACAACTTTACCAGCCAGCACATTATTAGCTGGGCATTATTACTAGTTATTTCTTGACTTTCTCAGTACTTTTATTTATCCTTACAGCACTTTGAAGTGCGAGGGCTGTTTCGTAGTTGCATCTTGATCAATAGGAAGATTATGTTGGACGACATGTAGTTCCTGCCTGTGAAAGCGTACTTGGCATGCCGGACTTCCGGTGAGCTAAGAATCGCGCGTCGCGAGCATCGCGACAAATCAATCATTCACATCAGGTAATTTTTCCAGAAGGGGGAATGCGTCTATGAAGACATGGGGAGTGATTATCGCGTCCATCATGCTGGCCTTTATCGGCTTGGGAGTGACGTCATCTCCGGCATTGGCCGACACCGATGCGGTCGAAACCGGGCGGTTGTTAGCGATTCTGCTGGACTCCGGCCGGGTCACGATTGCCGGCGTCCAAGCGCTGGTCAACGATCCTGAGAAAGGCGACAAAGGTTTCACGCCTGACGTGCTCGAACAGCGCATGATCGAGAAGTTCAAGGAACGGTCGGGGGTCGATCTCACCAAGCTCCAAAGCCAGAAAATTCCAGCGCAGGCCAAACAATTGTTGCCGCTACTCGTCGAAGCCGGCAAAAAAGTCGTCGCGACCTACCAACCCATCATCAATAAGCCTGGGCTTAGGTTCAAGAACTTCATCCCGGCGACTTTCGGAACCCAAACAGCCGCGATCTTTACGGCCCGAACCGGAGTATACTTGAAACAGACCACGTCGGATGAAATCCTGAGAAATCCGAAGAATAAGGCTGACGACTTTGAAGTGATGATCTTCAGGAAGTTTGCTGACCCTGCTTACCCGCGGCAAGGAGATAAAGTCATCGGCGAAACGGTGGAGGGCGGCAAGGTCGCTCGTGTGATGCTGCCGCTGTATTACGGCTCCAAATGCCTTGTGTGCCATGGCGGGCCGAAGGACGAACGGGATATCTCGGGCTATTTAAAAGAAGGAAAGAACGAGGGCGACCTTGGCGGGGCCATCAGCGTCAGGCTACAGTCGCGCTGACGCCAGAGGAGATCTCCGGGTTTGGTCCTTCAAAACCCGGAGACCTCCCGAGGATTCTCACATCTTTTTCTCTTCCTTCTGACCCTCTTTCATGTGTGACTTCGCGGCCGCCTTGTGATGCCGGACGTGCTTTTTCTCGACCTTCGTACCTGCGGCCTTGTTCGCACCAGGAGCGGCTGGCGTTACGGTGGCGGTATTAGCCTGTGGCGGCTTCGCCACATCTGCCGCGAATGTCGATCCAACGAAAGCCATGCCCATCATAGCGGCGAACAGTACGGCCAATATGGTTTGCATCGTTCCTCACCTCCTTTCTACCTAATTTAGACAGTTAGGCCGCTGGAAAAGATTAAAGACAACGTGAGGACAGGATTAAAAGCAGATTAAAACAGGCTCATCTTGATGTGTATTTGCCGTTCCGGTGTTCTATACTAGATGAAGAACACCTCAGGCATTCACGCCGTCACCAAGGAGGAGACCATGTCGTTCATCCATGCTCGTATCATGACCGTGCTCATTGCCGGGGCGTTCCTGGTCGGACTCCCGGCCTTCGTTCATGCAGAGCCGGATAAAGAGATGCACCGTGACTCCCACTCCGAGCACGACCGAGCCGCACACCACTTTGTCGACCAGACCTTTCACAGCTTGTTCCGGCACGCCAAGGATCTGGGACTCTCCGAAGAGCAAGTCGCGAAATTAAAAACCCTGATGACCGACTATGAGAAAGCCCGGATTCGCGGCGAGGCCGACCTGAAGTTAGCGGAGGTTGATGCCATGACACTGGCCCATGACGAGAAGGCAGAGATGTCGGCCATCGAGAGCGCGATCCGCAAGTCAGAAGCGGCACACGCCAACATGCGCATAGATGGGATCAAAGCACTGCGTGCGGCCTCCGCCGTCCTGACCCCTGAACAGCGGGACAAGTGGCGCGCCAGCCGGGCCATGATGCATGGGGAAAAAAGCAAGGGCGACTATGGCGATGGCGTCCATGCGGGCAAACCAGACGCGCCGAAGGCAGGCACACGGTAACTCCTCAAAGTCCCGCCCAAGGAGTCTTTTAGGAAAAAAGTGGCAAGCGGCCTACTTCAACCCCAGCACATCGGCCATGTCGTACAGGCCGGGCGGCTGCGTGACGACCCAGCGCGCGGCCCGGAGCGCGCCGCGGGCGAAGGTGTCGCGGCTCTGGGCCCGGTGGGTGACCTCGATCCGCTCACCCAGACCGCCGAAGAGCACGGTATGGTCGCCGACGATGTCGCCCGCGCGGATCACCTGAATCCCGATCTCATCCCGCGCTCGCTCGCCGATCATCCCCTTGCGCCCGTACGCCGCGACCTTCTCCAGATCCCTGCCGGTGGCCTCGGCGAGCACTTGGGCGATCTTCAGCGCGGTTCCGCTGGGAGCGTCCTTTTTCAGCCGGTGATGGGCCTCCTGGACTTCGATGTCGTAGTCCTCGCCGAACGTGGCGGCCATCTCGGCGAGGACTTTCAGGATGACGTTGACCCCCACGCTCATGTTGGGAGAAAAGACGCAGGGACTGGCCTTTGCGGTTTTCTTTAAGTCCGCCTGTTGGGCGGCAGTCAGGCCCGTCGTCCCGATCACCATCGCCTTTTTTCCGGCCGCCATGATGTGAAGATGGGCCAGCGTGGCTTCCGGCGTCGTGAAGTCGATGAGGACGTCCGCGCCACCGGCCAGAGCGGTCAGATCGTCGGCCACGGCGACTCCCACGCGCCCGCAACCTGCGATCTCGCCGGCGTCCTTGCCGACCGCCGGATGCCCTTTCCGCTCCACCGCTCCGACGAGCTGGAGATCCGACGATTCCTTGATGAGACTGACGAGCCGTCCCCCCATCCGTCCGCCGGCCCCTGTCACGATCACTTTGACCATTACAGCAGTTGGGAGTCCTTCATCACCCGCGTCAGCTTATCGAGATTGTCCTGGGACATCGGACAGAGAGGCAGGCGCAGGTCAGCCGTGGCCTTGCCCATCAGAGCCAGGGCGTGCTTGACGGGGATGGGGCTCGTTTCCAAAAACAGCGCCTGGAAGAGCGGATACAGCTTGAAATGCAGCGTGCGGGCCTTGGCCGTGTCTCCGGCCTCCCAGGCATCCACCAGCGCCGCCATGTCGGCCGGAGCCACGTTGGCGGTCACCGTGATCACGCCTTTCGCCCCCACCGCCAGCATCGGCAAGGTCAGCGCGTCATCGCCGGAGAGGACCGTGAACCGCTCGCCGCACAACTGCACGATCTCGCTCACCTGCTGGAGGGAGCCGGCACCTTCCTTGATTCCGATAATGTTCCGGAGTTGCGCCAGCCGCACGACGGTCTGGGGCGTCATGTTCACGGCGGTCCGCCCGGGAATGTTGTAAAGGACCTGCGGGAGATCCACCGCGTCGGCGATCGCCTTGTGGTGCCGATAGAGCCCTTCCTGGGTCGGCTTGTTGTAATAGGGCGAGATGAGCAGTGCCGCATCCGCGCCGGCTGACTTGGCGTGGCGGGTGAACTCGATGGCCTCGTCCGTCGAGTTGGAGCCGGTCCCGGCAATGACCGGCACGCGGCGCTTGACGACTTCGACGGTGAGCTCGACGACCCGCTTGTGCTCCTCGTGCGTGAGCGTGGCGGACTCGCCCGTCGTCCCACACGGCACGATCCCGTCGGTCCCGCTCGCGATCTGCCACTCGATGAGATCGCCGAGGGCTCTTTCGTCGAGCGTGCCGTTGCGGAATGGCGTGATGATGGCAACCAGCGACCCGCGCAGCGTCATTGCAGCTTGTACTCCCAGGCCTCGGGACGCATCTGCCCCTCGTAGACCGCGCGCGCCTCTCCGGTCAGCGTGAGGTTCGAGAACCGTTCACCGTGATTCTCGAACGTGACCCGCAGCGGCATCCGGCTCAGGGGAATGACCGTGATCGGCGACTCCATCTTATGGACCAGGGCGGCCAGCAACGCCGAGGCGAGCGCGCCGCTCCCGCAGGCCAGCGTTTCACCCTCGACGCCGCGTTCATAGGTCCGAATCTGAATCGTATGGCGATCCACCACCTGGGTAAAATCAACGTTTGTGCCCGCCGGTTGGAACGCGTCATGGTAGCGGGTCGGGCGCCCGATTCCGATGACCTCCGCTGTCGCCGTGTCCGGAACGAAGTAGACAAAATGCGGGACGCCGGTGTTGATAGCATGGCCCTCCAGCACCATCCCGTCAGGCTCCGTAGCCGGCTGCGTATCGGTCTTGCGGCGCCGGTACGAGGTGATGGCCAACCGGACATCCAACCGGATGCCGGTCGGCGCCGGGACGCGGACGGTGATCTGCTCGCCGTCCACCTCGGCTTCGATGACGCCGGTGTTCCCTTCGAACTTCATGGTCTTCGGGGCGATTCGCTTCAGGTACGCATAGCGCGCCACGCAGCGGGCGCCGTTCCCGCAGAAGCTGGCCTCCCCGCCGTCGTTGTTGTAAAACCGCCAGCAGAAGTCGTACTTGCGGGACTTCTCCAGGAAGATGAGTCCGTCCGCACCGACCGAGAGATGGCGCCTGCAGACACCGTTCACGAACGCGGGCATCTTCTTGGGATCGATCAGCCGGTCCCGGTTGTCCACCACGATAAAATCGTTGCCTGCTCCGGAGAATTTCATGAACGGGATCTTCTTCATCACGCGCTCTACTGCAAGAACGCCGGGATCGTCTCGCCGCGCACGAGATCGGCGTATTCCTCCCGCCCTCGAATGACGTGGAACTCCCCGTCCCGGACCAAGATCTCCGGCACGCGGGGCCGGGAATTGTAGTTCGAGGCCATGCTGAACCCGTAGGCCCCGGCGCTCATCACGACGAGCAGTTCGCCGGGATCCACCAGCAGCATCATCCGGTCCTTGGCGAGAAAGTCTCCCGATTCGCACACGGGGCCCACCACGTCCATCAGGACTTGTTTCTTGAGCTTGTCGCGCAGCTCGCGCACCGGTTTGATCTCATGGTACGCATCGTAGAGCGACGGCCGGAGCAGATCGTTCATGGCCGCATCCACGATCAGGAACGTCTTGTCTGGATTGGCCTTGTGATAGAGCACCTTGGTCACCAACACGCCGGCGTTGCCCACGATGGCGCGTCCCGGCTCGAAGATCAGCCGGCACTTCAAGTGCTTGACCAGCGGCGCGATGGCCTGTGCCAGGTCCTGCGGCTGCGGCGGGGTCTCATCCTGGTAAGTGATGCCCAGCCCGCCCCCCACGTTGAGATACTGGATTGGGACCCCGATCCCCGCCAACTGCTCGACCAGCAGGAGAATCTTCTTGAGCGAGTCCACGAACGGGCTGACCTGGGTGAGCTGCGAGCCGATGTGCTTGTGCACGCCGACGATCGCGATGTGCTCCAGGGTGGACGCCAGCTTGAACTCGTCAAGCGCCCGCTCGGCGCTGATCCCGAACTTGCTCTTCTTGAGCCCCGTCGAGATGTACGGATGGGTCTTGGGGTCGATATCCGGGTTGATGCGCAGCGCCACCCGCGCTTTAGTCTTCATCTCGCCCGCCACCCGATCGATGGCCCGGAGCTCGGCCGACGACTCGACGTTGAGCATCAGGATGTTTGACTTGAGCGCATACCGGATTTCGTCATCCGACTTGCCGACCCCCGCGAACACGATCCGCTGGGGTTCGATCCCGGCTTGCAGAGCTCGATAGAGCTCGCCCCCCGACACAATGTCCGCGCCCGCTCCTTCCCTGGCCAGCAGCCGCAGCAGGGCAAGATTAGAGTTGGCCTTGATCGCGTAGGCGATAAGGTGCGGGATCTCATTGAACGCTGAGTCAAAGGACCGGAACTGGCGCAGCAGCGTGGCGTGGCTGTAGATGTAGCATGGCGTGCCGACAGCCTCGGCGATCTTCCGCAGCGGGACCGCCTCGCAGTAGAACTCGCCGTCCTGATACCGGAAATCAGGCATCCTGCAGGTCCTCTTGCAGCAGATCCAAGCCATGGAAGCTCATGCCGGCCAGCGAGGATTCAAACGCAGCCGTCAGCTTGTGATAGCGGACGCGCACAGAGGGCGCGGCCTTCTTGAAAAACTCGCCGTCCAGGAGCGTCTGGAGCGCCTGCGGAGTCGCATGGCGCAGGTGCTCGAAGTTCACGATGATGTCGAGCTTGGCCTTGTCGGCGGCGTTCGCCAGGAGCGTCTTCAGTTCCGCCGCATTGAAGCGATCCAGCGCGCCTTCCAGTTCCACCATCAGAGCCGCAAGCTTTTCATGCTTGCGCGCCTTGACGCTGAGGAACTGATCCACCTGGCCGGAGACCTTCTTGATGGCCAGCAGGGCGTTGGGGATGGGATTTTCCATGGCCACCGACGGGAGCTTGGCCTGCAAAGTCTTGATGACACCGGCCACTGGTGAGAGACGTCCCTGCGGGCAGGCCCGGTTGATGACCCGGCGAAACTCCTGGTTCATCACTAGACGCGGAATGAAACGCTGGCTGGTATGAGAGATCCGCCGCCAGATGTTCGGCAGAGAATAGAAGGTATGTTGCGCCCAGTAGAAGCCTTCCTGCAGCTGCTCGGGCGTCATGCGGGTCGGATAGTACGTCACGTACTTGCCGTCGTAGTGGGCCCAGTTCCTGTCGAAGATGCGTCCCGCAGCCTCATACCGCGCGTGCAGCGGGGTGCCCGGCAGCGGCGTGAGCACGTTGAAGTACGCCAGCTCGCAACGATTCTTGATCAGGAACTCGACGGTGCGTTCGAACACCGACTCGTCGTCGTTGTCGAAGCCGAAGACGATCCCGGGATTGACCATGATCCCATGGTCGTGGAACATCTTGATCTCTTCCTCGAACTTCTTGACCTTGTTGAAGGGCTTGTGTGTCTCGCCCAGGCTCTCCTCGAAGATGGACTCCATGCCCACGAAGACGGACACGCAGCCGCTGTCGGCCGCCAGCTTGACCATCTCCTCGTCATCGCCCAGGAAGAGCGTGGACTGGCAGCCCCACTTGATGTTCAGCGGCTTTAACGCGGCCCACAGTTCCCGGCAGTAGGCCCGGTTGCTGTTGTGCAGGTCGTCTACGAACGCAAAGATGGACCCGTCCTCCATGCTCAGCCGGATCTTCGTAAGGATCTTGAGCGCATCCCGCATTGACCCCTTGCCCATGCGCGCCACCAGCTCGCCGGCAACCCATTGCTTCACGCGCGTGATCTCGGCGATGACCTCCGGCACCGGCCGCCGCCGGGTGCTCTTGCCGTTGAACGGCGACACGCTGCAGAACTCGCAGTCGAAGTGGCAGCCGCGGGTCGTGAACGTGCACATGCGCGTCATGTAGGCATCCTCGCTGAGGAGATCCACGCGCGGCGGCTTGTAATTCTCTAAGGCCGGGAACTGCTCCATCTTGTAGTGCCGCTGCATGTGCCCTGCCTCGAAGTCCGCCACCAACCGAGGCCAGGTGTCCTCCGCCTCGCCCGTCACGATGGCATCGCAGTGCTGCAAAGCCTCGTCCGGACAATAGGTGGGATGCACCCCGCCCAGCACGACCGGCACGCCGCGCTTGCGAAACTCGGCGGCAATCTCATAGGCCCGCGGGGCGTAACAGGTCATAATCGAGATCCCGACCATGTCGGCCGGGTATTCAAAATCGATTTCCCGTACCGCCTCGTCCTGGATTTCGACTTCCCAGTTTTCCGGCGTGTACGCCGCAATGGTCGGCAGACTGAGCTTCGGAAACCAGATCGCCTTCCGTTCGCTGGGACCCAGGTGGTAGGGGTTCTCCCGCGGATAGGGATCCACCAACAACAGTTTTCTCTTCTGCTTGGGCCGTGACAGCTTCACCAACTGCATCGCATCACCTCATCGATCTATGAAAAACGTGTACTGCAAACCGAGCTTGCTGCTTGAGCGCTCCTGCTTCGCCGGCGGTACGTCTTCCGGTGGAATGGGAGCGGTTTTCTTCCCGCAGGCGGCCAACCCTGTCAACACAAACCCGGCCACTAACACCATGGCACTCACAGTGGAGAGTTTCATCCTTCGGCACGCACTTCTTTCTGCAGCGCCTTGAGCCGCGCTTCCACGCGCTTGCGGGCGGTCCCGCCGATCTGGTCCTTCCGTTCCAGCGCCCCCTCCACGGAGAGCACGTCCAGCGCATCTTTTTCGAAGGCCGGTGAGAAACTCCGCAAGTCGTCCAAGCTGATGCCCATCAGCTCTTTGCCGCGATCCAACTGGTCTCGGACAATCCGCCCGACAACGGCGTGGGCCGCCCGGAACGGCACGCCCTTCAGCACCAGATAGTCGGCCAGCTCCGTTGCCAGCAGAAATCCGGAGGCAGCCGCGCGGGCCATTGCGGCGCGCCGGACCATCAGGCCCCCGACCACCGAGGCCAACAGACCAAGACAGTCTCGGACGGTATCCACGGCGTCAAAAATGGGGCCCTTATCCTCCTGCAAATCACGGCTATAACTCAAGGGGAGGCCCTTGAGCACCGTCAAGAGAGTCATGAGGTGCCCGTACACGCGCCCCGCCTTGGCCCGGATCAGTTCAGGCACGTCCGGATTCTTCTTCTGCGGCATCATGCTGCTGCCGGTGCAGAACGCATCCGGAAGCTCCACGAACCCGAATTCCTGAGACGACCAGAGCACCAGCTCTTCGGCAAACCGGGAGGCGTGCGTCATCACCAGCGCCAAGTCCGCCAGCGTCTCCACCACGAAGTCACGGTCCGACACCGCATCCAGGCTGTTCTGGCTGACGGCCGGGAAATCGAGCAACCGGGCTGTGTATTCCCGATCCAGCGGATAGTTCGTTCCAGCCAGCGCGCCGGAGCCCAGCGGCATGACATTGATCCGCTGCAGAGCGTCGCGCAGGCGTCCCTTGTCGCGTTCCGCCATCTCGACGTAGGCCAGGAGATGGTGGGCGAACAGCACCGGCTGCGCCCGTTGCAGGTGTGTGTAGCCCGGCATCACCACGCTGATCTCCCGGCGCGCCAGCGCGAGGAGGCTTTCCTGGAACCGCCGCAGCCTGACGAGCAGGTCCGCGACTGCCTCGCGTAGATAGAGCCGGAGATCCAGCGCCACCTGATCGTTCCGGCTCCGGCCGGTGTGCAGTTTGCCGCCGATCTCTCCGACGAGTTCGGTCAAACGCGCTTCAATCGCCATATGAATGTCTTCATGCTCCGCCGCGAACCGGAACCGTCCCTCGCCGATCTCCCGTTCGATCCGAGTGAGCCCGGCGATCAGCTTGTCCGCTTCGCGCTTTGTCAGGACGCCGGCGCGCTGGAGCGTCTTGCAGTGTGCAATGCTCCCGACGATGTCCTGCCGGTAGAGCCGGCGGTCGATCGCGAGCGACGACGTGAAGGCCTCGACTTTCGGGTCCGTACTCTGACGGAACCGGCCGCCCCAGGGCTTGCGCTGCTCGGGTTTTCTCTTCCCAGTCATCCGCGCCGGACTCCCTTCCCCTTCTTGCGCGAGGCTCGGATGGCCAGCCGCAGCGCGTTGAGGCGGATGAAGCCCTCGGCGTCCTTCTGGCTATAGACGTCATCCTCTTCGAACGTGGCCATGTCGAGCCGGTAGAGCGATCCTGGTGACCGCCGCCCGGCAACGGCGCAGGAGCCCTTATACAGCTTGACGCGGGCGGTCCCCGTCACGTCCCGCTGCGCCTCATCCACCGCCGCCTGAAGCATCTCGCGCTCCGGCGTGTGCCAGTAGCCGTTGTACACCATGTCCGCATAGCGCGGAATCAAGGCATCGCGCAGGTGCAGCACCTCGCGATCGAGCGTGAGGGACTCCACGGCACGGTGCGCCGCATGGAGGATCGTCCCGCCCGGCGTTTCGTACACGCCCCGCGACTTCATGCCGACGTAGCGGTTCTCCACCAGATCGACGCGGCCGATCCCGTGCGCGCCGCCGAGCGTATTGAGATGCGCCAGCAGTGCGGCCGGCGAGAGCCGCTTGCCGTCCACGGCGACGGGGTTGCCTTCTTCGTACTCGATCTCGGCGTAGGCCGGCTTCGCCGGCGCCTTCTCCGGCGCCACGGTCATCTGGAAGATGTCGTTCGGCGCCTCCTCCCACGGATCCTCCAAAATCCCGCCTTCGTAGCTGACATGAAAGAGATTCTGGTCGGTGCTGTACGGCTTGGCCTTCGTCGCGGCCACCGGAATCCCCTGCTGCTGGGCGTATTCGATCAGTTCCCGGCGTGACCGGAACTCCCACTCGCGCCAGGGCGCGATGATCTTAACCGCCGGATTCAGCGCCAGGTAGGTCACTTCGAATCGCACCTGATCGTTGCCCTTGCCGGTCGCCCCATGGGCCACCGCATCGGTGCCTTCCTTCTCGGCGATCTCGATTTGCCGCTTCGCGATGAGGGGGCGGGCGATGGAAGTGCCGAGCAGGTAGCTGCCTTCGTACACGGCATTGGCGCGTAGCATGGGAAAGATATAGTCCCGGACGAAGGTCTCCCGCAGATCTTCGACATACACCTTGCTCGCGCCCACCTGCAGGGCCTTGGCTTTGACGGTCTTCAGGTCTTCTCCCTGGCCCAAGTCCGCGCAGAACGCCACGACCTCGCAGCCATAGGTTTCCTTGAGCCATTTGAGGATGACCGACGTGTCGAGCCCGCCCGAATAGGCCAGCACGACTTTCTTGATCATATGTCGGCTGCGCATCATCGTTACCGATCCCTGAGGAGCTTGATGAGAATGGCCTTCTGCACGTGGAGCCGGTTCTCCGCCTGGTCCAGCACGACCGACTGCGGGCCGTCCAGCACGTCCGCGGTGATCTCCTGGCCCCGATGCGCGGGTAGACAGTGCATCACGATCGCATCGGGGTCGGCGGCCCCCACCAAACGCCCGTTGAGCTGATAGGGTCGAAGCGCTTCAGTCCGCTGGGCTTCCTCGTTTTCACGCCCCATGCTGGTCCAGACATCGGTGTAGAGCACGTCGGCGCCCTTCACGGCGATATAGGGGTCTTGTACAACCTCGATGACCACGTCGGTCCGTTCGGCGCGCTCGCGGGCCCATTCCACGATTGAAGCGTCCGGCTCGTACCCCTGCGGACAGGCCACGCTGATCGCCAGACCCATGATGGCCGCGCCTTCAATCAGGGAATTGGCCACGTTGTTGCCGTCACCGACGTACGCGATCTTGATGCCCTTCCAGCGCCGCTTTTTTTCCCGGATCGTGAACAGGTCCGACAGCACCTGGCAAGGATGGTGCAGGTCCGTCAACCCGTTGATGACGGGAATCGTGGCGTTGCGCGCCCACTCTTCGACGGTCCGGTGCTCGTGGCACCGGATCACCAGCCCGTCCAGGTAGCGCGAGAGGACGCGCGCCGTATCGGCCACGGTCTCCCCGCGCCGCATTTGAATATCCGCGACCGAGAGAAAGATGGACTGCCCGCCGAGCTGGTTCATCCCGGCCTCGAAGGAGACACGGGTGCGCGTCGACGGCTTCTCGAAGAACAGCCCCAGCGTCTTGCCGCTCAATCGCTGGGCGGAGAGGGCCCGCCGGCGCATGGCCTTCAGCTCGGCGGTCTCTTTGAAGAGGGCGAGCACCGATTCCCGCGACAGGTCGCGGACCGCCAGCAAGTGGGTCGCAGGGGACGTCATCGCCGGGCCTCGATCACATCGCCCAACGTGGTGACGACCCGGTCGATCTCCGCATGCGTGACGATCAACGGCGGGGCGAACCGCAGCACCCGCTCGCTCGTCGCGTTGGCCAAAATGCCGCGCTTGCGCAGATCGTGG
>Ga0207684_10000607_pt1 | contig 42607 bp, 43 predicted proteins | sample KBSK5501metaG_FD_184342 | JGI IMG/M metagenome (GOLD analysis project Ga0207684, IMG submission 184342) | Corn, switchgrass and miscanthus rhizosphere microbial communities from Kellogg Biological Station, Michigan, USA - KBS K5-50-1 metaG... | ecosystem: Host-associated > Plants > Roots >... | reverse complement strand
CACAACCAGGAAATAGGACACCAGGGACATGAGCTCCCAGGCCAGCAGAAAAAAGAATCCATCATCGGCCAGGACCACCAGCGTCATCGAGAGCAGGAATGCGTTGAAAAGCGAACCCAGGGCCCCGATCGAGTAGCGTCCGTAGAACTCACGGACGTAGCCAAGGGCGTAGACGGCGACCGCCGCACCACACACTGAGATAAGCAAGACGAATAGGGAAGAGAGAGGATCGAGACGAATGGAATAGGTTAACAGCGGCAGGGAGGAAGGAATGCTGACATGATACGGGACCTCGGCGGTCAATCCTCCTACGCCTACCCCGATCCCGCCCATGGCCCCCAAAAAGGCCGCCCCGTGGGCCGATATATTCTGAATGGTAGGACAGCGGCGGGTTAGCAGCGGGAGGAGAATACCCAGACTGTATCCGGTGAGGCCGATCAGGAACGCAAGCTGGATCACGAACCGTGTTGCTCCACGAACGTAGACTGCACGGATGTTCTATTATGTCGCCCGATCTTCGAAACCGGAGGCCCCGATCAAAGCATATGCTGTCTGCGGGTTCGTGTCGAATCAGCCGTGGTACAACAGTTATTTAACATCTTCGCCTAATACTTGCAAATATTTTATGGATGTTCACAGTGATCGAAAGGAAATTGGATTGGCGGTGGCTCCCCGGGCAGGACTCGAACCTGCGACCATTCGGTTAACAGCCGAACGCTCTACCAACTGAGCTACCGGGGAATCACGGCTGAATGGCGGATTTTATAGCATAGCCGGGAGGGGAAGCGCAATTCCGGAGGGTGCTCCGGGGCCTAGAATCCGCCGATCCGCCCTTCGTCCTCGTCAATGTCCTCGGTCGAATCCTCATCGCCGCCTATGCCCGCATAATGGCGCGCCCAGGACATGTAAATATGCCCGCTGTCCTTCAAGGCATCAGCGCTTTTGGCCATCTGGATAATTTCAGAGGGATCGCTCCCTTTTTTCTTGAGTTCGGTCAAATAGTCTTCGAAAGCTTGGTTCACCCTCGCCAAGGCTTCTTGCGCCCCTTGGACCGACCGTCTGATGTCGTCATTCATGATAAACTCCTCCCGGGTCGCTCCAACAAAAAGCCCCACGACGCTGTCGCCATGGGGCTCTTCGCAATCCTTCTGAACAGAGCGGACTACCCCGCGTACGCCTGGCCCAACCCCGCCGATTCTCCGTGTTTGGCCAACAGCTTGCCGTCGGCGCCCATGGCCAGCATCTCGACGGCTTGATGCTTGGCGGCATCGCAGACTACCTTGCAGAGCTCGCATCCCTTGCAGACATCCGTCACGACTTTGGCGACCATCTTGGTGGTATCCAAGAGAATGCAGTCCGCCTCGGGGCAGTACATGATGCAGAGACGGCATCCCTTTTTCGCCACACACTTTTCATCCGTCACCACCGCTACGTTATACATGCGTCCGCCCTTTCCTTCCGTTACGCCGCCGCGACTAGCAATTCGACGTGATTCTTCTCGGCCCATTCCACTCCCAGATCATAGGCTTTCTTCACGACCGCCAGGTTCTTGGCGAGCAACTGCTCCTTCTTCGCGAATTTCTTCGTGATCGCCTGATCGAGAGTCGCGGTACCGCCCGATGCGACATATTTCTTGCCGAACCGATCCTGGAGCGCCAAGTCCAATGCTTGCATTGACACGCACTGGGTAATTCCGGCGACAGACCCGATCATGCCCATGTTCGTGGACAATTCAGTACTCGCAATCTCGAGCGCGATCTCGGTGGCATTCACGTAATACACGGCCACTTCCAGATCGGCCAGACGCTGTTTATCTTCGTCGGTCAACAATTCCATGTTGGAGTTGATGATCACCAGCCCGCCCCGCTTGATGCCGGAATAGAACGGCATGGTGTAGCTCTTGCCCTGGTTGATGACCTGCGGATGGAACACCTCGATGACCTCGGGGTACACCAACTCGCCCCGGTCGTAAATCCGCTCCACCCCGATCCGGACATAGGCTTCGGCCGGCGCCATCCGTTTCTCGGCTCCGAAGAACGGATTGGAGATTGCCTGCCTGCCGTCTTTCGACGCCGCCATCGCCATGACATGGGCTGAGGTCACCACGCCCTGGCCTCCCAACCCGGACATTCGAATATTGATCCGTCGCTTAATCATGCGCCGTTTCCTCCCTCAAGCAATTAGGCCTGCGCCAACGCTTCCTTCTCAGCCGATTTCCGGGTCTTTTCTTTCTCGGCACGATCAGCGAGGAAAGCCTTCGCCTCATCCGAGATGTACTCCTTGAAAGCGAACCGCTCGCCCGGCTTCTCCGAGTCACGCATCTCCTGCAAGCCTTCCATGCTGTTCTTGCCGATCTCCAGGATGCACGGGGTATAGAGCTGGAGGTACGTCGGCCCGATTTCGCGGGCGATATACACGGCGTTTTTGATCACCCTCTCGACAAGAGAGGGCTTGCTGACCGTGCAGTTCACGACATATACGCAACCCGACTCTTTGGCGATCTCCGGCAAACGCACCTTGTCGAACGTCTTGCCGAGCGGCGCCATCTTCGCCACGAAGCCCTTCTGCATCAACCCGCTTTCCTGGCCGCCCGTGTTGGCATACAGCTCATTGTCGAAACAGATCGTCGTGAACTTTTCCTGGCGGAACCAGGACTGAAGCGTGTAATCCAATCCGATGTCCACCGTGGCGCCATCCCCGGCCAGGACCACCACATCCTTTATCCGTCCAGGGAAACGCACAGTGAGTGCCCGCTTCAAACCAGACGCGATGGCGTTCTGGTTCCCGAAGAGCGAATGGATGTTGTGGATGCCGACGTGCGGGAAGACCAGGCTGGTGCAGCCCGTCGATCCCACCATGACCGTGTCTTCGGGATTCGGCAGGGACGCCAGAATGTACCGGAAGGCCATGGACTCGGGACAGCCGGCGCACAGGGAGTGCTGCTCGATCAGCTCCTTCTTGACCCCGACATCCTTCCAGCCCCGGCTTTCCTGGCCCCAGGTGGCGTTGGTCACCAGCGCCTGGTATTCCGGCGGCATGATGTCGAAGAACTCTTCGCAGATCTCAATCCGTTCCTTGCTCATGTGATGGTTCCTCCCTGCAATTCCCTGCGTTTAAAGTCTTTTCAGCTGCCCCGTCCGGCCAGCGTCGCCACGGATTTCCCGAGCGCCCGTTGGATGTGCTCGACGATCACTTCCGGCGGCATCGTCATCCCACCGGCCACATGCGGACCGGCGATCACGCGATCGCTGTCTGGAACAGTGGCCTTGATTTCCCGAGCCATCCAGCCCGCCACGTTGAACTCCGGCACGAAGATATACTTGGCACTCTTCGTCGCCTCGCGAATCTCATGGTACGGCCAGGGCCTCAAGGATTTGATCTTGACCAGCCCGACCCGCAACCCTTCCTCGGCCAGCAAGCGGATGGCCTCACGCCCCTGTGACACGGCCGTGCCCGATGACACGATGAGGATATCGGCGTCCACGTTTTCGGTTTCGATCAGGCCGTGCAGCAACGGAATCGTGTGCTTGCGGGACCGCTCGATGGCCGCCCGAACCTCCTGCTGCCAGGAGGCATGGGTCGCGTAGCTGATGTAGTTGCTCTTCATGACGAAAGGGTCGCGCATCATCCGGACCGGCGGGCACTCCATGTCCATGCAGGGCACGGGCGACCGGTACGGATCGTACGGCGGCAGGCACATGTCCACCGGCGTCAGGTTCACGACGTCCTTCGTGTGCGTGACAAAGAACCCGTCGCAACAGATGGCAATCGGCAGGTGCACGTCGGGCTGCTCCGCCACCATGAAGCCCATGAGAATCCAGTCATAGAAATCCTGCGCCGTCTCCGCATGCCAGACCAGCATGCCGGTCTCGAGGAGGAAGTAGATTTCCAGCGTGTCCGGCTGGATGCTCAACGGCGAATTGATGCCGCGGCAGGTCACGATCATCTCGATCGGCAGACGCGCTCCCGACCACATCGGGAAATTCTCCATGGCTCGCATGGTCCCGGGCCCGGCCGTCGTCGTGAACACGCGGGCCCCGCCGAACGCCCCTCCTGCGCACTCCGACATCACGCCGAATTCGTTCTCGCCGCGCATATAATCGGTGACATAGCCTTCAGCGTACAGCTCGCCGATCAGCGCCGCCGCTTCGCTCTGGGGCGTGATGGGATAGGCCACCATCAGATCCACGCTGGCCCGCCTGATCGCCTCCTTGATGACTTCGCTCCCGGTAAAAAACGACGGGATGCGCGGCGCCTCAAAAAACAGATGATAGGGATCAGTAAACGTCTGACCCTTTTTATTCTTGGTGCCGATGATTGAGTGGCTGTCCATCGGGTTGGCCTCCTAATTAATTCCTGGTTCCACCGGCATGATCCTTCTTTTCCAGCGCGGCGACATGCTTCTTGAGCGCGCCGAACGGCACCGCGTCTTTCAATTTCTTCACCCACTCCGCCAGATGCATGATCTTTTCGACCGACGCGTCCCGAAACGACAGGCAGGCGTCTTCATGGCCCGCCTGGGCGCACATGGCGATAGTATAACAGTTCGTGCCCCCGCGGATGATCTTGAGGGAAAGATTGGCCTGATGGCAGTGGACCCCCACGAACATGCAGACATCAATTTTGTTGTGCCAGATCGTCAGGTTCGGGTGATTGGGATTGATCTCAACCTCGGGATTGATCTTCGGATATTTGGGCCGGTAATCCGGCATCGGGATCAGCATGGGCTTGGCCTCTCGAGGCGCGCATTCCTTCAAGGTCTCGTATAAGAACTTGATCGCCTTGGCCTTCTTCTTGGCCTTTTCATTCCACGCCCACAACACGAGGGGACCTGGAAAGATCGTGGGAACCGTCCCGCCCAGAAACATCCGGGCCGCTTCCTCAAAAGCTTCTTCCTCAGGAACAATCCGCCCATTGATGTGCGCCTGTCCGGGGTCCGGCAACGCATTGCCCATCGACGCCGCAGACGGCGGCAGGAACGCTTCAGGACCGGGTCGAACTGTATATTGACCAGGCTGTTGATTCATGCCATTCCCTTGGGCGAGCCCTTTATCCTGCAAGGTTCTGGACAAACGGAGAAATAGTATCACCAGGGTATATTTTTGGCTCTGGAAATGCAATCACAAAGAAGACCTACCCCCCGATGCAAACGGGCTATTTGCCCCTCCGAAGCTAGGCCTTTTGCCCCACGAACAATCAGGCCGAAAATTGGATTCTTCTCGTTGAAAATCTTCATAATTTTACCCGTACCCTCGCTCTCTTGTCAAACCGATTTTGCCTGAATTGGGAAGCTTCCAAATTGATTTCTCTGCCCTCCGGATTCTATAATGCCGCCCTCTCACATGCGCACACCGGAACTGAAGTCTACCATCCCCTTCTCCGCTTCCAACCCGTCCAGCGCTCGGCTGGCCTCGCTGATCGAAATCAGCCGTCTCCTCACATCATCGGTGGTTGACCTCGATCACCTCCTCGGCCTGATTCTGAAGACATCCAGCCAGCTGGTGGGATCAAAAGACAGCAGCCTTCTCCTCATCGACCCGGCGACCCAAGAACTGGTGTTCGTCATGGCGCAGGGCTCGGTCAGCGACAAGCTCAAGATGGTCCGGCTGGAGCCCGGAGAAGGGATCGCCGGCTGGGTGGTGAAACACGGGAAGGCGGTGCTGGTGAATGATGTCGAGCGGGACCCCCGGTTCACGGCCAAAATCGACAAGGCAACCGGTTTTCGGACCCGCGCTATTCTCGCCGTCCCGCTACAGGACCGCGGGAAAACGATCGGCGTCATCGAGGTGCTGAACCCTCACAAGGACAACCAGTTCGATCAGGAGGACCTCGAACTCCTGTCCGCGTTTGCCGCCCATGCCGCCGTGGCCATCAGAAACGCCCGCCTCGTCACGTCCATCAAAGAAACGAACCGGTATCTGCAGGCGGAGATCGACGAGCGCTACCGGACCCTCATCGGGAAAAGCACCAGCATCCAAACAGCGGTCCGCGCCGCTCAGAAAGTGGCGGAGGCTTCCGCGACCGTCCTCTTGCTCGGCGAAACCGGCGTGGGGAAGGAAATGTTCGCGCGGGCCATCCATGCCTGGAGCCCTCGCGCGGTCAAGCCCTTCGTCGCCGTGAATTGCGTCGCGCTCGCGGAGGGCCTGCTGGAAAACGAACTGTTCGGCCATGAGAAGGGCGCGTTTACCGGCGCGCACGAGAAAAAGAAGGGCCTGCTGGAGTTGGCGGAAGGCGGCACGATCTTTCTCGATGAAATCGGCGACACCAAACCGGAGTTTCAGGCAAAGCTCCTGCGCGTCCTTCAAACGCACCAATTCGAGCGCGTGGGAGGAACGGCCCTTATCAACGTGGACGTTCGCTTCATCGCCGCCACCAACAAAGATCTGGAGCGCGCCGTTCGTGCAGGAAGCTTCCGCAAAGATCTCTTCTTCCGGCTCAATGTGGTGACCATCACCGTGCCGCCCCTGCGCAACCGCAAGGAGGACATCCCGGCACTGGCCACCTTCTTCCTGCAGCGGTACAGTCGGGACATGAAACGCTCCAAGATGACCCTCAGTCCCGACGCGATGAAACAGCTCACGAACCACCACTGGCATGGAAACGTCCGAGAACTCGAGAACGTCATCGAGCGCGTGGTGGTGCTGGCCGCCGGGGATGTGATCGGCCCGCACGATCTCATGCTAAGTTCCGGCAACGCCTCTGACGCATTGGTCGAATCGCTGCTGGACCTCCCCTTCCACGATTCCGTTCAGGCGCACAAGAAGGCCCTCCTCCACTACGCCATCAACAAGACCAAGGGTAATAAAACCCAGGCGGCCGCCCTGCTCCAACTCCAGTCCACGTATCTGTTCCGCCTGTGCAAGCAGCTGGGCATCATGTGAATTCCGAAGACTCTGGGTCTCAGAAACGCCGTCGCAGGCTGGGTGAGGTCCTGCTGGAGGAGGGTCTGCTGTCCCAGGACCAGCTCAGCAAGGCCTTGGAGGAGGGCACCCGGACGGGGAAACGCCTGGGTGAAGTCTTGGAGGCCCAGGACATCGTTTCGGAATACGACATCGCCTGCCGCCTCTCGCATCAACTGGGCTACCTCTTCATCGATCTGACCGGGGAGAAGCTGGACCCCGACCTCTCTGCGATCATTCCCGAACCTCTCGCCAAGCGCTATCAGGTCGTGCCCGTCCGGCTCGAAGGAAAGTCCCTGACCATCGCCATGGCCGACCCTTTCGACTATAAGGCCATCCAAGACCTGTCCTTCGTGAGCGGCTGCACCGTAAAACCGACACTCGCGGGACGGTCCGCCATCAAAGAGGCGTTGGAGAAGATCTACACCAAGCAGAAGGAGGAGGGAGAGGCGACCAACCTCGACCGTTTCCTGGGGGACAGCACCGAGGAGTTCAGCGAGGAACTGCTGGAAGTGCTTGTCCAGGACGCCCAGCCCACGGCGGCCGAGATCCAGAAACTGGAAGAAGCGACCCGCCAGGCTCCCGTCGTCCGTCTCTGCAACATGATCATGACCCAGGCCGTCCGCGCCCGGGCCAGCGACATCCACGTCGAGCCGACCCCAAAAGACACGATCGTACGCTACCGCGTGGATGGTCTCCTCCGCGAGGCCGTGCGCTTGCCGAAGGGTATACACGCGTCGCTCGTCTCGCGCTTCAAGATCCTCTCCCTCTTGGACATTGCTGAGCGACGCACTCCGCAGGACGGCGCCATGCGTGCGAAGATCGAAAAGCGCGAGATTGATTTTCGTGTGTCCTCCATGCCCACGGTTCACGGCGAGAAGATGGTCCTCCGGATCACGGACCAGTCGAAATCCTTGATTCGTCTGGAGACCATCGGTCTGTCCGAGAAAGATTATGCCTCGGTCAAGTCGTTGGCCACTCGCCACAGGGGAATCATCCTGGTGACGGGGCCGACGGGAAGCGGGAAGACGACGACCCTCTACGCCATGATCAACGCGATCAAGTCGACGGCGATCAATCTTCTTACCGTCGAGGACCCGGTCGAGAGCACTATCGAGGGCATCAACCAGACGCAGGTCAATCCGGATGCGGGGCTGACCTTCGCCAACGCCCTCCGGTCCATCCTGCGCCAGGATCCGGATGTCGTCCTGGTGGGCGAAATCCGTGACCAGGAGACTGCCGAGATCGCCTTCCGGGCCGCCATGACCGGCCACCTGGTCCTCTCCACCCTGCATACCAACGATGCCCCGTCGGCCATCACGCGGCTCATCGATATCGGCATTCCCCGCTACCTCGTGGCGTCGCAGGTCGAGGGCGTCATCGCCCAGCGTCTGGTCAGGACGATCTGTCCCCATTGCAAGGAGAAAACGACCCCTTCTCCGGCGACGCTCATGGCTTTGAGAATCCCGCCGGAGACCTTAACGAACCTGCAGTTCTATGCGGGGAAGGGCTGCTTCCAGTGCGGGAGGACCGGCTATGTGGGACGGACCACCATCATGGAGATCCTCGACCCCACCGCACGGATGCGCGAGATGATCTCGACTGAGAGCTCGGAACAAGACTTGCGCCTCGCGGCCCTCGCGGTCGGTCTGACCACACTGGGCGAGAACGGCCTCAACAAAGCCAAGGCGGGCATTACGACACTCGAGGAGCTGTTGCGCGTGGTCGACGTGACGAACAAAACCGAGTCGCTTTGTCCGACCTGCGCCCGGATCGTCGAGTTCGACTTTGCGGCCTGTCCCTATTGCGAGACGGCGCTCAGCCGCAACTGCTTCGGCTGCCGGCGCTCCCTCAAGCTGGAGTGGAAGATCTGCCCCTACTGCGGCACCCGTGCTGGGGCGGCGCGCTGAGTTTCACAAAAACGCGATCGCCAGTTCGTCGGCCATCATCATTCCGGCGGGACTCGGCCGGAGCCTCTCGCCTTCCCAGGCAAGCCACCCCTCGCGGGTCAGCCTTTCGATCGGCCGACGAAAGCGTTCGATCGGGTCGAGGCGATACCGGCGCGCCAAGGGACTCACGCGCACGCCTTCAACGGTCCGAAGGCCGAAAGCCATCGCCTCCCGCAGGCGCAGGTCAGGCGTCCCCGTTTCCCGTTCTGCGACCGGCGCCAAGCCGGACGTCACGAGCCGGCGGTACTCGTCCAGCGACTCCACATGGCTGAACCGGTCTCCGTCCAGATATGAGTGGGCGCTGGGCCCGAAGCCAAGCCACTCGCGATCGGTCCAGTAGCCGAGATTGTGCCGGCAGGCATAGCCGGGCCGCGCAAAATTCGAGACTTCGTACTGGAGATAGCCGGCGGCGGTGAGGCGCTCACGCCCGATCCGATACAGGTCGGCCATCGTGTCTTCACCGGGCACAGTCAGGCAACCCTGTTGTGCCTCCCGGTAGAACGACGTGCCTTCTTCGAGGGTCAGTCCGTAGAAGGAGAGATGGTCAGGTTCTAAAGCAATTGCGGCATCCAGGGTGGCCAGCCAGCGGGCCGGTGAGTGATCCGGAAATCCATACATCAGGTCCAGACTCAGATTGGAAAAACTGGCTTGGCGGGCGGTACGGATGGCCAGCGCGATGTCTTCAACGTGGTGGGGCGTGCCCGCTCGCTCGAGATCCGCCTCGTCGAATGATTGCGCGCCGAAACTGATCCGGTTGATCCCGCCTGCGCGCAGGGCCCGCAAATCAGTTTTCTCCACCCCGGCCGGGTTGGCCTCGATGGTGATCTCGACCGTGGGAGTCACATCAAAGCTTTGACGGCACGCCTCCAAAATCGTGAGCAGTTGCTCGGCCGAGAGAGTCGTCGGCGTTCCTCCGCCGAAGTAGACCGTTTCGACCGGACGGCCGCGGAGCAGCCAGGCGCCGGCGGCGAGCCGGATCTCCGCGACGAGGTCCGCCACAAAGGCCGCGACCCGGTCGTCCTGATAGCCGCGCGTAAAAAATGCGCAGAACCGACACCGCCGTTCGCAGAACGGGATGTGGAGATACAGGCCCACGCCGTCCTGTCGCAAGGGCATCCGCCCGTTCATCGAGCGCTCACCACCAGATTGTCAATCAAGCGCGTCTCCCCGATCCAGACGGCCAGCAACAGCACCACGCGCCCCCGCACCCTGCGCACTTCATCGAGCGTGGCCGGATGCGCCACGGCGAGATAATCCAGCCGCGCCAGCGGCTCCGCCCAGATCAGCTTGGTCATGGCCGCCTCGATCTTTTTCACCGACCGCTCCCCGGCCCGAATCAACTCTCGTCCGGACGACAAGGCTTGATAGAGCACCGTCGCAGCCTTGCGCTCTGCCGGCGACAGAGACCGGTTGCGCGAGCTGAGGGCCAGCCCGTCCGGCTCCCGCACCGTGGGACGCACGACGATGGTCGTCTCCAGATTCAGGTCCGAGACCAGCCGTTCGACGACCACCGCCTGCTGATAGTCCTTCTGCCCGAAGAACGTCTGCTCGGGACGGACGATGTTCAGCAGCTTCGTGACCACCGTGGTCACGCCCCCAAAGTGTCCGGGCCGGGAGAGTCCCTCGTAGCGGCGCGTCAGGCGCTGCACGGACACGGCCGTCTCGAACGCCGGCGGGTACAGCTCGTGCGCGCGCGGGGCAAAGACGGCGTCCACGCCTTCCTGCTCACAGAGACGGAGATCCCGCGGCAGGGATCGAGGGTATCGGTCAAAGTCCTCCAGGGGACCGAACTGCAGGGGATTCACAAAAATGCTGACCGCCACCGCATCGCACGCCAGCCTGGCCGCGCGGATCAGCGCGCGGTGCCCGTCGTGCAGCGCCCCCATGGTCGGCACCAAGCCGATCGTCACCCCTTCGCGGTGGAGTCCTGCGGACCAGGCAGTCATGGCCTTGACGGATTGGATCCGCCGCATCACGCGTTCGGAAGGCCGCAGGCGCCGCCCGCGCTGGTCCAGGGAACGATGGACTCTTCCAGCCGCCGGACGTCGTGCGGATCCCGAAGAGCGGCCAATAGCGCGGACACAGTCTGGCCCAGCACCGGGTGACAAAAGCTTGGCGCCAGTTCGGCCAAGGGGACCAGGACGAAGCGGCGCTCGTGTAAACGGGGGTGGGGCACTTCCAACCCACGATCGTGAATGACCTGGTTCCCATAGAACAGGAGGTCGAGGTCCATCGTGCGCGGGCCCGCACCATGCTCCACGTCTCGACCCAGTCCTCGTTCCGTTTCCTTGAGAATCAGCATCAGCCGCCAAGGCGGCAACTCGGTTTCCACGCGCGCCACCAGATTCAGAAACGGTCCGCCGACCTCGCCCACCGGCTCCGTCTCGTACGTGGAGGAGTATCGAACCAGTTGGCTCTGCGGGAGCATGCCCAGCAACCCGAGCGCCCGCGCGCAGAGATCACGCCGATCTCCCAGGTTCGTCCCGATTCCAATATAGGCGTCGATCATCGGAGCGCTTAGAACCCGACCTTCTCCATGCGCGAGACCACTTCGAGCAGCCGTTCCTTTGGCGTGCAGAGCGTCATCCGGACATAGCCTTCGCCCACCTCGCCGAAGCCGTTCCCCGGCGTCGTGACGATGCCGGCCTTCTCCAGTAGATGCGCCGTGAGGGACGCGGACGTGAAGCCCTTCGGCACGGTGATCCAGGCACAGAACCCACCCTGGAGCGGCTCCACCTCCAAACCGAGCCGTTTCAGTCCAGGGAGCAACGCCTCCCGCCGCTCCTGGTAAATCGCTCGCATCCCTTCGGCCAGCGCATCCCCGTCCCGCAGGCCCGTGATGCCTGCTTCCTGAATGGCCGGGAAGACTCCCGAGTCCAGGTTGCTCTTGACCTTGCCGAGGCCGGCTAGCACCTGCTTGTGGCCGACGGCGAACCCGATCCGCCAGCCGGTCATGTTGAAGGTCTTCGATAACGAGTGGAACTCGACTCCGACGTCCTTGGCGCCGTCCGCTTCCAGAAAGCTGGCCGGCTTGCGCCCGTCGTAATAGATTTCGGAGTAGGCCGCGTCGTGACATACGATGATCCGGTGCTCGCTCGCAAACTCGACCACCCGCTTGAAGAAATCCTTTCCCGCCGTCGCCGACGTCGGATTGTTCGGGTAGTTGAGGAACATCATCTTGGCCTTGCGTGCGACGTCCTTGGGGATGGCCTGCAGGTCCGGCAGGTAGCGATTGGCCTTGAGCAGCGGCATCACGTACGGCGTGCCGCCGGCAAAGCCAGCCCCTACCAAATAGGGCGGATAGCCGGGGCTCGGCAACAGCACGACATCGCCGGGGTCCACGAAGGCCAGTGGCACGTGGCCGATCCCTTCTTTCGAGCCGATCAGCGTGAGCACCTCGTCAGCCGGGTTGAGCGAGACGCCGAAGCGACGCTTGTACCAGTCGGCCACCGCCTGCCGAAAGCTCAGCATCCCCTCATACGCGGGATACTGGTGGTGCTTGGGATTGCCGACTTCCTGCCGCATCCGCTCGACGATCGGCGCGGGGGTCGGCAGATCCGGGTCGCCGATGCCCAGGTTGATGATGTCCACCCCGCGGGCGATGGCCTTCTTCTTCATCTCATCGATCGCGGCGAACAGGTACGGCGGCAGGGTTTTGATCCGGTTCGCGGGCTCTATGGGAAATCCGGCCATGCGGTCACATGCTCCTTTCGTCGTGAGCGTCTTGAGACTACCAGGGTACTGCATGAGGAACGGAAAAGAAAAGGGATTTTGACAGGTCACCGACCGCGTGCTAGCGTGGATCATGTGCGGACGCTACAACCTGCAGACGCCCGCCGAGATTCTGGCCGAGCATTTCCAACTCAAGAAGGCGCCCTCGTTGAATCCGCGGTACAACATTGCGCCGGCCCAACCGATTGCCATGATACGGCTGCTTTCTCTCCAGAATGGGCGTGAGATGGAGCTGGTGCGATGGGGTTTGATTCCCTCGTGGGCGAAAGATCCCGGTATCGGCAACAAGATGATCGTCGCCCGCGCGGAAACCGTCTCGGAGAAGCCGGCCTTTCGGGAAGCCTTTGCGCGCAGCCGCTGCCTGATTCCCGCCGACGGCTATTACGAGTGGCAGCGTCAGGGCCGGATGGGACAGAGAAAACAGCCGTTCTACATCCGGATGAAAGACAAACGGCCCTTCGCCTTTGCGGGCCTGTGGGAGCGCTGGAGAGGACCGGACGGCAAGGCCGTTGAGACCTGCGCGATTCTGACCACCGAACCCAACCAGTCACTCAAAGAGATTCACGACCGGATGCCGGTAATCCTCGATCCCAAAGATTATGAGCAGTGGCTTGATCCCTACATCCGGCAAGCCGCACTTTTGCAGCCGCTCCTCCGCCCCTACCACGATGACGCGCTGACCGCCTATCCCGTCAGCCTCCGCGTCAACGACCCCGCCCACGACGACGCAGCCTGCACCGAACCGCTGTAAGTTACCGCGAGGGAATGATATTGTCTTTGAGGTTGGCCTGGGCGCCGGCGTGGACGACGATCCCGCCTCCGTTCTTGACGAGCCTGTTCCCGACGACCGCGCCCTTGGAGCCTGACTGAAAGACGACGGCCTCGTACAGGCTGTTCGCGATCACGTTGTTCTCGATCCGCACGTCGGAGTTCCCCGCGATTTTGATCCCATAGTCGTTATCGCGGATCTCGTTGCCGACCACTTCGCCCTGGGCGTCCGAGAACGAGACACCGATGGTCTCGCTGCCGCCGAGCAGGCTCTTTTCGATCCGGACATCCTTGGCCTGCTGGACGTACAGCTGTCCCTGGACGCGAATATTGGTGAGAAGAATCTTGGAGCCGTTGAAGATGCCGACAGCCAGCCCGCCGTTTTCGGAGATGGTCAGATCGCGGATCTCGATGTCGTGGGCCCCGTACGGCCACTTGCCGATCCGGAACGCGCCGACCCGCTTCAGCCCGAGGATCGTGACTGTGTCGCGTGACTCGCCCACAAGCCGCAACCGGTCCTTGCTGTGCACGACCACGTCTTCCCGATAGTGACCGGCCTTGATGACGATGGTATCGCCTGGCTTGGCACTGTCGATCGCCTCCTGGATCTCGGAAAAAGCGCCGGAGCCGTCCTGGGCCACGACCACGACTCGGCCGGCGGACGCGCCGTCGGCCATCGCCGCTCCGCTCGAGAGAAAGATAACAAAAGACGCCGCGAGCGGAGCACCCCAAAAAGTAGCCTGTCCCCCTTTCAGCCTCACCGGAACGCCGGCGTGCCCATCAGGCGAACCAGATCCACCATCGCCTTAAATCCTTTGCGGCAGGCCAGCGAGTGCAGATTACTCCAGAGAGACCCGCCCTCCGGCAGCGCGCCCGCCACCTTCTTGAACTCATAGATCACCTTATCCGCCCTGCCGCCTTCGGCATGGGACTGCATCCACCCGGTCGTCAGATAGGCCATGGCATCGCCGAACACCACCGCCTGCGGGTCGGTCAGTCCCAAGCGCTTCCCTGCCTGATAGGCGATCGCCGCATACACCTCGCTGTGATCCGCGTCCTGTAACCGAACCTCCTGCGCCTGCGCCTGCGACGCCAGCTTCATCGTCGGGTCCCTGGTCTCCTCTCCGCCACGGATCGCCTGCCCGCGAAGCCCGGACTTCTCCAGCTTGAGGAGCCCTTGCACTGCCACCACCGAGACCGCCGGCGGCAACCCTTTCCGGTCCCGCGCCTCGACAATCCGCCATTCGTCCAGGTTCAGCTCACCAATGTCGCCGGCCTGGGAGATCGCCTTTTTGAAACGCTCCCACTCCACCGCCAATTGGGCTTTCATGGCCTCATCGAGAAGATCGGTACTCATCGCGTGCGGGATTGTACAGGCCTTTGTCGCGGCGATGCAATGTGCTAGAGTTTCGCCATGTTGCTTGTAGGCTTAACGGGCGGAATCGCGACCGGCAAGAGCACGGTCTCGCGGCTCTTCGTGGAGTGCGGGGGCCGGCTCATCGATGCCGATGTGCTGGCGCGGGAAGTGGTGGCGCCGGGCAGACCTGCCCTGCAGCAGATCGTCACCGCCTTCGGGAAAGACATGCTCCGCCCGGACGGCACGCTGGATCGAGACCGTCTCGGCAAAGCGGTCTTCGGGGACGCCAAGAAACTGGCGCGGCTGAACGCCATCGTCCACCCTTACGTGGCGGTCGAGCAGGAACGGCGCTGCCGCGAGATCGCCGCACAGACGCCCCATGCCGTCGTCATCTATGACGCGGCGTTGCTGATCGAAGCGAACGCACGCATCCGCATGGACCGGCTTCTCATCGTGACTGCGGATGAGCAGACTCAGATCGCGCGTCTCAAAAACCGGGATCATCTCTCGACGGAAAACGCGCGCACACGCATCGCCGCCCAAATGCCGCTGGCGGAGAAGGTCAAGCTGGCGGATTATGTGATTGACGGCACCTTGCCGTTAGAGAAGCTCCGCGCGGAAGTCCGGCGCATCTACGACGACCTTACGCGCCAGGCCTGAGAAATCTTTTCAGCGCAGGGGGGCTGGCCGCAGCGGCTGGCCGGTGGCTGCCTGGTAGGCTTCGGCCAGCGTCTTCACTTCCGTCAGGGTAATCTCGTAGCTCCTTCCCTGCAACGTCATATCCATCGAGCCCTGGCCAACCGGAAAAATCAGCTGCCGATACTTAATATGCCGGCACGCCTTGATCTTGTCCTCCAAGCCTCCCACGGGTCCCACCTCAAGCCTCATATTGATGGTGCCGGAGAGGCACACGTCGGATCTGAACGGATCGCCCAGGATGGCGGAGGCGACGGCGACCGCCCACGTGATGCCGGCGCTCGGACCGTCCAAGGAGAACCCGGCCATCCTGTCCAATACAGGAGCTCTCGGCACGTGCAAGCGGGCTCTGAGATAATGCAGGTCATACCCGACAGCCTCGGCGGCCGCCGCGACCGCCGTTTCAAAAGTGGCGACGCTGCTTCCCTGGAAATGATGATCGGAGGAAATATCCGGCCCCGTCCCTGCCGCAACATGGCTCACCGCGAGATGGACCAGAGCGGAATCCCACGGATTCGGCACGTAACCGGCCTGACCTTTCACGGAAGGCGGAACCAAGAGCACCGGCACCTGGAGGCGAGCTTCCGGGAAGGGATGGGATGATCGCGGCGCCGGTTCCCCGAGCCCAGGGGCTGTCGGGAGGAAGAACGTTGAAGGTTGCGACAAGGGAGAGGCTTCCACGGGCGATTGTGCCAGGCCCCTATAGATCTGCACAGAACCTTCCCCTCCAAGCCATCGGCAGTCAGGCCCCTCAGAATCGGTGTAGAGCTCCGTCTGATGGGGGCCCGGACAGACCCAGGTGCCGGCCCCCGCAGGGGCCCGATCAAGAAGCACAAGCGCTGCGATAAAGAAGATTCCGCGGAGGAGAAGTTGCGCGGGTCGGAGCCCTTGGCAAGACATGGGAACCCTCCCAATCAACAAGGTTCCCCATGTCTAACCCAATCCGCCACGTTAAGCAAGAACCTTTTTCATCAAAGTACGGCACCGTGCATTCACCCGCTTCTTGTGATAGATTTCTCCCATGCGGAACGTGGTCATCATGGGGTCGGGGCCGGCGGGGCTCACTGCCGCGATCTACACGGCGCGCGCGAATCTCTCGCCGCTGCTGATCGAGGGGATACAGGCCGGCGGCCAATTAGCCCTCACCACCGAGGTCGAAAACTACCCCGGCTTCCATCACGCCATCATGGGGCCCGAGCTCATCAAGGAGATGCGGGCTCAGGCCGAACGGTTCGGCACCGAATTCCTGCGGGGCGACGTGTCGTCCGTGGACCTGAAGGCCACGCCCCTCACCCTCACGATCGAAGGAGAACAGACCATCCAGACCCGCACACTGATCATCGCCTCGGGAGCGTCCGCGAACATGCTGGGGCTGCAATCTGAGCGGCGCTTGATCGGACACGGCGTCTCCACCTGCGCCAACTGCGACGGGTTCTTTTTCCGGGGCAAGGAGCTCGTGGTGGTCGGCGGCGGCGACACCGCGATGGAAGAAGCGACCTTCCTCACGAAGTTCGCCACGCGCGTCACGGTCGTGCACCGCCGCGACACACTGAAGGCTTCCAAGATCATGCAGGACCGCGCCAGGAAGAACCCGAAGATCGGCTTCCTCTGGAACACGGTGGTCGAGGAGATCCTGGGAGACACTGTGGTCACCGGCGTCCGGCTCATGGACCTCAAGACCGGCGCGGTCACCGAGAAGCCCTGCGACGGCGTTTTCGTGGCGATCGGCCATTCGCCCAACACGAAACTGTTTGCGGGCCCGTTGGCGCTGGACGCGAAAGGATATATCCTGACACACGACGGTACCAAGACCAGCCTCCCCGGCGTGTTCGCCGCGGGAGACGTGCAGGACTACGTCTATCGCCAGGCCGTCACCGCCGCCGGCTCCGGCTGCATGGCCGCCATTGACTGCGAGCGCTACCTGGAGTCGCTCGGCTACTAAGCTCCTCGCCACTAGGAGCACAGCATGTATTACGTCATCGCGCACTACCATGAACTGGCGCTGAAGGGCCGCAACCGGCCCTTCCTGGTGGACCGGCTCGTGCGGAACATCCGCGAGGCCTTCCGCGACATCAGCCACTGCCACGTCGAGAGCCTGGCCGGCCGCATTCGTATCTCTCTGCAAGATCCCGGGCAGTGGGCCACCATCAAATCCCGGCTCGACGCGACATTCGGCCTGGCCAACTTCGCCCCCGTCCAGTACGTCTCGAGCAACCTTGACACCATGACCGCGGCGATCTGCGAGACTGTCCAAGGCCTCTCGTTCCACACGTTCCGCGTCACCACGAAGCGGGCCGACAAATCCTATCCGTTGACCTCGATGGAAGTGGATCGCCACGTCGGCGCCGCCGTCGTGGAGCAGACCGGCGGTCACGTGAGTCTCAAGAATCCAGAGCTGACCATCTTCATCGAAATCCTGGGAGCGGGGGCCTACTACTATTGTGAACGGTTCCCCGGCGCCGGGGGCCTGCCGGTCGGCATGTCCGGCAAAGTGGCTTGCCTGCTGTCCGGCGGCATTGACTCGCCGGTCGCCGCCTATCGCATGATGAAGCGGGGCTGCCGGGCCCTCTTCATCCACTTCCACGGCCATCCATTCGTCACCCGCGCCTCCGCCGAGAAAGCCGAAGAACTGGCCCAACGCCTCACGCGGCACCAGTACTACTCACGCCTGTACCTGGTTCCCTTCGGCGACATCCAGCGGCAGATCGTCCTGTCGGCGCCGGCGCCGCTCAGGATCGTCCTCTACCGGCGGCTGATGGTTCGGATTGCGGAGGAGCTCGGTCGGTCCAACAAATGCTGGGCGTTGGTGACGGGCGACAGTTTGGGACAGGTCGCCTCGCAGACTGCAGGGAATATCACGGTCATCGATGAAGCGACCACCCTGCCCTTCCTCCGACCGCTGATCGGCATGGACAAGGCGGAGATCACGGAGCAGGCGCAGAAGATTGGGACCTATGAGACCTCGATCGAGCCGGATCAGGACTGCTGCCGGCTCTTCATGCCGCCGAACCCCGCCACGCAGGCGAAGCTGGAAGACGTTCGACGGGCCGAGTCCCGTCTGGACGTGTATGGACTGGTCAAACAAGCGCTGGAAAAAGTCGAGCTTCGCGAGTTCAAATTTCCGTAGCGTGGGGTACGCTGAATGAGCGTGACCTGTCCCAAATGCGGCTTCACACAGGACTTCGGCACCGAGTGTGTGCGGTGCGGCATCATCATGGCTCGCTACAAACCTCCGCCGGTCTCACCGCCGCAACCGACGCTTCCCGCTGACAGTCCCTCTCCGCAACCCTCCTCCCGCGGATTTTTTCAAGAGTTCATCAGGGAATTCGGCCGAGCGCTCCGGTGGGTCATGCCGGTCGTGGCGATCGTGGTGCTGCTCGCCATCCTCCGCCAAGCGCCGCCTCCGCAGATCAAGACCAATCCCCAGGCAGCGCAGCGTCTCGAGGCCAAGTTCCAGGAGCTTCAGGCGGCTGCTTCGGCGGGCCAGCCGTATACGCTGCAAATGAACGAAGCCGAGCTGAACGCCTGGTTGGCTCGGAGCCTGGCGCTGGCGCCCCAAGGACCGGCTGGAGGGACACCGGCAAGCGTCGAAGAAGCTCAGTCCACGATGCGGGACCTGAAAATCGAGCTGCTGGGCGACAGCCTACGCGCCTACGTGGTCTTCGACTTCCACGGAAAGAATCTCTCGTTGCTGCTGGAGGGCAGGCTCTTCATACAAAACGGCTACCTGCGGTTTGCGCCGACGAGCGGGAAGCTCGGCTCGCTGCCGATCCCTCAGGCCACGCTGGACAGAGCCGTCAGCGGCCTGTTCGATTCGCCGGCGAACAAGGAAAAGTTTCTCCTGCCGACGGAAGTCAGAGACGTTCGGATCGAAAACAGCGCGGTGGTCGTCGCGTACCGATGAAAGTGACTCCTCGAACCGTACGCTTTGCGAACCATGCGGTTTGAGCTACGAGGACCGCAGTTTAAGCCTCAATCGGCTGGTGAGGCACGACGTTGAAAAACATTATTGCTCTCAGAGCTTCCGTCCGGTCATCAATTCGTAAGCCTCGTCAATTGTGCTTACCTCTTTCACGGTCACATTCAGGTCCAAGCCTAGCTTTTCGAGATTCCATTGGGAAGAGTAAAGCTGGCCTCGCGGGACCAAGACGGTACGGTAGCTTTCACGTGCTGCCGCTCGGACTTTGTCGGCAATTTTTCCCACCGGCCCAATCTGCCCATTAGCCTGGATAGTGCCAGTGAGTGCCACCCCCCTGCGTACAGCATCTCCTCTGAACACAGCCAGAAAAGCCACTGTCATGGCCGCTCCTGCACTGGGCCCGTCAGTACTAGTCGGAACATACGCGAGGCCTCCGATCCTGAGTGTCCCTGTACGCCGGATATCTGGTGTGCGGCGCAACGCATACTGGAAGGCGGCTTGCATGATACCCATATAATCGTTTCTGAAATTCACATTTCCTCTATCCCATTTGAGTTGCATTGGGTCAGGCGTGGCCTGTTGATCCCATCGTATCGTCATGATTTCGAACACGCCACGATCGTTGGAGCCGATTGCCGCAAGAAGCGGTACCTCCACGAAATTCTCTGCCCATACCTCAGAACGTGTCAGGGCACAGGACAGGGTCAGCGTTAACAGCAAGAGGGCGATTCGAGAAAGTGTTGTGTCCCACTTTAAATTTGGGCAAATAGAGGAGGTTCGAAGTTGTCGGACCGGCCAATCGCCTAAGCTGCTAATATCTTTACGCAAGGAAAATGGCTCCCCGACCTGTACGCTTTGCGAACCTTGCGATTCGAGGTTCCCAGGTGTTCCTGACCAGAACCAGCGCACCTATGGCACGATTGCTTTCGCCTCAGCATAGCGATAACCCTTCTCCCCCATACAACCCTCAATGTGTTCATCAATTTCCCACCAGAACTGAAGCTTGTCTTCCTCCTTCAACTGATTCTGACACTGAAGCTGATCGAGTTGGCGCAGATTGGGTGTTTTATCAGGCTGATCAAACTTATACCGCCACGTCATGGGGGCACAGCTGTTCACGAAAACTAAAACGAGAACAATTGCGAGAGTTCTGCTCATAGAATTCCTCCCCGAACCGTATACTTTGCGAACCATCCAGTTTGAGCTACCGAGAACTACACTTTAGTAACCTGGGCCGGTTTACAGGGGCAGGTCAAGCACCTAGCTCTCTATATCCGGCCCAAGACCGATCCGAGCCCGCAAGAGGTCATGCCGAGTCAAGGAGTACGCAACCTTACCGTTCTTCTCGACTGGGAGATTCAAGAAATACTTATCCTTCATAATCTTGATGGCCTCCGCTATGGTCGTCGACTCATGGACTGCTATGGGAGCTTTGTTCATGATCTCCTCAGCCCTCAGCTTGCTTAAGTCTTTCCCCGACTCAACTGCACCCAGCACGTCAAACTCGCTGATGAATCCGATAAACTTCTCTGCGCTATCCACAACTGGTGCGCCTGACGTATGGGTTGAGAGCAGCTCAATAGCAATCGCCAATCCGTTCTGGCCTGCGCGAAAAATCAATTCGTTAGTTCCCACAATCTGGCCCACGGTCTTAAATCCTTCACCAGGAACACCTGGTATGCCCATATCATCCTCCTTTCTTGATTAAGAATTAGGGTATGGCCTAACCCAGTCATTGTGTCACACGCTATGCGAGAAGAAGCTGAAATGGTTGTGGCTGCCCGAACCGTACGCTTTGCGAACCCTGAAATTCGAGTTCCCGAGAATCCAAACAGCCTCGTCATAGCCTGTCCAAGTTTAAAGTGGGGCAGTGCAGGTTGATACCACCATCATGCGCACTATGAACGGTATTAGCAAGGCAACTACAGTGGAAGGAAAAGTTTTTCTATGTGTACGATAGCGCTCATTATTTATTCACTCTCTGTACGATATCAGACATAAGAAAATATACTTGAAATAATAATTGACACGGGGATAGACAAGAGATCATCTTCGTAAACGTCACCTCCGAAGTCTTAGGTTTCATAATAAAAAGACGGGGTGCGACCATGACACAGCACGTCGGTCGGCAGTGTCCGCAATGCAAGAGTGCGATGGCACTCAAGGGAGTACGGGGAGGGAGGAGTGTTGGTAGAGCGCTAGAGCAACTGCTTGCTTGTTTAGATTGCAGCCATGAGGAATGGCAACTGGTGGTCCCGCAAACGCTATCCGAACGGCCACCGCAGAGTGCCACTCGGCTCAGCTAATTCACTTGTAAGGAGGCATATTATGTCGCGTTTCGGGAAAGAGAAAAATGTAGCAAGTTCTGGTGCAATCAATTCATCCCCCAATGATCAACAGGATAAGATTGCCATGCGGTCTTATAAGATTGCCTTGCGGGCTTACCAGCTCTTTGAAGAAGGGGGCTGTTCGCATGGCAATGATAAGGATCATTGGCTTCAGGCGGAAAGAGAGATCTTGAATAGAGGCCATTTTGAAGTGACCCCTCTTCTTTAATCCTGTCCATGCCCGCTGGTTAGGGTTGTTGTGCCCCCACTTGAGATTTGGACAAGGAACATTGGTCAGGATGGATCATCAACAACGAGAAACGACCTGTCCCAATGAAGTGGGGCAGTACAAAACTCACAAGGAGGTATCTATGACTCGACATCCCTACTCTCTGATGGTTTTGGTTCTTTCAATATTCTTTCTGGCTGCCGGCTACCAAACGGCGATGGGTGAGACGATGAAGGAAAACGCCGTTGACACGAAGATTACGTCATCAGTCAAGTCGCACCTTGCGATGAACGATACGCTGAAGACGCTGACTCAGATCAGCGTCAGGACCGTCGACAAGACTGTGTATCTCACCGGCTCGGTTCCGACTCTGAAAGAAAAGAATCTGGCTGAGGAGGTAGCGAGTAAGGTGGAAGACGTTCAAAAGGTCGTGAATAACATCGAAGTCAAACCCACAACCGATAAGTAAGAAACGCAAAGGGGACCGGCTACTTTATTAAAGTAGCCAGTCCCCTTGTTTAATGCGTGTGGTGACCTACCCCCAGTTGTTGTACCACCCTCAACACAAAATTAAGCCCTCCCCGGTCAGGACTCGAACCTTTAAACTCCGGCAACAAGGCTAGGCCGCTCTTGGAGACCTGTCAAGCGGGGAGCAAAGGCGCGTGTTGATTGATCGAGTCAGGGCCGCATGGCTTGGAGCCGGGCCGTCATTGCTTCCACCGGCAGCGTGTTCACCACATCCTGGGCGGTGACGCCGCCCTTGCGGGCGACGTTCACGCCGAACGGCACGACGGAGAGCCCCTCCGTGCTGTGGGCGTCGGGGTTGATGCTGAACGTGACGCCCTTCTCCTTCGCGTAGCCGCAGAACCGCCAATCCAGGTCCAGGCGGTGCGGATTGGCGTTGATCTCGACGATCTTGTTGTGCTCGGCCGCCGCGTCCAGCACCTTGTGCAGGTCCACCCGGTAGCCGTCCCGTGACAGCAGCAGCCGCCCGGTGGCATGTCCCAGCATCGTGACATAGGGGTTGGCCAGCGCCCGGCAGATGCGGCGCGTCTGGTCCTCTTCGGATAGATTGAAACGGCTGTGCACCGAGGCGATGACAAAGTCGAACGTGGCCAGCACCTCGTCCGGATAGTCCATCGCGCCGTCCACCAGGATGTCTGCCTCGATGCCCTTGAAAATCCGGATGTCCGGGAACTTCTTCTGCACCTCGCCGATCTCGGCGTGCTGCGCGCGGACACGGTCCTCCTTGAGGCCGTTGGCGTAGAAGGCCGACTGGCTGTGGTCGGAGATGCCGATGTAGCGGTACCCGAGCGAGCGCGCGGCCTCCACCATCTGCTCCACCGTCGCCGAGCCGTCGCTGTAGATGGTGTGGTTGTGGAAGACGCCCTGGACCTGCCTGGCTTCGATGAGCACCGGCAGGCGTCCGCACTCGGCCCGTTCGATCTCGCCATGGCCCTCGCGCAGCTCCGGCGGGATGAACTGCAGGCCGGCGGCGGCGTAGACGGCTTCTTCTGTTTCTCCTGCAAGCGCACCCCCGCGCGCTTGCATCTTCTGAGTCAGCGCGTCCACGTGCTCCGGGTTTCCCGTGGCGCGAAGCAGTTCCCCTCCATAACCGGCCACGTCGACAAGTTCGACCGTGACCGGCAAGCCTTGAGGAGAGCGCGCCGTGACGGTGTTCGTGTCAGGCTGATGCTCAACTTGCGTCACATTCGGGACGGACCGCAGGGCCTTCTCCAACGCGTTGGGTTGTGAAGAGGCGGCGACGAGCACGATATGCTGCACCACCTCGATCCGACGGCGGAGCTCGCCGGCGAGCTCCGCGCGAACGACACCCGGCGCTCCGCGGACGGCTTCCAGAATGAGGTCGGCCTCGTCGATCACATTGGCGTAAAGGTGAAAGCCCTGCCGACGCTTGAATTGCCGGATGCCGGCCAGAATTTTCTCTTGCGTTTTCTGACCGAACCCCTGGAGCCCCACCAGACGATTCTCGATGCAGGCATATTCCAGCTCGCCGACCGACGCCACTCCAAGATTTTCATAGACCGCCTTGATCTTCTTGGGCCCCAGGCCGGGAATTCCGCCCATCTCGAGAATACTGTCCGGAAACGAAGCCTTCAACTCCCGGTACAGGGTCGAAGTCCCCGTCGTGACGAGCTCCGTCACCGTGCCTGCCAGGCCCTCGCCGATGCCTTTGACGTTGCGCAGGATGCCCTTCTGCACAAGGACCGCCGGCTCCTCCGGAAGGCTCTCGATCACCCGCGCTCCGGTGGAGTAGGCCTTGACCTTGAAGGGATTCTCGCCCTTCAGTTCCAACAGAAAGGCGATCTCTTCCAGGATGGCTGCGATCTCGCGTTTGGTCATGAAAAGGAGTTTAGCACAGCGACCACACCGTTGCCCGCCGGTTTCGAACCTGCTAGCATAACTTTCATGCGGCCTGCTCGCTGCTTGCTCACGGGTCTTGTCCTGCTCGCCATCGGAGTGACCGTCTCCGCCGACGCCCAACCTCTCGGCCGCGACACCCAAACGTCCAGTTCATGCCAGATCGGGAATATCAAAAAGGGAATCGGCGGCAAGCAATGTGAGGTCCCCATCCCGAAGTCCTGCAAGGTCGCCATCAACACGGCGACGCAAACCCACTGGGCTGACATCGAAAAATCCGGCGGACTTTCCTGCCGCTTCGACGACAAGCTCACCGACTGGAAGACCCGCATCACCGGCACCTGCCGCACGTGCCAGGCCCGCCAGTGCAACGCCAAGTTCACCGTCTATTTCGATTGTCCGCAACCCGACAAAACCCCATGACCCTCACCGAGCGAGTGAAGCGCAAGGCTCTCGACCTGGGCTTCCAGGCGGCGGGGGTCAGCCGCGTCACGCCCGACCGCCCCGAGGCTGCTCGTCTCAGCGAATGGCTCTCACGCGACTACCACGGCGAGATGGCCTGGATGGCGCGGACCGCCGCGAAACGGCGGAACCCGGCTCTGCTTCTCCCGGGTATCCGCACCATCGTGTCGGTGGGGATGAACTATTACACCGAGGACCGCCCCGACGACGCCCGCGGCCATGGCTGCATCGCGCGCTACGCCCGCGGGCAGGACTACCATCGCATCCTCGGGGAACGCCTGGAGTTGCTTGCGTCGTTCCTCCAGCAGGAGGCGCCGGACTCCCGAAGCTGCGCCTACGTGGACACGGGCGCCGTCATGGAAAAAGCCTGGGCGCAGCGGGCCGGCATCGGCTGGATCGGCAAACACTCGAATCTCGTCTCCGGGCAATACGGCTCCTGGCTGCTGCTGGGGGAAGTGCTGACGACCGCGGACCTGGACCCCGACGAGCCCGGCGCCGACCTCTGCGGGACCTGCACGCTGTGCATCAAGGCCTGCCCGACAGGCGCCATCACCGAGCCCTATGTCGTAGACGCGCGCCGCTGCCTGTCCTATTTGACGATCGAGCAAAGGGGGGACATCCCGGAAGACTTTCAGAAAACGTTGGGCAACCGCATCTTCGGCTGCGACGACTGCCTGGACGTGTGCCCCTATAACCACCAGGCGACGCCGACGGCGGAGCCGGCCTTCCGCGCCACCGCACTGACCCTGAACCCCGACCTGGACCGCCTCGCAACGCAATCAGCCGACGACTTCCAGGCCGCCTTCCACGGCAGCGCCGTCCGCCGCATCACGCACGAAGGGCTCCAGCGCAGCGTGGCGATCGCCGAAAAGAACGCCGGTGGCGCGCGATGACGCCTTCCTTCTCCAGCCACCTCGTCAACCCGCCGTTCGGCGACCCGGGTCTGTACGTGGAGATCAAATGGGCCCGGCGCGCGCTGCTGTTCGACCTGGGCGACAACGAGGCGCTGGGGCCGTCGCGCCTGCTGCGGGCCATGGACGTATTCGTCTCGCACACGCACATGGATCACTTCATCGGGTTCGACCGGCTCCTGCGCGTCGCGCTCGGCCGCGGAAAGACCCTGCGCCTCTACGGGCCGCCGGGCTTGATCGAGAACGTCTCGGGCAAGTTGCGCGGCTATACCTGGAATCTCGTGGACGGCTACCCATTGACCATCGAGGTCCGCGAGTTTCATCCACGACAGGTCCGATCGGCGCTGTTCCGTGCCACGGATGCCTTTCAGGCCGCCGAGGGGCCCCTGGCTCTCCACGAATCGGGCGAGCCGTTTCCGGTTCTGATCGAGCCCATGTTCACAGTGCACGCCACAAGCCTGAATCACCGCATCCCGTCCTTCGCCTACGCGCTTCAAGAACAGTTTCACGTCAACATCAACAAGGAGCGGCTGCACGCCGCCGGCTTGCCCGTCGGCTCCTGGCTGAAGGACGTCAAGCAGCACCTGTTTGACGGCCGGCCCGACGAGTACCGGTTCACCGCCACGCTGTACTTCGAGCACCGCCGGGAGGAACGGGAATTCGTGCTGGGCGACGTACGGGAGCGCTTCGCGACGATCTCCCGCGGCCAGAAGATCGCGTACGTCGTGGACGCCAGATACGACGACAAGAATGAGGCCAAGATCGTCGAGCTGGCCCGGGAAGCCGACGTGTTCTACTGCGAAGCGCCCTATCTCGACCAGGATGCCGACAAAGCCTACGAGCGGCATCATCTGACGGCGCGGCAGGCCGGCCTGATGGCCAGAAAAGCCGGCGCCCGCGAACTGATCGTCTTTCATTTCTCCCCGCGTTACACTGGACAGGAAGATACCATCTACCGGGAGGCGAAAGAGGAATTTCTCACGGCTCAACCCAGGAGGTGACCCATGGCAGACACAGTCTGTACCGCGCAGTACTTCAAAATGAAGACCTCCAACAAGGCCGGCAAAGGCGCAAGTGCGCTCGCGTCGCTCCGCGACGCGAAGGTAAACCTGCTGGCCTTCTCCGGCTTTCCGCTCAAGCGGCGCGCCCAGCTCGACTTCGTGCCGTCAAACCCGGCGGCCTTTAAGGCTGCGGCCAGGAAGGCCAAGCTGAAGGTGCGCGGCCCCAAGACATGTTTCCTCGTAGAGGGCGACGATCGCCCTGGAACGGGCGCCAGGCTCATGGCCAGGCTTGCCGACGCCAAGATCAACGTCACGTCTCTGCAAGCCATCAGCGCCGGCGGCGGACGCTACGGAGCGATTCTCTGGGTCAAGCCCCGCGACGTGAGGAAGGCCGCGAAGGCGCTCGGCATCGGGTGAGGGCGGTCGGGGACGCGGAACGCGACGAGGCGCGCGCCAGAGCCAGACAACTTGAGGCCGTCAAGAGCGCCCTTCGCAAGAAGCTCAAGCGGGTCGTCAAACGCGTCGAGGCGCTGGAGTCCGACCTGGCCAAGGCGACGCGCTATCGCACCTACGACCGCTACGGGGAACTACTCAAGTCCCGCCTTGGGGATGTTCCGAAAGGCGCCACGTCCATTACGGTGACCGACTACTTCGATCCTGCGCTGCTCGAACTCGTTCTCCCGCTGGACCCGGCCAAGAGTCCACGGGGCAACATGGACGACTATTTCAGAAAGTACCGGAAGTTTCTGAGCGCCGAGAAGGAAATCCCTCCACGCCTGCTCACGGCCCAGGCGGAGGCCGCCGTACTCCGGGAGAGTCTGGCTTCGCTCGACCGCGATGAAGCCCCCGCAGAGCTACAGATCGAAGAAACGCTCCGGCGAGATCAAAAGGCCAAACCGTCACGCAAAGAAAAGACTACGGCCAAGCCCTTTCGCCGGTTCATGTCGGAAGCGGGCGACGCGATCCTGGTGGGCCGCAACAGCCGCGAGAACGAGGAGCTCACGTTCGGTCTGGCCCGCAGCCACGACCTCTGGCTGCATGCGAGCGGCACGTCCGGCTCGCACGTGGTCCTCCGGCTGGAGAAGGGCGCGGAGATACGGAAGGAATCGCTGTTGGACGCGGCGACTTTGGCGCTGCAGTACAGTGACCTGCGCAAGAGTGGCCAGGGGGAGGTCCTCTACACCTACCGGAAGCATGTCCGCAAGCCCCGCGGCGCTAAGCCCGGCCTCGTCACCATCACTCAGGACAAGCATCTCTACGTCAAACTGGACCTAAAGAGACTGCAGCGCCTCAAGGAGTCACTACGTTAAGCCGTTCTAATGATCCTCTCAAGGCTAACTTCTGAGCGACGTCAGAGTCCGGGATCTCCGAGAAGCGAAACGAGCGCTCTACATTGTCGAGCCGCTTTCCCGCCACCTCAACGTGAGGGTAGATGAAGTAGTTCAGCGGACCGGTGGTGTGGCCATCTCCCAGTTCCAGATCCCGCCCGATGGTGAACTGGATGCGATCCGCAGGCTGCGTGCCGAAATAGAGATCGCGGAGCTCCTTGTGCTTCCATGCTTCGGACGCATCGATGGGAAACCATCCCACGTCGGGCAGGTGGAACTCCGTCCAGCAGTGATAGCCATCGATCACACCCGAGGTCCGGTCTTCCGGGATAGAGAAGCCGATCTCGAACTGGGCTGGAATACCCTCCGCCCTGGCCAATGAGATGAAGAGGGCGTGAAAGTCGGTGCAGTTGCCATAGCGCTTAGTGCACGCCCAGAAGGTGTCGCCGTTGCCCCAGCCCGTGCCCACCTTCTTGTACTCCATGTTATCGATCACATAGTCGTAGATGGCTCGCGCACGGGCGAGGGGAGATGGATCGGTTTGAGGCAGTTCGGCTCGAACACTATCGATGAGCGGGCCGGCGATCGGGACTCTTAGGTCTGGGCCCAAAGAAAGCGCCAACTCCTTCCGCTCGCTTGGGCTGTATGCTCTGATGCCGGATGATGCCAGCCGCTGTTGCTGAAACACCCGGCGCTGAATAATGTAGTCCACCACAACAATGATGGGCTTGCCATCCGAACGATCCACGTGCCCATGCCAGAACGTGTTGCCATACTGGCTCTCAATCGTCTCCCGACCAGGGATACTCGCCTTGACATCGCGGCGGAGGATCGTCTGGTGGGCATCGGATACGGCGAGTGGAATGAAGACATCGACAGAGCCGGCGCCGGCCGGCTGTGCCGGGATCTCCACCTCATACGTGAAGGAGAAGGTGCGCGCGGTGTCTTGATCCGCGGCGCCAGCGCTGAGAGCGACGACCATTGACATTCCTAGCACACCGGTGAGTATCACTCGCAGGCTTCTTCGCGCACCTGACATGGTGTTCTCCTTTCAACAGCCGGTATGCGGCAGATCCAGCCGGTAATCCACGGTAATGCGCGCCGCGCCAGCCTGCATCTGTCCGATCACCGCGGCGCTGGCAAATCCCTCGTCGCGAAACAATGCCAGCACCTCGGCGACCGCCTGCGGCGCACAGGTGACCAGCAATCCGCCGCTCGTCTGCGGATCGCACAGAAGCGCCTGCTGCCAGGGAGCGAGATCGTCCGGCAGCCGAACGTCATGGCCGTAACTCGCCCAGTTGCGCTTGGCACCGCCGGTGTTGTAACCCTGTTGCGCGAGCGACAGCGCCGCCGGGAGGACCGGCAGCGACTCGAACGCGACGCGCGCGCCGAGCCGGGAGCCACGGCAGATCTCGGCGAGATGGCCGAGCAGGCCGAAGCCCGTGACATCGGTCATCGCGTGCACCCCCGCCATCTCCGGCAGCCGATGGCCGACGGTGTTGAGCTGCGTGGCGGTGGCCAGCATCTGCCGGTATCCCTCCTCCGGCAGCGCGCCCTTCTTGAGCGCGGCGCTGAGAATCCCGATGCCCAGCGCCTTGCCGAGCACGATGGCGTCACCGGCGCGTGCGGTGCTGTTGCGCTTGACGCGCTGCGGGTGAATCACGCCGAGCGCCACCAGGCCGTAAATCGGCTCGGCCGAATCGATCGAGTGGCCGCCGGCGATGGGAATGCCCGCGGCCTCGCACACCGAGGTCCCGCCCGCGAGAATGTCCTGAATCACGCTCACCGGCAGCTTGTCGAGCGGCATGCCGACGATGGCGAGCGCGAAGATCGGACGCGCGCCCATGGCGTAAATGTCGGACAGCGCGTTGGTCGCGGCGATGCGCCCGAAATCGTACGGGTCGTCCACGATCGGCATGAAAAAATCGGTGGTGGCGACGACCGCCTGCTCGTCGTTCAGGCGATACACGGCGGCGTCGTCGCTGGTCTCGATACCCACGAGCAGTGCCGGATCGAGGAACTGGCGCGGGACCTTGGCGAGGATTTCCGTAAGCGCGGCGGGCGCGATCTTGCAGCCGCATCCACCGCCGGACGACAGACTGGTCAATCGAACGTCTGACATAGCACACCTCTATTACATTGGCGGAAGAGAGTGGGAGTCGAACCCACCAAGGACCGGCTGACGGCCCTTACCGGATTTGAAGTCCGTTCGCCCCACCGGGGTGCGAGTCTCTTCCGGAAACCTGTGCCTCGCGCCGGCCGCTATCGGTGTCGGCGTTTTTCTTGATGCGTTCGACCAGCAGGGCCGGGTCGCGCACGCGATGGGCGTCGCCGACGCGGCGCGAGAAACCGGTCTTGTCGAAATACTCGAGGATCCGGATCGCGATCTTGCGACCCGTTCCGATGTGGTCGCGGAACTCCGACGCCGTCACCTCGCCCTTTTCCGCCGCGAGCTCCGAGACAATGCGCGCGAGCTCGGCGATCGCCTCGCGCGTGAAGAAACGGTCGCGCATCACCTCGTAGGCGTCACCCAGCATCGTCACGCGCTGCAACAGGCTGCGCACCTGCGGCTCGGGCGCCGTGAGCGTCCGCGCGATGTCGCGCACCCACGGCGGCTGAAACGGCGTGGCCCGAAGCAACGGCGCCACTGCGCGCCAGAGCTTCTCTTCACCGCCGGTGAGTGTGATGCGATGCTGCGGCAGATGCAGCCACGGGCCGTGACGCGCCACGCGCTGCCCGGCCAGCAACTGATCGATCAACGCCGTGAACATCTCCCACGGCAGATCCGGGGTCGCCAGCCGGCGCAAGCGCCGGCCTTCGAGGCCGAGCACCTCCGGGACGCGAGCGTGTTCGACCGCGAGCGCCGCCAGCACCTCCTGCTGCGTCGTCTCCCAGCGCAACGGCGCAAAACCAAAGCGGCCGGCGCCGGCGGCGTTGACCACCACCATGGGGATCTCACGATACAGCGCCTCGGCGGCCTTGGCGCGCAGATTAAAACTGCGCGCGAACCATGCCAGATCCACACCCGCCGGCGCGTCGCTGAGCAGTTGCTGCAACGCATCGAACATGGTAGGACGCTCCAGTGCCGCGAGCACCGCCAGACGCGCGGGCGTACGCACCTTACGCGCCGGCGCAAACGGATCGAGCACCACCCCGCCCGCGAGCGTCTGCTGAGCCGACTGGTCGCGCAAGATAAAGCGGTCGCCGCGCAACGCGCCGATGGGCCGATCGAGCACGAGCTGCGCGCGGCCACTGCCGCCCGGCTCGATGCCCGTGGCTTGCAGCAGCGAGACGCGGCCCATCGCCTCCGCGGCGCCGAGATGCACGTGCACCGGGGTCCAGTGTTGCAACGGTCGCGTCGCGGATGGCGGCAGCGTGAGCGACGCATCGAACCGCGCGGTCGGTCCGTGCACGGCGGGCTCCAATACCCAGTCGCCGCGCGCGATGTCCTTCTTCTCGACGCCGGCGAGGCTGAGCGCACAGCGCTGGCCCGCCACGCCGCGCTCGGCCGCGCGGTTGTGCGCGTGGATGCCGCGCACCCGCACTTCCCGGCCGGACGGCGACACCAGCAAGTGGTCGCCCACACCCACGCTTCCGGAAAACACCGTCCCGGTCACCACTGTGCCGCTGCCGGAAAGCGTGAAGCACCGGTCCACGGCGAGCCGAAAGCAGCCATCCGCCGCGCCTGCCGGCGGCGGTGACGCGGCCTCGGCCTCGAGATGCGCGCGCAGCGCCGGCACACCGTCGCCGGTCATGCTCGAGAGCGCAAACACGGGGCTCCCGGCGAGCGCCGTGCCACGGAGCAAGGCTTCGATCTCCGCCCGCGCCGAGGCCACGCGCGCCGCCTCCACGCGGTCGGTCTTAGTGAGCGCCACCGCCCCGCGCGTCACACCGAGCAGATCGATGATCTCCAAGTGCTCGCGCGTCTGCGGCATCACGCCGTCGTCCGCCGCCACCACCAGCAGCACAAAGTCGATGCCGGTCGCGCCGGCGAGCATGTTGTGCACGAAGCGCTCGTGTCCGGGCACGTCGATGAAGCCGAGCACCGCGTCGTGGGGCAGCGGGTAGAAGGCATACCCGAGGTCGATGGTGATGCCGCGCTCTTTTTCCTCCTTCAGGCGATCGGCGTCCGTGCCGGTGAGCGCCTTGATGAGCGCGGTTTTGCCGTGGTCGATATGGCCCGCGGTGCCGATCAACATGGCGCCTCACCCTTTTGGGAATCGAGCCGGAGCTGTGCCAACTGATCGACGAACTCGCGTTCATTCTCCAGGCAGCGCAGATCGAACGTGAGCGCGCCCTCGGAAATGGTCCCGATCACTGGAATGGGAAGCGCGCGGAACGCGGCCGCCAACTGCCTGAGGGCGGTGCCCTCACCGCGCCTGCGCTTGAGCGGTGCGAGCGCGAGCGCCGTACTCGGCAGCAGCTCCACCGGCAGCGCGCCACTGCCGATCTGGCTGTGGCACGGCACGACGCTCACGTGCGCCGCCTTGCCGACCGCTTGCGCCACTGCGGGCTCGACACGCCGGCACAGCGCCTCGATGTCGGCCGCCGGGCGCGTGAGCAGCCGCAACGTCGGCAGATGCTGCGCGAGCTTCTCCGGCTGACGATAGAGCTTGAGCACCGCCTCGAGCGCGGCGAGCGTCATCTTGTCCACGCGCAGCGCACGCTTGAGGTGGTTGCGTTTGATTGTGTTCACGAGCTCGGCGCGCCCGACGATGATGCCGGCCTGCGGGCCGCCGAGGAGCTTGTCGCCGCTGAAGGTCACAAGATCCGCGCCGTGCGCCAGCGTCTCCTGCGGGGTCGGTTCTTTCGGCAGTCCGTACTGGCTCAAATCCACCAGTGCGCCGCTGCCCAGGTCCACCACGAACGGCAAGCCCCGGGCGTGCGCGAGCGCCGCGAGTTCCTTCTCGGGCGCCATCGCGGTAAACCCGCGGATCGCGTAGTTGCTGGCGTGCACCTTCATGAGCAGCGCCGTGCGCGCGCCGATTGCCTGCTCGAAATCGGCGAGATGGGTGCGATTGGTGGTGCCGACCTCGCGCAGGCGGCAGCCCGCGCGCGCCATGATCGCGGGAATGCGGAACGATCCGCCGATTTCGATGAGCTCGCCGCGCGAGACGATCACCTCCTTGCGCGCCGCGAGCGTAGCGAGCACCAGCAAGACCGCGGCGGCGTTGTTGTTCACCACCGTGGCTGCATCAGCGCCGGTGAGTTCGGCGAGCAGCGCTTCGACATGGGTGTCGCGGTCGCCACGCGCGCCGGGTGCGAGGTCGTACTCGAGATTGCACGGCTGCGTCATGACCGCCTGCACCGCTTCGACGGCCTCCGCCGGCAACAGCGCGCGCCCGAGACTGGTGTGCAGCACTGTGCCGGTGAGGTTGAACACGCGCCGCAGCGAGGGCTGAAACGCGGCCTCGAGGCGAGCCTGGAGATGTCGCGTGAGAGACGGCGCTTGCCGCGCTTCCGCGGGCAGCGCGGCGCCTTCCAGCATGGCCTGGCGCATTTCGGAGAGCAGTGAACGGATGGCGTGGACGACGGCGGTGTGGCTATACTGTACGGCCAGTGCCTGCACCGCAGGCATCTGGAGCACACGATCGACTGCCGGCAAGACAGCAGCTATGTGCGGATTCCGCGCTTGGACCAAGGACGGTTCCACCTATAGCGTGAATACTAACACGCATCGACGATGGTTTGCCGAGCTATTTACTTCCTCCTACAATAAGAAGAAATTCGTCCCCCTGCGGCTGATCCCGGATTCGGCCATCAGGACATCGAGCGCGACGCTCGCCACGTCATCCGCGAGCGCGTCCACATTCGGGTCCTTGTCCATGTACAGGATCTTGAGATACCCGTGGCAGGCCTCGCAACTCTCTGCCTTGACCGCGTCGCTACCGCCCTCGATGCCATAGTACGCGATGCCCTTGGTGGTATCGCAGAAGACGCACTTGATACGCACCGCGTGCCATTTCGTGCTGCAGAGCGGGCAAGTCAGATAGCGCAGGCCGTGGTCCGAGCCGATGCACACGATACTCACCATGGGCGCGGAACCACACGCCGGGCAGAGATGGGGAACCTCGAGCCGGCCGAAGGCGCCGGCCTCGAGCGCCGTAACCAGATGCAACCAGTACGCCTGTAGTGCCGCGCCGATGAACGGGGTCACCGCCCGATCGAGCTTGTCATCATGCTCGCCGGCGAGCAGCGTCTCGGCCTCACATTCGAGCGACGCATCGTCCGTGTCCTTGAGCCGCATGATCGCCGCGCGCGCCGCCTCCGGCAGTGCGGCGGCTTCGAGTTCCGTAAGGATACCGCGTAACGCCTCGCGCCATACGGGATCGCGGTCCCAGCCCCGGGCTCCAAGCGGCGGCATCCCGTGTTCGCGGCAGCGTTCGAGCTCCGGCGCCTCCGGCGGCCGGACATGGCGGAACAGCGCCATCGCTTCATGCTGCGCGCGCGCCAGCGCCGCCAGGAACCGGAGGTACTCCGCCAGGGCGTGGCCTTCGGCGAGGGCGCTCAGACGCGCGGCGCGCGCCTGAAAAATGCTGCGCTCCGGCAGGAGCAGGAACGGGATGTCGCCCGGCGGCGTCTCGATCGTTCCGGGTTGAATAACATTAATTTGGGTCATTTCGTGCCCTTGGTCACCTCCCGATACCAGCCGGGATAGTGATATTTGGCCCAGGCGCGCGTCACGGTGCCACGTGTCATGCCGCGGAGCGTACCCTTGATCCAGATCACGGCATAGATGTGCCCAAGGATGCCGGCGATAAGCGCGAATGCCGCGACCGCATGGATGAGCGCCGCCACGCGCACGAGGCCAATCGAGAACCACGGCGCGAACCACGGCTGCCAGATGACGATGCCGCTCACCAGGAGCAGCGCGATCGTCGCCACCATGAGCCAGAACAAGTATTTCTGCCCGGCGTTGTAGCGCCCGACCTCGGGCAGGTTGTGAAGGCGATTGGCCAGCACATCGCGGATGCGGCGCACCCATTCACGGTCGGCATCGGTGATGAGGTTGTCTCTCCAGAAGCGGTGTGCCAGATCCCAGAAGGAGACCGCCAGCACCACGCCGATGAATGGATGCAGAATGCGCGTCCACGTCCCACCGCCAAAAAGGTTGGTGAGCCAGAAAAACGCCGGGTGGAACAGCGCCAGTCCCGAGAGCCCGGCCAGGATCATGGTAATCGCCGTCAGCCAGTGGTTGACACGTTCCACCGGTTTGTAACGCTCGATCAGATTGTTGTCGTTCATGGAGCCTCCTTCGGCGGCGCGTCAGCGTCCGTGCTGGTGCTCGTTCGCATCCTCTGGCGTTTCGCTCGGTCCCATGGTCACGTAGTGCAAAAAGCCGGTGAGCGCGACCAGGCCGAGCCCCAGCGACATGATCGGCTTGAGCACGCCTTTCCACAGCTCCACCAGAAGACTGATGTGCGGATCCTTTGGCAGACCGCTGTAGATCTGCGGCTGGTCGGCGTGCTGCAACACGTACATCACGTGCGTGCCACCCACCCCCGGCGGATCGTACAGACCGGCATTGGCGTATCCGCGCGATTTGAGATCTACGATGCGCTCCTCAGCGTGCTGAATCATGTCCTCCTTGGAACCGAACACGAGCGCGCCGGTGGGGCAGGTCTTGACGCAGGCCGGTTCCTGTCCCACGCCGACGCGGTCGGAGCACAGCGTGCATTTATACGCCTTGCTGTCCTTCTTGGAGATGCGGGGGACATTGAACGGGCAGCCGGTGATGCAGTACCCGCAGCCGATGCAGTTCTCCTCGTGAAAGTCCACAATGCCGTTGCTGTACTGCACGATTGCCCCCGGCGCGGGGCAGGCCTTGAGACAGCCGGGGTCGGCGCAGTGCATGCAGCCGTCCTTGCGGATCAGCCATTCGAGCTTATCCTTCTCGACCTCCACTTCCGAGAACCGCATCACGGTCCAGGACTTATCGGTGAGGTCGAGCGGGTTGTCGTAGACGCCGTGATTGGTGCCGATCTCATCGCGCAGGTCGTTCCACTCCATGCAGGCCACCTGGCAGGCCTTGCAGCCGATGCACTTGGAGACGTCAATGAGCTTCGCGACCTTCTCTGTCTCGCGCACCCCCGGCGACGGCGTGGTAGTGGCCGACCGGGCCGTGATGTCGAGTGATTGCAGTGCCATATCGCCCCCCTATAGCTTGTCGATGGTGACGAGGAACGCCTTGAACTCCGGCGTCTGGGTATTCGCATCCCCCACGGAGGGCGTCAGGGTGTTGGCGATGAAGCCGTTCTTCGCCACGCCCTGGAAGCCCCAGTGGATCGGGATGCCGACGGTGTACACCTTCTTGCCCTGGACCTCCAGCGTCCGGATGCGCTTGGTCACGACGGCCACGGCCTTGATAAACCCGCGGATCGAGCGCACCCGTACCCGGTCACCGCTCGCGATGTTCTTCATTTTGGCGAGATCCTCACCAATCTCCACGAATTGTTCCGGCTGCATGATCGCGCCGAGCCTCGTGTGCTTGGTCCAGTAGTGGAAATGCTCGGTGAGCCGGTAGGTGGTCGCCACGTACGGGAACTCCTTGGCGTCGCCGAACTGGTCGAGGTCGTCCTTGAACACCCGCGCCGCCGGACTGTTCTTGGCCTTCGGGTTCTTGGGATGCAAGGGATTCGCCTCGAGCGGCGACTCGAACGGCTCATAGTGCTCGGGGAACGGCCCGTCTCCCATCTTGTTCACGGCGAACAGGCGCGCCACACCCTCCGGGTTCATGATGAACGGATTCATGCCGTCCGCGGGCGGGGAATCCGCCTTGAGGTCCGGCACGTCCGCGCCGCCCCATTTGGCCCCGTCCCAGCCGATCAGCTTGCGCTTCGGGTCCCACGGCTTGCCGGAGGGATCGCACGACGCGCGGTTGTACATGATGCGGCGGTTGGCCGGCCATGAGTAGGCCCAGTTGAGCGTGTTGCCCAACCCGCTCGGGTCCGAATTGTCGCGCCGCGCCATGAGGTTGCCCTTCTCCGACCAGGAACCGGCGTAGAGCCAGCAGCCGCAGGAGGTCTTGCCGTCGTCCGTGAGCTGCCCGAAGCCGTCCAACTGCTCGCCGGCCTTGCGCAGCACCTTCGTCTTGTCCTTGGGGTCTTCGAGATCGGCCAGCGCTTTTCCGCTGATCTCGCGCGCGATCTGCTCGGACGAAGGCGCGGACGGGATTGCGTAATTCCAGGTGAGATTCAGGATCGGGTCAGGGAAGGCCCCGCCCTCCTTCCGATAGAGCTCGCGCAGCTTCACGAAAATGCCGGCTACGATCTCGGTGTCCGCCTTGGCCTCGCCCGGCGGCTCGGCGCCCTTCCAGTGCCACTGCAGCCAGCGGCCGCTGTTCACCAACGAGCCGTCTTCCTCCGCGAAGCAGGTGGACGGCAGCCGGAACACCTCGGTCTGTATCTTGGCTGGATCGACGTCGTTGTACTCGCCGTGGTTCTGCCAGAAGGCCGCGGTCTCGGTCGCCAGCGGGTCGATCGTCACCAGGTACTTGAGCTTCGACAATGCCCGGCCGATTTTGGCCTTGCATGGGGACGCGGCCAGCGGGTTGAAGCCCTGGCAGAAATACCCGTTCATCTTGCCCTGATGCATGTCCTCAAACACCTGTAACATGTCATGCATCTTGTCGAGCTTCGGCAGGTACTCGAAGGCGTAATTGTTGTCCTTGTGCGCGGCTGCGCCGTACCAGGCCTTCATCAAGCTCACGTGGAACTTTGCGTAGTTCTGCCAGTACGAGAACTGGCCCGGGCGCAGCGGCTTGTACGAGCGTTTCTCGATGTAGGCCTTGTAGTCGGTCTCCTTCTCGCCCGGCAGCGACAGGTACCCGGGCAGCAGTTCGGACAACAGCCCGAGGTCGGTCAGGCCCTGGATGTTGGAATGCCCGCGCAAGGCGTTCATGCCGCCGCCGGCCATGCCGATGTTGCCCAGCAGCAACTGAATCATGGCCGCGGTGCGGATCATCTGCGAGCCCACCGAGTGCTGAGTCCAGCCGAGCGCGTACATGATCGTCATGGTGCGGTCCGGCGCCGCAGTGTCGGCGATCATTTCGCACACCTTGAGGAACTGGTCTTTGGGCGTGCCGGTGATACCGCTCACGACTTCTGGCGTGTAGCGCGAATAGTGCGCCTTCATCATGTTGAACACGCAGCGCGGGTTCGCGAGCGTCGGGTCGGTCTTGACGTAGCCGTCCGCGCCCATCTCGTACATCCAGGTATCCTTCTCGTATTTGCGCTTGGCCTCGTTGTACCCGGAGAATACGCCGTCCTCGAACGTGTAGTCGGCGCGCACGAGAAAGCTCACGTCGGTGTAGGCCTTCACGTACTCATGCTGGATCTTGTCGTGCGTGAGGAGGTAATTGATGACGCCGCCCAGGAAGGCGATGTCGCTGCCGGCGCGCAAGGGGACGTAATAGTCGGCCACCGCTGCGGAGCGCGTGAAGCGCGGATCGACGACGATCAGCCTGGCCTTGTTATGGGCCTTGGCCTCGGTCACCCACTTGAACCCGCAGGGGTGAGCCTCGGCGGCGTTGCCGCCCATGATCAGGATCAGGTTGGCATTTTTGATGTCAACCCAGTGATTGGTCATCGCACCGCGGCCGAACGTCGGGGCCAGACTGGCCACCGTGGGGCCGTGTCAAAAACGCGCTTGATTGTCGAATGCCAGTATCCCGAGATTGCGGACGACCTTGTGCGTGAGGTAGCCGGTCTCGTTGCTCGAGGCCGAGGCAGCGAGGAACCCCGTGCTGAGCCAGCGGTTGACCGTCGCCCCGTCCGCATTCTTCGCGATGAAATTCTTGTCGCGATCGTCCTTCATGAGACGCGCGATACGGTCGAAGGCTTCGTCCCATGAGATGCGCACAAACTTGTCCGATCCGGGGGCGCGGTACTCCGGGTACTTGAGCCGGCTGGGACTGTGCACGAAATCGAGCAGACCCGCACCCTTGGGACAGAGCGTGCCGCGATTCACCGGATGATCCGGATCGCCCTCGATGTGAATGATCTCGGCCGGAGCATTCTTGGCCTTGTCGCCGAGGCTGTACATCAGAAGACCGCAGGCGACCGAGCAGTACGGGCAGGTACTGCGTGTCTCCGTGGTGCGCGCCAGCTTGTACTGGCGTACCTCGGCAAGTACTGGGCTAGGCGAGAATCCCAGTGTCGCGAGGCTCGATGTGCTGAGTCCGGCTGCACTGACTGCACTGAATCGGAGGAACTGACGTCTGGTTACAGATAACATCACAGTTCTCCTTTCCATCGTCCATACGGATTGTTATGTTGTTATACGGTTGTTATGTCCTCCCCATTTTGTAATACCATTCGGTGCGAGAGAATATTATTATAGGAACCCTAGCGGTGAGTTAGTCAAGAGGTTCATTTGTGTACTGCCCCCAGTTGTTGTACCACCTTACAGGGGCAGCTCAGCAAAAGACGCACCGTTTCGCCGGCGAGAAAATCCAATAAGAATATTCAGGGGTTAGCGAATACGCGCAGCCGCAGACGAGAGAGCAGATTGGCTGGAATCAACCATGCGTGGTGACTTTAAGGATCGGAAGAGTCGGAAGAAATTGTAGCGGCTCAAAGAATCAGGGGCGGAGGGCTAATTCGACTCTGACCTCATTTATCGCCCCTTGCCGGCTGGCTGCTTCGTTGGCGTGTCTTCCGACTTCTTGTAATCGCCGATGACGCCTTTCAGGGGACAGACCGTGAATGCCGGACATTTCTTACAGCCGACTGCCAAGGCGATGGGACACAGAGTCATCTCACTTCTCCTTTCTTCGGCGTGTGCGCAGCGGGATCATTGCAGGTCAAGGCTAGGCCACCCATCTGGACCTGTCAAGCTGGATCAGAAGCGACTGAAGAGACTCAAACTAAATACCTGAAGAACTAATTACCGGAACAGAAAATCACCAATGAAACCGCCCCTGTTTGTCGGCCGAGGCGGCATGAAGTAATACCCGCCTTCCACGGCATGATAGAAGTCCTCCAGGCGGTCATGACCACCCTTGGCCTTACTGACCATGCTCTTCTTAATGGTCTCGTACTGGTCCAGGTCCGCCTGGTAGCAGATGAACAGCAGCCCGGTCTCGAAGGGCGACCAAAAGGGATACGAGCGACGGTAGATTTTGATATCACGTCGGCCAAGCTTCACGTCGCTTTTCTTCTTGTGGCTTGTCGTGGGGGCGTCGGGATGCTCCGCGCTGTCGGCCTTGCGACGACCCATGGAGTTTTCCTGTGCCCTGAGAGAGAGCTTGTTCCAGGCGGCCACGTCCTCGCGGATCTTGCGGAAGAGCATGTATGAGCCGTCCCTGAAGGCAGGATCGGCGTCGCCGACGAGTACCACGCTGGGCCGGTCCTCAGTGCCCGGGTTGGCCGTGCCATCGATAAAACCGAGCACGCCGCGACTGCCGGGGAAGGTGAAGCCCTGATGGTACGCCTTGGGTGTGAACGCCTTACTCAGGAGGTCGAGGAGCGTCTTGCCTGCGGTGTGGTTGGCGAACTTCACGTTGCTGCAAATTTGCACGACCATGTCTGCCTGTGTCTCCGCAGGGTCGTATTCGTCGCCCTCAAAGCGTGGCATAGAACGTGCGGCCTTGGGCCGCCGCTTGGGCGAGCACTTGTCCACGAATCCGCTGCCGAAGCCGATGGTCACAGTCAGTTCGGATACCACGTGTTGCTCCATGAGGCGTGCCGCATCCTCGGAGAGGCGCTGGAGCGTGCCTTGGAGTGTGGTGTGGTTGCTTGTGGTGGCGTTGAGGAAGATGATGTCCAGATGCTCTTGCGGCGGATCGAGGACGCCTGGCTGTACATTCATAAAAACTCCGTCAAACTAGGCTCCGTCCCCGGCCAGGACTCGAACCTGCCCCTCAAGCCAGGCACCGCGCTTACCTTACTCTCCCACCCGCACCAATAAACCCTTTTCCTTGCAGGCCGCGAACATCAGGTGGAACCAGACGACCAGCAGGGCGAGGTAGAACGCGTTCAGGCCGACGGCCCAGGCCAATTCAGATGCCGGGAACGATCCGGTGGTGATCACCGCGCGCATGCCCTCGAAGACGTGCGCCGCGGGGTTCAGCCGCGCGATCGCCTGGAGCCATTCCGGCAGCACGCTCATCGGATAGAAGACGCAGGAGATCGGCTGGAAGAGAAAGACCAGGCCCCAGGCCAGCACTTCCACCTCCTGGCCGTACCGCATGATGAGGCCGGTCGTGAGCACGCCGACGCACCAGCCCGCGATAATGAGGTTGAGGACGAAGGGAATGAGGGAGAGACCCAGCACAAACACGTTGAAGGAGTAGAACGCCAGCGCGGCCAGCACCGTCACGCAGGACACGGCCAGGACTTTGCCCACACTCAAGGTCATGGTCGCGGCTAGGAACTCGCCCGGCGTCAGCGGGCTGGCAAACAGATTCATGAGGTTGCGCGACCAGATCTCCTCCAGGAAGGAAATCGTGATCCCCTGCTGGGCTCGGAACAGCACGTCCCACAGGATCAGCGCTCCTAGGAAGAACAGGACGAAGTTCGGCAGCGCGGCCTTGAACTGCTGAAGATAGAGCGTGATGAAGCCCCAGATGACCAGGTCCACGAAGGGCCAGTAGATGATCTCCAGCACGCGGGGAAAGCTCCGCTTGTAGAGGCACATGTGGCGGTACAACAGTGCGGTGATCCGGTGGAGCTTCATGGCCGGCTCACGCTCGCGGATTGATCCCTGGCGAGTTTCAGGAAGACCTCTTCCAGGTCGGTTTCCCCATACCGCGCCTTGATGACATCGGCTGTTCCCTCCGCGACGATCCGGCCCCGCTGGAGGAAGATGATCCGGTCCGACATCTCCTCCATTTCCCGCATGTTGTGCGAGGTGTAGAGCACGGTCAGCCCGGAGATGCGTCGGATTTCTTTGATGAGCGAGCGCGTTTTGTCCGCAATGTCCGGATCGAGGCTCCCGGTCGGCTCGTCGAGGAACAAGACCTGAGGATCGGTCAGGAACGCCTTCGCCAGCGAGAGGCGGGTCATCTGGCCCGAAGAGAGCTTGCGGGTGACCTTCGTCCGGAATTCCTCCATCTCCATCCGCTTGACGACATCGTCCACGCGGGCTTGGATGCGGTCCATCCCATAGAGCCTGGCGACGACCCAGAGATTCTCCTCGACGGTCAGGGCCTGCGGCATCGAGACATAAGTCGAGGAGAAGTTCACCTTGCCGAGGATCTCCTCCCGGTGCCGGTCGAAGGGCAGGCCGAACATCCGGATCTCTCCGCTCGTCGGCGTGATCAGCCCCAGCAGCATCTGGATCGTGGTCGTCTTGCCGGCGCCGTTCGGCCCCAGGAGACCCAGAATCTCGCCCCGGCGGATCTCGAAGGACACCCCGTCCACAGCCGTGAACTCGCCGAAGCGCTTGGTCAGATTCCGGACTTGGACAATCGGTTCAGCCATCGGTCCCTACGTGAAGTCAGCGTTGGAAGAGGATTTCGGAGATGCCTTCGGTGTGGCAGGTGACACACTTGCGGCTCAAGACCTTGCCTTCGTACTGCGTTTGATTGTCGTGGCATTTGAAACAGTCCGCCGCTCGGTGCGCCTTGACCATCGCGGACTCGATGGCCACCTGCTCGGCCTTCGGAATCTCGTCCAGCCTGATATGGCCACGCGGGATCACGATC
>Ga0207684_10000605_pt1 | contig 42710 bp, 34 predicted proteins | sample KBSK5501metaG_FD_184342 | JGI IMG/M metagenome (GOLD analysis project Ga0207684, IMG submission 184342) | Corn, switchgrass and miscanthus rhizosphere microbial communities from Kellogg Biological Station, Michigan, USA - KBS K5-50-1 metaG... | ecosystem: Host-associated > Plants > Roots >... | reverse complement strand
AATGGGCTGCGGGACGGCGTCCAGGGGAAGGCGATGAATGGGCTGCGGGACGGCGTCCAGGGGAAGGCGATGAATGGGCTGCGGGACGGCGTCCAGGGGCAGGCGATGAATGGGCTGCGGGATGGCGTCCAAGGGAAGGCGATGAATGGGCTGCGGGATAGCGTCCAGGGGAAGGCGATGAATGGGCTGCGGGATAGCGTCCAGGGGAAGGCGATGAATGGGCTGCGGGATGGCGTCCAGGGGAGGGCGATGAATGGGCTGTGGGATGGCGTCCAGAGGGAGGCGATGAACGGCATGCAGGACCGCGTTCGACCTGAAACGAGAAATGATCCGTTAACCTCGTGGATCACTTCGGCTCCCGAAGTCAAAGCGGAGCGGCTTGAGATGGCGCATTACATCGTTCAGTGCGCGATGGCCCCGGGCGACGACCGGATCGTGCACATAGACGGCAAGACCATCACCTTCCGCGGCGTTTTCGGCCTTCTGCCCTCATGGACCAGTGGCAATGCGATGAGCGACGCCGAGTACCGGTTGCTGATCGCCTGCCTGGGCGCCCACGTCAATCCACTGGGAGAGCACGTTCCGATTTCGATTCGCGGACCGGGCATTCGAGTCGACTCAGGTGAGCCGGAGGAGTTCCCCATTCGCGAGGGCGCTTTCTTCGCGCTCGCTAATGGAAGCGGTGCTCTGACGACTTACGCCTGTTCGGCCGATTTCGCCCCTCACGAGGGAGATGACAGCCGGTTGTGCAGTGAACCTGGTCGGTGCTTGTCGGTCGTTGGCCTGGGATCGTGTTCGAATATCTGCCACCTGGATGACGAAGGCAATTTCCTGTGCTCGAACGGTGGGCTCGAGATCGCGGGCGTTCTCACCACCTATATGAAGTCGAGAATGAACTAAGGCCGATTACAACGTCTGTTTTGACTGGTGCACGTATTCGCGAGATGTCTTTGCTACACCCGCTACCGAAGGAGACAAGATGACTCCGCCCGTCTCTTTCACCTTGGAAAGCGCGGCTGAAGACTCCCTTCGCTCAGGTGCTACGGAGGCTGAAGCCGATTGAATTTCCTTTACACCTCCCCGTCATGAAGTTTTTGTCTGGGGACGAGCGATGCCGATTATGGTGGGCAATCCGGTTGAACAGCTCTCATCGCTACGTATCGGTACGAGGAGATGGCTGCGGAGAGGGTGGGCTCAGTTCTGTGGTTTGCTGGGAGTTGCCTGCTTGTTTTTTTCAGGCCCAGCGCTCGCAATCGAGGAAGTCCCAGCAGACATCTTGCACAAGCTCGCCGGGCGACTGGAGGATTGGGCCAAGCACACGACGGATTTCTCATACACTCTCTCGATGAGAATCGAGGAGCTGGACAAGGGCGGCAAGGTCGAGCATTTCACCGAGCTCGTGCAACGCAAGACGTCCCAAAACGGCAAGGAAACCACCAAGCTGCTCAGTGCGAACAGAGATGGCAAAGACATTCTCGAAGAGCGGAAGGGCGCCTGGGAGCGCTCGGTCGACTCCAAGAAGCAGCAAGAGAGCGATAAGAAGCCCGATAAGAAGAATGGACTGAGCTTCAACTTCACCTCTCCCTTCTCCTCGACAGAACAATCGAAGTATCGTTTTGTCGTGCTCGGGCCGGATAAGGACGATGCGCAGAAGCTCTGGATTGCCTACGCGCCCCGGGGAAAGAGCTCGCCGCAACTACTGGTCGGCCAAGCGCTGATCGAGCCCTCGTCAGGTGCGCTCGTGCGCGAGAGACAACATCCTTCCGAGAATCCCTCGCACGTCGACCGAATGGAAATCAAAACGGAATATGCTGCCTCGACTCCCTACGGCAATACACTTTCGTTGATCGAGGTGAAGGGCGAAGGCGGTTTTCTCTTCATTCGCAAGCGAATCAGAACCACACTATCGTTTTCTGATTATCAATTCGGCGACAAATCTGTAAGCCCTGAAAACCGCCCCTAAAAGCGGCCGATCTCGATGCGACATCCTCGAAAGCCTCGACCCTAGAGTCCTGCGGGCGAAGGGGTTCGCGGACGTGCGCGAGAATGTCTGAAGATGTTTGCAATGTTCCGACAGCTCCGCGTGTTTTAGATGCCGTCAAAGGGCGCGTACTTGCCCTCAACCGAGCGATCTCGGGGCAGTGCTGATTTCCCGCGCGCGAAGCAGTTTGCGTGTGCGTACGAGTCAGCCGCGCGCTTTAGGAACGATTTGGAATTGTCGGAAGAACAGCACGACCTTCCGACGGTTACGCGTACTGCTCCGAACCCCCGGCCGGGCTCGCGGGGCTCTTGGCGTTTAGTGATCGCGCACTCCTCGCTTGCCTGAGCCAGCCACAGAGCGCGAGGCCGAGCGCCTGCGCGTGCTCCCGTGTTCAACTTTGGACGGCCACGGCTCGCGCTGATGCGCAGCCATTGACGTCATTGCCCGCCGGCGAGACGGTGCTCCAGGCGCTGTCAATCTCGATGCCCCGGGGGTGCACCATGAGCTGGAAGAGGTTCTGCAGGTTCGCTGCGCGGCTAGTTGCGTTTGTCATCGCGGGTCTCGTCGTTGCTCCGGACGCTTTCGCGGATTCACACTGGGGATTTCCCGGACGTCCATTGACCAGGAATGTCCGCGTGGTGAGTTACTCGGAGGTTGACGGGCGGCCCCCATTCAAGCTGGCGATTCAGGAACGCGACGGCCGCTGGCTACTCTACATGGGCCATCTGTGGGATCGCGGCTGGACGATCATGGATGTCACCCATCCGTCGAGGCCGAGAGTGCTCAACTTCATCCCAGGCCCGCCCAACACCTGGACCATCCAGATGGAGATCGAAGACGGCAAGATGATCACCGCCCTGGAGAGAATCGCACCCGGCTGGGGCGGCGACCCTGAACAGCCCAACGACGAGGGCGTGTTGATCTGGAGCCTGGACGATCCCGTCAACCCGAAGCTGCTCGGCCAATTCCGCACGGGCGGCACCGGCACTCATCGGGACGGATATTTTGGTGGCAAGTATGTCCATCTGGCAGCGGGAATGCCCGGCTACAGCGGAAACATTTATGTCATCATTGATATCAGCGACCCGTCGAACCCCACGGAGGCTGGCAGATGGTGGGTTCCGGGACAGTGCACTTCGTGCGGCGAGACGCCCCAACCGAGCGTGTCCCTGCACGGCCCGCCCTACGTCGAGGGCAATCTGGCCTACGTTCCCTACGGCGCCGCTGGAATGGTGATTCTCGACATTTCCGACGTGGCTCACCCGCAGCGGATCGGACAGCTGCCTTTCACGCCACCTTTTCTCGGCAACATCGGCGTGCACAGCATCGTGACCATTCCCGATCGGAACCTGGCGGTGTTGAATTCGGAATCCATCGCCGAGGATTGCAATGAGGCGTTGAACCACGCCTCGATCGCGGACATTTCCGATCCCACCAGGCCGCTCTTGCTCTCGGTGCTTCCCGTCCCGGTGCCGCCGCGCGGTCTTCCTTACCGGAACTTCTGCGAGAAGCGAGGGCGCTTCGGCCCCCACAATCAAAATCAGCACCGTCACAGCCCGTTCACCGATCACTCGGACAACCTGGTCTATCTCACCTATTTCAACGCCGGCCTTCAGATCTACGACATCTCGGATGCGCGCTTGCCGCGCGAGGTGGGCTACTTCATCCCGCCGCCGCCGGTCCGACGGTATGGGCCTCTCCCAGCCGGGGCGCTGGTGAGCCAGACGGAGGACGTGCTGGTCGACGCGCGCGGATACATCTACGTCGATGACAAGAATGAGGGGTTGTGGATCCTCAGGCTGACGCGGGACGACGATGAGCACGGGAATGGCGACCGCTGATCACAGGATGTTGTTTGTCATTGGCTGATCTCAGGTGTTTCCTGCGCGCTTCGCCGGGCTCGTCGCGACGCCGTAACGCGAGATCAGCCGGGCGATCGCGGGTCCTGTCAGCAGCACCATAAACAGCCGCATCGTCTGCATCGCAAGGACGAAAGGCACGTTGGCGCGGCTGCCGGCAGCGATCACCGCGATCGAATCGAGCCCGCCGGGACTGGTGGCGAGATAGGCGGTCAGCGGATCGATCCCCGTCCACCGATTGAGCAGCCACGCGGAGATGGCGCACAGGCCGATCAGCAGCAAGGTCGAGAGCACCAGTTTGGGCATTGCCTTGAAGATGTGCTCGAGGACATCCCGGTCGAAGCTCAGGCCCACGTACCAGCCCACCAGAACGTAGGCGACGTGCAAAAGCCACGCGGGCAGCGCAATCTCGACGGCGCCCGTCGCGTGAAGGGCTGCCCCCACCAGCATCGGCACCAGCAGGGCACCCGAGGGGATCTTCAAGCGGCGTCCGAGCCACGCGCCCACCGCGGCAAGGGCCAGGGTCTCCGCGAGGGGGACGAGAGAGACGGTAGGGCTCGGTGCGATCGGAGCAGCGGCGAGGCTCGAGCCGCCGATCAAAATCCGAGAAACCACGGAGGCACTCAGGACGACGATGGCCACCCGCAGATATTGCATGAAGGCGACCAGTCGGATGTCGGCTCCAAAATCGCCCGCCATCATCACCATCGCGGAGGCGGCCCCCGGCGAAGAGCCCCAGGCGGCCGTGGCGCCCGGCAGCGTGCCTGATTTCACGAGCGTCCACCCGACGAGAGCCGCGGCGAGCACCGTGGCGCCGACCACGAGCAGGATCACCCACCAGTCGCGGACAATCCAAGTGAAGATCGCGTTGCTCAACGAGCGCGCGACGAGACAGCCGATCACGCCCTGGCTGAACGACAGCAGTGGCCGGCCGATCCGAAGCTCGACGCCGGCGATGGCGAAGGCGACGCTGCAGAGCATCGCGCCCAGCAGATAGGCCGCGGGAAAGCCTGCCCGGGCGGCCAGCTCCGAGAGAATCAGCGAGGCGACGAGTAGCGCGACCCAGTGGACCACCCGAAGAGGAACGAACGCGCCCAAGATCCTTGCGCCGCCCAAGAATTACACGCGGCGCTTTCGGCGAGAGGCGAGGTTGAACGACTCGTGCCAGGTGGACTCGGCGCCACCGCCATAGCGGGCGATCAGCACGTCGATCAGGTAGGGCTTTCCATCGCGGGTGGCGGCGATGCCTCGCTGCATCGCCTGGCGCACTTGGCCGCCGCTTTCCACCCGTTCGCCGGAAACACCCTGGCTCTCGGCGAGCTTGGCGAAATCGATGTCTGGATTGCCCAGATACATTCCCGCGTACTTGCCGGACTTCGCCATCCGGCCGCCATAGGAGTGATACGAATGGCGAACCGTCTGGTAATTGCGGTTGTTCCACACCACGGTGAGAACCGGAATTTGATAGCGCGCCTGCGTCCAGAAGCCAGACGCGCTGTACATCACCGAGCCATCGCCGATGGAGCAGAGGACCTGGCGATCCGGCGCTCCCAGCTTCGCGCCCGTCGCCGCACCGATGCCCCAGCCGAGCGACGCTCCGCTGTTGCCGATGAACATCTGCTCATCCTCCCGGAAGCCGAAGCGGAAGGAATCGAATTTTCCGGTGAGATTTTCGGAGACGACGATGGCGTTTTTGTCCAGCGACTCGGCGATCAGCTTGCCGAGCTCCTCAGGCTGAATCGGCGACTGCCCGAGGCTGCGGGAGATCTCCTGATCCGCGCGGCTTCTGATCTCCATTGACGCTCGGCGGACGCGCTCGTAACGCGGGTTGGCGAGCGTGGCGCGCCGCTGGTTGGTCAGCCGTGAGTCGATGGCCGCAATCAGGTCGGAGAGCCCGAGCTTGACGTCGGAAACCAGGGCCACGTCGGTCGGGTAGTTGCGGCCGATCGCCGAGGTATCCATGCTCAGCCGCGCGACGCGCGCACTGGGCGAAATCTCCGGCGACTGGGGGATACTCGCGCCGCCCAAATCCGGAGCGCCCACGAAGAACACGAGATCCGCTCCTCGCCCGCCCGCCTGCGAAAACATTCCCCAGGCGCCCAGGTAGAGCGGGTGAGCGGTGGGAAAGCTCTGGAAGGCGTTCAACAGCAGCGCCCTGCCGGGCCTGACCACCGGGATCGCGAGGTGCTCGGCGAGCTTGAGCAGCTCGGGCTGGGCGCCCGATTTCCAGACCTCGTCGCCGGCGATGATCACCGGATCGTGCGCTTCGATCAGGTAGCTCGCCGCCTTGTCGACAGCCTTGGGATCGGCATGCACGCGGGAGCGCAACAGAAAGCGATCGGCGGGGAGGATGGATGCGCTGGCGGGCTTCTGATCCAGCGCGTCGCCGGAGATGGCGAGGTACACAGGACCGCCCGGATCCGTGGTCGCTACCTTGAAGGCGCGGCGCAGCATCAACGGAAGGCTCGCCGCCTGGCGGGCATCCCAGGAGATCTTGGTGAACTGCCGGTTGATCTCCTTTTGATCGAAGCCGGGCCGGGCCCCCAAGGGAACCTCGTCGCTCCAAACCTCGTTGTCGTTGAGCCCCGCGGTGATCACCAGCGCCGATCCGTCGCGGCAGGCATTGAAGAGCTGACCAGCCATCTGCGCCGTACCCACGGCGGCGTGGACGTTGACGAAGGCCGGCTTGCCGGTGACCTTGTGGTAGCCGTCGGCCGTCGAGATGACGAGGCCTTCGTGAAGGCTTTCGATGAGATGGATTTGAGGATCATCCACCACCGCGTCGAAGAAGCCGGCCTCGAGCGAGCCAGGATTGGTGAAGAGGTAATCGACGCCGGCGGCACGGGCCTGCGCCATCAATAGTTGACCGCCGTTGCCGGTCATCGGCGTCTCGGGGGAAGCGGCGGGAGCAGCCAGGGCTTCCAGCGGCTCCAGAATGGACGAGACCGCCGACGCGGTGAAACCGACCGCGGTGAGGTCTCGGATGAAAGCGCGGCGTGAGATGCGATGGCTCAAGAATTGAGCGACGAGCTGACGCATGGAGACCTCCCCGAAAGAGCGGCTCGGTTCTAGCGCAGCAGTCAGTTTGATTCAAAGGTCGGCGAAGCCAGCGGGGAATAGAAGGCGCAGCTCTAAAGCGATTAAACTATTTACACAGAATCGATAACGGATATGGTCACCCCATCATCGAACGGCGGAGTGCTTGATGACGAGTGTTTCTGCAATCCGGATTCGACAGTTCGGAGTCAACTTCTTCGAAGCCTCGCTGACGGCCGACGTGATCGACCGCCTGGTGAGCTTCGAGATCTTGAGTTACACGAAAGACACACCCGGGACGAAGGTCGCCGGCCGAAAATCATCGCCCAAGATCAACTGGGAGCTGCTCGAATCCAGGATTCGCGCCAGCGCCGAAGCGTATCAACGGCCGATCATCAGCAAGAAAATCGAGGGCCTGATCGAGTATTACAAGCTCTGCTCGGAGCTCAACACGCTTCCCGCCATTCCCGGGCCCGTCTTGCTGGTATCCGAGCGTCGCCTGGACTTCAAACCCACTCGTCCCAACGCCTCGGTTGGCAGCTTGGAAATTCCCGAAGGCGAGGGGATTCTGCGCGTGCTCGACGGGCAGCACCGCCTGCTGGCGCTGCACCAGGCCAAGTTGGAACGGTCGCTCTCGGATTTCGATGTGCCCGCGGTGCTCTTCGACCCTCTCCCGGGAGATCACACGGTCGAGCTCTTTGTCACCATCAATGCAAAACATACGCGACTCAATCCCTCGCATTTGATCAGCCTGGCCGGAAAACGCCTCTACCGCGACGACATGCTGGCCACGGCTCACGATGTGATTCGAATCTTGAACGAGTCGTCGGAGTCTCCGCTGGCTGGACAAATCAAAATCCTCGGAGTCGGGCCGGGCAAGATCTCCCAGGCGGCGATCGCCGATGAGATAAAGAGCGTCTTCACCGGGATGGCCGCGGGAGGCTCCCGCTTTCAAGACGACGCCAAGCGCTTCTTCCTCACTTATTTCAAACAGGTTTCCCGGGTCTTCGAGACTGCCTGGAACGGGCGCAAGTACAGCATCAAGAGCAGCAGCGCCTTGCGGGCGTTCATCCGCGTGGTTCCCGACATCTTGCGAATTATCAAGGAGAAGCGAGAGGATCCGCTCAACGCCCGGGCGATCCAGACTACCATCGCGCCCTGGGCAACCACGGTCGGCGATGCGCGCTTCGAAACCGAGGTGGCCTGGAAGCAAAAACTGTTGGGCGGCACGCAATCCACCGTGGACCTCCTGGCTCGCGAGCTTCGCGCTGGCCTGGAACGAGGGTAGGCTGATTTCGCATTGCGAGTTTGCGGCCGGTGTGGCATCGGTGATCCATGAAATGGGCTTCTGCCATCTCGGAAAATCCCGCGCTGGAGCTTGCGGCTTCCGAGGCGATGGAGGTTCTGCGGCGCGAGCTCGGTGCCGCGAAGGTCGACCTGGTGGTCGTCTTCCTGTCTCCTCATCACGCGGATGGCTATGAGCGGATTCCCGAGTTGATATTTTCGCACTTTCCCGGCTCGGCGTTGGTCGGCTGCTCGGCGAACGGAGTGATCGGCGCAGGCCACGAGGTGGAGCAGCGCCCCGCGCTGTCATTGACTGCCGCTTCTCTCCCCGGCGTTGACCTGCGTCTATTTCATCTGGGCGCAGCCCAGCTGCCCGAGGACGCAGCGGACGTGGATGCGTACCGAGCCCTGCTGGGCAAGCCCCAAGCGCGCAATCTGCATTTCCTGTTGTTTGCGGACCCCTTCACATTTGACACCAGCGCGTTGCTGGTGGGCCTCGATGCGGCCTATCCCGATTCGCGGAAGATCGGAGGCCTGGCGAGCGGCGGGCAGTCGCCAGGCTCGAATGCGCTCTATCTGGGCTCACAGGTTCGGCACCGTGGCGCGGTTGGGGTTGCGCTGAGCGGCAACATCTCGGTGGAGACCATCGTTGCACAGGGCTGCCGTCCCATCGGCATGCCGATGATGATTACCCGTTGTCAGGGCAACGTCCTTCTCGAGCTGGATGGGAAGCCACCCCTGCGAGTGCTACAGCAGCTCTACGAATCGCTCGGGCCGCAGGACCGGGATCTTTTCCGGACTTCGCTGTTCGCTGGGCTGGAGATGAAATCTCAATTGGTCGAGTTCCAGCCGGGCGATTTTCTGGTGCGCAATCTCGTGGAGATGGATCCGGAAACGGGCGCAATCGCGATCGGCGCTGTGCTGAAACAATGGCAGGTGATGCAGTTTTTGCTGCGGGACGCGCGGACGGCGACCGAAGACCTGACCAGGCTCCTCGCCCGCTATTGCGGCCAGCTCGGCCGATCGAAGCCCCAGGGTGCGCTGCTGTTTTCCTGCCTGGGTCGCGGCATCCATCTGTTCGGACAGGCCGATCACGACACCAACCTCTTCCGGCAGAGCATTGGATCGGTTCCCCTCGGCGGTTTTTTCTGCAACGGCGAGATCGGGCCGGTAGGCAGCAGTACCTTCCTTCACGGATACACCAGCGCGTTCGCGCTGTTTGCGGAAGCAGAACGCAACTGAAAGAAAGCGAACGACGGGGACTTGTCGATTGCATTTCAATCACTACCGTGATCATCTTTTGCGCTCCATTGGCGAGCTGGGAGAAGACATGAAGAAGATGCGATTTGTAGTGGTGATTTTCCTCGTTCTCTGCTCGGGTGCGGCGTTCGCCCAGCACGTGCGGCTGGGCATCGATGCCGCGGGCATGATTCCGGTTGGTAATCTTTCCAACGAGTACGGATTTGGAATTGGCGGCCTATTGCGTTTAGAGGTAGAGCCTTTGTCTGGCTTCGCCATCACCGGGCGCTCGGGTTACATTCAGCACCTGACCAAATCCATAGGTCCAGTCGGAGCCAATGTCGACGCCAAGTTGGGCGAGCTTCCGATCCTCGCCGGGGCCAAGTTCTATACCGATGCCGGAATCTACGGCGCTTTGGAAGTGGGTGGCACGTACATCAATCCCAGCCTCAGCGTCTCCACCAGTAATTTTGCCTATTCCAGCTCCGCATTCTATGCATCGGCGTCCGCGGGAGGTGGCTTGCTCCTTGGACCGGTCGATATCGGTGCTCGGCTTCATTCCTTCGACCTCGGCCACATCGGCGATACGCTGGAAATCGGTATCACTGTCGGGCTCAATTTCTTTTCCCTGTAGCGCCCATCGCATCGCTTTTTGCTATAACGGCGGCCTGCGGGGGGCTTCGCAAAGGGTGCGGCCATGCGGCCGAGCTACGTTCCATCTCCGCCCGCGCTCTTCATTGGCCGCCAGGCGGAAATCGAGCGCGTGGAGGAAATGCTCGCCCGGGTCGAGGTGGCGATCATCTACGGCGTCGGTGGCGTCGGTAAGTCTGCGCTTGCTTATGCGGTCGCCGCGCGCTGGAAGGGAAAAATCGTTCACCACGCCGTTGCGCCGGACCAGCCGGTGGCTGCACAGGTGGACGACATCCGGCGCCAACTGGCAGGCGGTCCAGTTCCGGAAATCACTCGCGAGCGCGACCGGATCATGCATCTGGCGGCCAAGCTCGACGAGCAAGGGGCGCTGCTCCTGCTCGATGATATTCATCGACTCGAGACGAGCTCCCAATCGCTGCTGGTGGATACGCTTTCCCGGATGCTGCAACGCGGGCGCCTGATCGCCACCTCCAGAGAGTTGGTGAGCGTGCCGGGAGCCCACGCCGATCGCTTCGAAATGCGGCTGGAGGGACTGGACCTCGCCAGCGCGCGGGCGCTCTGGTTTTCACTCGACGAGCTGTACGGCCCCTCGAGCGGATTTGAAAACGCTTGGGCGCGTTCGCGCGGCAATCCCTTCTTGCTGCGCCGCGTTCATGCCGGCGGGCTCGACGAGGATCCCATCGTATCCAGCGTTGCCGCATTGACCGAGGCCGAACGGCTGGTGGCGGGAATTTTGGCCGTGGCGGACATGCGTTTGCCCACCAGCCTGATCCTCTCGCTGCTCCCGGATGCGAGAGCGCTCACCGCGCTGCGACAACTGGTGACGCGGATGATTGTCACACTGGATGAGCCCGGGACGTGTGCGTTGCACGATTTGTTCCGGGGCGCCGTCTCCGCGGCGCTGACGACAGAGGAGCGGCGCACGCTGCATCAACAGCTCGCGGATCGGCTGATCGAGGCAACCCTGGACCCCGTCGTTCGCGTCCGCGAAGTCACTCGACACCTTCGCGCTATGGAACGGTATGCCGAGGCGGGCGACTATCTGCTGAAACACAGCAGGGAGCTGGTGCGCCACGGAGCGATGAGCGAGCTGTTGCGAGCGCTGGAGGCGATCCCCCTGCAACAGCGCAGCCTGGATGTAAGGGTTTGCCACGCGCGAGCCGTGGGGAGACTGCTGGATCTTCCGCGCGCTTATTTGGAATTGAAACAGCTGAGCGAGACAACACCCGAGCCGAAGGTGAACTTGAAGCTGGCGCTGGGGCATATCGCCATGCTCACCGCGAATCTGCCGGTTGCCGAAGAGGTGCTTCGAGAAGTGGTCCAGGAGCCCCAGCTCTCGCCGCGCCAGCGCAGCCGCGGCACGATCATTTTCACGCTGGCTTTGACCCTCCAGGGTCGCGGAGAAGAAGCCCGCGCGCTGCTGGAAACCGCGGATGAGCAGAGTGCTGACCCGGTGGACCGCGGGCTCTTCCTGATGTTCGCCGCATTCTCCTTTTGGCTCGACGGCCAGCTGCTCGAAGCCGAGCAGCGCGTGCACCAGGCACAGTCCTTCTTCGAGCACCAGGAGCAACAGAGCCTCCGCGCGGCGAGCTACAGCCCATTGTTTCTCACCGTGCTGTGGGCCAATTTGGGAAAGTTCGGCCAGGCGGCCGAAGCCCTCCAGCGTTCCGAAGCGCTCCTCAAGCGCAGCGAGGACCTCCGGCTGCGGGCGGTTTTCAGCTTGTGCCGCGCGATATACCTGTTTGAAAGCGGAGAAAGACTGACCGCGCTCGAGGAGCTGCGCCGGCGGGAAGAGACGTTCGAGCGCGCGGGCGAGACGTTGAACCTGCTTTGGGTGCGATGCTGGATCGCCCGCATCCTGCTGATCCTCGGGCGCCGCACCGAGGGGTTGCGGGAGCTGGAAAGCGCGGAGGCCGAGATTCGCCGCTGTGGAGTCACGCCGTTCCTGAGGATGCTGGAGGAAACGCGCGAGAGCGATCCGATGCTACAGTTGAAACATCAGACAGCTCAGCCTGCGACTGCCAAGAAAGGCGAAGTGATTCGAGCCAGGGCACTGGCCGCATTGCGCGCCGCCTGCCGCGGCGAATCGGCGGCCGTCGATAGTCTCCTGGACACCAATGCGCCCGATACATCGGCATCGGACTACGCGCTGGATCGGGCGATCGGTTCACTGGCGCGCGCTGTGCTGGCTCGCCTGAATGGACTGGAGGGTGAAGCGGGCCGGATGCTGGAAGCGGCGTGCGAGGATGCCAAAGCAGGGGGCGCGGACGCAGATCTCATCGCCAGCTTGCTCCGCAGCACGGGTTCCTTGCGGGTGGTCACCGTCGAGGGCCGCTATGTCACGTCCGACCGGCCGAAGCAGCGCGAGAGCGACGTGCTGGTGGATGGGCAAACCCACATGATTCATCTTCGCCGGAAAAGAATCTCGCTGGCTCGGCGCCCGATCCTCCGGCGATTATTTTATCAGCTTGCTGCCAGGCCAGGCGCCGTGGTCAGCAAGGAGGAGCTGGCCCAGGCGATATGGAACGCCGCCTATCATCCGCTGCGCCACGACAACCCGCTGAAAGTCAACGTCCGAGAGCTTCGAGGCTTGCTGGCCAAAAGCGATTTGTCGATACACTTCGATGGCTCGGGTTACAAATTGTCCGTACCGAGCCGATTTGTATACATCGATCAGTTCGCCGCCGCCGCCAATTGATTTGATCCGGCTGCCCGCTTACACCCTCTCTTACCCGTTTTAACCCGCTCTTACTCGACGCCGCTTTGCCAGGCCGGATTTCGAGATCTGGAACGAAGCGGACACCAATTTCATTTGCCCGGCGAATTACGCATCCATGCTGGTTGAATCGCGGCTGACCTGGAGCGACATCGTGCTCGGCCCCTCCATCCTCGCCACCGGCCTGGGAGGAGCACCACGCCAGTACATGCGCGACCTGATGGCTTCGGAGAAAGCCTTTTTCGCTTGCCAATTGCGATCGCAATCTGGGCCTGCTGGCGGAATGCCTGTACGAGGACGTCCGGCCTCGCGAAGCGTATTGGGCATACCAATCTCTGACCGTCGGTTCAGCGGCCTACTTGCCGATGAGCTTCAATCCGCGCGACGGGCGCCGAAATCTCCAGACAGGCGATTGGGCATATGGTTCTTTCAAAGGCGAGGCGGGAAACGGAGGCGAGCGCGTCACGGGTCTTTCTGCGAACATCTCCATCCGGCATTCGGCGCATTCCATTCTCTCGCATCGGGGCAATTCCGACGCCTGGCGCTACCCACGCTCTGGTTGTTATTCGCGGTATTTTGGAAGCGGCGACAACCGCGGAACTGTGGACCGCGGCGATGACCGGGGCAATTACCAATCCGGCGATTGGGCTCAGGCTTCTTCAAAGCCGAGTGCGCCGAAAACGGGTACGTGTCTGGCGTCAGCCGGGGGATAGGCGACGGCGCGTCCCATTCGATCATTTGCTGTCTGCCATAGCTTCAATCGCAAGACCGAGAATCGATTCGCGAGCGAGGGTGCGACTCCGCTGTCAGCGTTGCTGCTCGGGCTCTGAAGACTGGACAGTCTGAAGTCCGCGTCTCAATGGCATCTGGGATTGAATCGGGCAACAGGCACGTTTATTGCTGTCGCGCTCCGAGACTCCTGGGGAGCGGCGGCATTGAACATTGGATTGAGAGCGGTCAGAGCAATGGCGGCCGTTCGTGAGTTGACCGCGGCCGGCCTCATTCTTCTCTGCTCGGAGACAGCGCTCGCCCAGGCCTTTCGCGTCGGCGTTGACGCGATCAACGTGATCCCTCTGGGCAATTTTTCCGATACCTACGCAATTGGATTCGGGGCTCTATTGCGTTTGGAATCACAGACTCCCGTCGGCTTTGTGTTCACTGCCCGATCTGGCTACATCCCGCACTTGACCAAGGCCGGGGATGAAATCTTCACCAACGTCAAGCTGAGCGAGGTCCCCATCCTCGTGGGCGCCAAGTTTTACAACGATGCCGGCCTCTATGGGTCGCTGGAGATCGGCGGTACGAGCATCACCCGCACCATTTCCAGGCCTGGACGCAACGATTCCGGCACTTCCTTCGCTGGATCCGCGGCGCTCGGCATTGGCCTTTTGATCGGGCGTGTCGATCTTCAACTCAGCCTTCGCTCCGTCGATCTCGGGAACATGACGAACGGGTTGGAATTTGGCCTCGGCGTCGGGTTCAATGTCCTCTCCTTGTAACGATCCGGGCGGGCAGCCGCGTTTCGCGATTGCACAACGGTCGGGAGGGCAGGACATGAAGAACAGGAAACTGGCTTTGGGAATCGTCATTCTTCTTTGGTCAGGGACAACACTCGCCCAAGGCTTTCGCGTCGGCGTTGACGCAGTCGGCCTGTTCCCTACGGGCAATTTTGCCAAGACTTATGGGATTGGACTTGGAGGTCTATTGCGCCTGGAGGCACTGTCTGCTGCTGGCGTAGCCGTCACTTTCCGCTCAGGCTATATCGAGCACTTGACCAAGACCGCGACCGCGGACAATGAGGGCCGCGCCGACGTCAAGCTTGACGAGGTTCCGATCCTCCTCGGCGCCAAGCTCTACAGTCATGTCGGCCTGTACGGGGCGCTGGAGATAGGCGGGACGAGCACCCGCGTCACCACTTCGATTGCGCAAGTCACCATCTCCGACACCTCATTCTACGCCTCAGCGGCGCTCGGGATCGGTTTTTTGGTCGGGCCTATCGATCTTCAGCTCAGCTTTCGCTCTCTCGATCTCGGGAACGTCGCCGACACGTTGGCGTTCGGCGTCAGCCTCGGAATCAACGTCATCTCTCTGTAGCGAGACGGCGGGCATTCCGATGCCGAGCTACGGTCGAAGCACGCGGGTGCCGTCAATGTTGATGGTCACTGCGCAGTCTGGCCCGGGAGGTGTCGCGAGCTGGACACCTCGCTAATCGCACGGAGTGCCCCCAACCTTGAACACGCAATTCCCGTTGACGCACATGTCGGGAGCGCCGCTGCCGCCGCCACAGCTGACCTCGCTGCAGGTAATGCAACGGCAATTTGTGCCGCCTGGACACAACACTTGGCAGCAGTGACAGAGGTTGTCGCTGCCGTAGACTGCATTTCGGGCGCCGCTGCAGTGCCTGGCACCGAAGCCGCTGCAGTCCGTTCCACACCCGCCGCCGCTTCCGCCGCCGTTATCGCCTCCTCCGGTCAGGGTCTGTTGGACGATTACCGGCGGGCCCGCGAGCAGAGGTCCGCCTCCCGAAGTACCGTTTGGATTGGCCTGCATCATTGCCACCGGGTCTTGGTCGCCACTGGCGGAGATCGGTGTAACTTGATCCTGAAAATGCTCGGTGGTGCTGCTGTCAGCTGGTTCGGTGTTGAAGCCGATGTACGATCGCCATACACCCGAAATCCGATGATCTCGAATGGAAGGCGTGCACCTGCTCCTCGCTGAGCACCGGAACCTCGGGTTGCAGAGGGTGTGGCAGAACGCCGGTTGAGCGCCCTGCGGATCGGTCCAGTCGAGCTCGATGAAGGTACCATAGCCGGGCTTGATATTCATCGAGCCAGGCTGGTTGGTGATAGTGGGTGCGCCGCCATCAGTGCCGCCATCCGCCGCGGCCGGAATCGCAGACGTGGAAATCGAGACCGAGTCGATAGTTCCACCGTCACCGGTGAGGAAATAAATATTGTCTAAATAACAGTCGACATCACCAGCGCTGCAGGTCTTTTTTGTCGAGCAACAGATTACGCACACGGACAGGATGAGGGCGGTGATAAAAACCGCAGCGGAGGCTCTCATTGATAACCTCACAGGAGGGGAATACTCAACCACTTCGCGAAGCAGTGTCTGGCTGAGAGTCTTCGCTGAATCGCATGGGACTCGGAGACTTTAGTTCCCCACCGATGGCACAATCAATGTGCGGCAACTGAAACCTGGCAATGTCCTCCAAACCGCGGTGCGCTCATTTGTGTTTGGTGACCACAATGGGCGCGGTGCGGGGCCAAAATTCCAATCCCTATCGTAGAACGTCGCTACTTTGAGCTTGCTCGATGTATCGCTGGACGTCTTCCTCCAGCAGTAGGCGCTCATTCTCCAGCCTCTCGGCGGCCTCTCGGATTGCCCGGACGTAGCCGCGATGGTTTCCGTACCGTTCCTCGAGCGAGAGGCGTGGATCTCCGGCCTGCTTGCGCTCCGCTTCCGTCCGCGCAAGCGGGATGAACGAGCCGGTCAGGCTGCACACCTCGCCCTCGGAGAAGCCGGCGCGCCGGAGGTTCCAACCGGTGAAGGTGCCGAGCGGAGCTTCGATGTTTGGAAGGCGAATGCCCGCGATATCATTTCCGTCGGCGTCGACCTTGGGAACCAACGCCACGTAATCGTGTCCGGGAATCGGCGCCGGAGGCTGAACGCTGGTGTCCAGCTCGGCGAGCTGGTTCAGCAGGCCGCTGTAGCTCACGCCGGGAATGTCGGGGAAGCCTTGCTCAGATTGCGGCAGCGAGGGCACCAGCGTGCCGTGGGCCACTCGAGGAACGCGGCTGGCCGGAGGCCGAATGCCGTCGCTCACCCATCTGTCGAGCGCAACCAGCAACGCCCGAAGCGCCGGGCTGAACGGCGCCGGGTTGCTCAGCTGCTGGCAGATACCCAAATCCGGCGTCAACGCGGGTCCGTGCTGCGTGCTGGAGAGCAGATAGGCGCGGACATTTCTCGGCAGGGGGATGTCATTGCCCGCCTCGTCGGTCACCACCAGCGACGCTCGGGCGCCCCACGGCTCTGTCCCCGTATCCGTGTGTATGATTTTCGGGCATGTATCAGATGCGAGACATCGGGAGAGAAGTCCGTCCGTCTTTCCACTGATTGAATCGAAACGCGTCTCGTACGTAAACGGGAACTGATCGCCGCCGTAGAGATGATCTTCGTGCTGGCGCGAGAAGCGGCCCGGCTGCGAGAACTCGAAGTTGGTGAATGTCTTTCGAGATCCCGGCTTGTGCGGGATGATCCCATCGAACACGCGCTGCCCGCTTTCATCTTCCATGAATCCTTGCCAGAGCATGTCGCGCAGATACCGGCCAGCCTGGGATGACCCGAAGGCCAGGACATGGCGAATCCGTGGTCCGGAGCGACCGACGTTCAGCGGATTGGGATTGCCCAAATCATCATGAGCTTGATGGCGAAGGAATGACACAACGTCGCGCATAGCAGCAAAACCCAGTCCCATGACGATTGGATCGCGCGCCGGATAGATGAACTCGTAAATCGCGCCGCCGTCGAACTCCGGAGGTCGCATGATCTGGATTTGCGTCGCCGACAGATAGGTCCAGGCGCTGGCGGGAAGGGCGACGCGTGGATCTTGCTCGCGCTCCCGCACGGTGAGGCTCGCCTGGGCCGGGTCCAGCGTATCGGCTGGGTAGCTGAGCGTCGCCGTCGCTGGATTGGTGGTGTTATCAAAAATGAACTCGTCTCGGTTCGTAGCCACGATGGGCGTGCCGCCGTTGGTTGCAACCGGGAAGCTGGCCAGCATCCGGTCGCCGCCCGCGGGTACATCACCCTGCCAGGCACTCCAAAGAACGACGTAGCCCTGGCGCATCAAGAAGCCGTTGCCGGCGTCGGCCAGAGTGGTGGGCTCGTTCTCGTTGGCGGTGATCGCGTCGTTGAAGTTGGGGAATCCGAGCGCCTGTTTGTTGCCGCGGTTCAGGACGTTGTAGAAGATGCGGTGGTTGCCGCGCCGAAGGTCCGCAGGCTTGAGAAGGTAGATGTCTACCGCGTAATCGACCCGACCGGCGGGGTTTCTGGGCGCCTTGTCGATGTTTACAATCCCTTGATTGAGTGGATCATCCGGATCGACCTCGCCGAATGCGCGCCCGACGACTTTCTCATACGTGCCGACGCGGCCGAAGCTGGCCCCGTCGAACACTGATTCAACCCGGTTGATGACAATTTGTGTGACGCGTGCCTGCGAGATGGAAGGGGTCAACAAAATCGCCACGAGGAACCAGCCGACGGTGTATTGTTTCACTTTGCTCTCCTTTCGTTCACGAGCTGGGTCGGAGGCAGCCAGTAGTTGCGCGGAGGATTATCCTCGGTCGTCTTTCGTAGCTTCCCCCTTTAGGTCGAGTAGCGGCCCGTCGCTACGCCTCGCTGATTGCGTTGTCTAGCTATTTCCGATGCGGTTGCCAGGTTGCCTGGCGGCGTAAGTCTATTTGGACAGAGAATGCTTGGGGATGCTTGAGAAGGCTCGGGGTGACCCCTCGACTACGGGCTGCGCCCTACGCTCGGGGTGAGCGGAATTACGGCTTCGCTACGCTCGGGGTGAGCGGGATTAGTGATCCGTATCCATCTGGCGCAAGAGATCCGCCAGGTCGTTCGCGTGCTCCTCTTCCTTGGCGAGGATTCCCTCCATCATCCGGCGCGAGGTCGGATCGCCGTCGCCGAAGAAGCGGATCATCTCGGAGTAGCTGTCGATGGCAATCCGCTCGGCAACCAGGTCTTCCTTGATCATGTCGATCAGCGTGTCGCCGGGGATGTATTCCGAGTGGCTGCGGGTGAGCATGCCCTCGGGGCTCAGGTTCGGATTGCCGCCAAGCTCGGTGATGCGCTCCGCGATCTGGTCGGCGTGCTCCTGCTCGTCCTTGGCGTGCTCGAGAAATTCTTCCTTGATCGACTCGGAGTGGATTCCGGTAGCGGCGAAGTAGTGCCGCTTGTAGCGCAGCACGCAGACGATCTCCGTCGCCAGCGCTTCGTTGAGCAAGCGGATGGCCGTGTCGCGGTCGATCTTGTACGCTTGCGTGACTGCCCCGCGTTCGATGTGCTCTCTCGCGCGCCGGCGGAGCTCCTGGATATCCGTCAGGAATGGACCCTGCTGAGCCATGTGATCTTCTCCTTCCGGGCCCTGCTCTACTCCCCCGGAGCTGCTTCGAGCGACGCAAATTTGAAGGCGCCGGCACTCCGCAGCAAGAACCGGGTACGCGGTGTTGGCCTATGAACACAACGCCGACCCAGCGAACGGACCGCGGCGTGGGTCGCCCGATTCACCGCGGCCGCGCGCTCGAAGTGAGGTTGCGGCCCCAGGCGGAAAACGGGGCTGCTGCTCAGGGGCCTCGACTCCCGCCTTGGGCGTTGCGCTCGGCCTGATCGGGAGTCACCGCTTGGCGCGGAATTCGCACTCCCGCCTGGCCGAGGTCGTCGGAGGGAAATCGCTGGACAAAAGCTCCGGGGCGAGTCGCACTGGGTTTCGTTTCGACAACCAAACAACTGGATCTGTTGCCGGACGGCAACGCGAGAGTGCTACATGAATGGAACCCGAATCTTCACCGGAATGGCCGTGCTCTGCTTTGCAGTCCACTCCGGATGCACCTGCAGCGATGCGGCGATGCAGCTTTCCGCCGATGTTTCACCCGATGGCGGCGGCTCAGTAACCAGCGACCCGGCAGCGCTTCAATGCCCCGGCACCTGTTCGGCGGAATTTCGAGCCGGTACCACGGTCACCTTGATTGCGACGCCGTCGACCAATCACACCTTCTCCAGATGGACAGGCGATTGCGACGGTACAGCAGGAAGGATTTCAGTCGCGGTTCAAGGAGCTGCAAAGTCGTGCCACGCCAGCTTTGCCCGCCTTCAGGTGGCGATCGCCGCCGAGGTGAGCTCCGACCGGGGAGGGATTGGGACGGGTGGCAGCGTGACGAGCGATCCAAACGGAATCAACTGCGCAAGCAGCGGACCCTGCAGCGCCAGCTTCGACAAGGGCAGCACGGTCCAGCTCACCGCGGTGCCCGTTGACGCGACATTTCAGTTCAGTAAGTGGTCGAATTGTAGCACCGCCAGCAGCAATCCCTTGATCGTCGATGCGGACGCAGCGAAGACCTGCCGCGCCAACTTCACCAAAATTCTCTGGCCGATCGCCGCGGACGTCTACCCGAATGGCTTTGGAACAGCGCAGAGCAATCCCAGCGGAATCAATTGTACCGCCAGTGGGGCAGCGAGCTGTGTGGCAAGTTTCGATTCCGGCAGCTCGGTTACCCTGAGCGCCGCTCCCGACGCGGTCAATCCCAATCATCGACAGTTTCTGAAGTGGGCGGGCTCCCCGGTTTGCGACGGGAAGACGGATGCGACAATCACGGTGACTGCGACCACGCCATCGGTCGGGTGCGCGGCCAATTTCTGGGGCAACTGGGCGAAGTCCTACGGTGGAAGCGATTCCGGTGGAGTGCGGCGAACCGCGTTTCCGGCCGCGGTGGCAACCCTGAATGGGGACCGATTCGCGCAAATCAGCAGCGAGTCCACCTCGCTGCCGGACGGCGGGACGAGCTTGCCAGACGGCGGCGTGATGCCGATGACAACCTGGGTGTCCGTGTTGGATGCCGTCGGGCGGAATCAACAGACGTTTGATATTGCGGCGGGGGTGCGCCTGTCCGCCGCCGACGCAGCCAAGACGGCGGATCAAGGCCTGGTGATCGTCGCCTCGCAACAAGATCGGTTGGATGGTGGCGTGGGAGTCGCGCTGGTAAAGGTCGACCAGAATGGAACGCTGGCCGGCGCTCCCCGGGAGGTTCTCGGTTGGTCCGGCAGCAACTTCGCCAACGGCGCGGTCAGCTCGATCATCTCAATGGCAGACGGCGGTTTCGGCATCGCCGGCAGCGTCTCTTCGATGGCCGATCGCGGCGTGGATATTTCTCGGGTGACGCGCGCAAGCTCCGATGGAACGGTGGCCTGGGATTCCAAATTCTGCTTCCGCAACGGCGAAGGATGCGCCTCGGCGCCCTGCGTCAGCGGCACCAACGTGACGTCGATTGCGGAAGCTCCAGGTGGGGGCGTGCTCTCGGTGGGAAACATTCAGGGCCTGGGCTGTGAAATTCGCCCCTGCACCGGGGCGTTGATCACTCGCCTCGAACGAGATGGAACGATGCGCTGGCAGCAGATCGTCAGCACTTCTTTGGGCAGCATCAGCGCAAGCTCGGTGATCCCGTCCTTCGAGGGCGGCTATCTGATCGCGGGAACGTTTCAGCGATCTGGCAGTACCGCGGACCTGCTGTTGCTCTGGATCCCGGACAGCCCCAACAGCATCAGTCGCGTCCGGTCCTACCGAGCCACCGCCGCCGATTTGGGCAATGTCCCCGGTCGGGTCATCGCCACGGGCACCAACAAATACGTCGTCGTGGGCGCGATTTTCCGCAGGGAGCCTTCGGGACTGAAGCTCTGGGTGCTTCAGCTCAACGGCGCCGGCGACCCGTCGTTTTCCGCCTACTACGGGGGAGCTGGGTCGGAGGTTGGCCTCCAGGCGCTTGCCGTAGCGCGCGGTGGATTTCTCTTCTCCGGGGCAACCAGCTCATTCGAAGCCAACCTGCTCGACAAGTGGCTGCTGCGAACGGATGACCAGGGTCAGATCACCTTCAACGTCAATCCGACGGCGACCAGAACCGTTGCCACACTGGCTTCGACCACGCTGCCCAGCATGACCGTGAGCCCGACCAGTTGTCATCGCGTCGATACCACGTTGCCGACGAGGCGCGATCTGGCAGTCACCTCCACCAACGTCACGGCGAACGTCCACACTCAGGCGAATTGAGCATTTTGGAAAGCGGGTGGCGCGATTCGGCGGTAGATAGGCAGCATGGAAACGGTGCTTGTGGTGGGAGTGCGTCATCTGGGGCGCGAGCTGGCGCTCTATTTTGCGCGTCAGGAATGGACGGTGATCCTCGCAGCTCGCAGCGCCGAGGATCTCAAACGGATGGCGTTGGAGGTTGAACAGGCGGGTGGCCGGGCGATCTCGCAGCCATGCGACCTTACCGATGCGGCATCGCTGGTGCCGCTCGCTTCGCACAAGATCGATCTCTGTATCGCGGCTCAATCTCCCGGTGGCCGCTTCGGCGCGCGGCCGCTGGTTGAAATCGCCCGCGAGGAGTTGACGCAGGCATTCCAGGTGTCCCTGCTGGGAAGCTGGAATTTATTGCAGGCGGTCGGTCCCGGAATGCTCGCCGCCGGAAGCGGCACCTTTCTGCAAATTGGCACCTCCTCCGGCGTGCGCACCAAGGAGCGGTTCGCCGCGCTCGGCGCGGTTCAGGCTGGCCTGCGCGCGCTGGTCCAGGTCGCGGCCAAGGAATGGCGGCCCCGAGGCGTGCACGTCGCGTATCTGCCCATCGATGGGCCGATCGAAAGCGAAAAGACCCGGACCTGGCTGGCCCAGGCCGGCGTCGACAAATCAATACCGCCGCTGGAGATTGCGCGCGCCTGCGAGTACCTGCATCGCCAGGATTCGCGCGCCTGGACTCACGAGCTTCTGCTGCGGCCGCAGTCCAGCGAGTGGACCACTCCCACCTAGAAACAGCTCGTTCGTGGTGCGCTCGGTCTCTGAAACCGAGAGTCGGGCGCCGCGGTCAATTACGCGTCCGATCGAGCTCGGCTCCACTCCCGCCCTTGCTCTACCTGTCGCTGGTTCGCTTTGTTCGCCCGTCACATTTTTCAGCTCCCGTCTCAAACAAAATGCTCTCGATGTCTCATCGGGCATCGAAGCGCCAACTAACCATTGTCGGAGCGGTGATCATTTTCATCGTATCTAGGAGGGCCGATCCATGAGAAGTCGTGTTGAATCCGTAGCGAAGGCGATGTTCGGAGTATTCCTCACGCTGGTCGGTTGCAGCCCGACCGGAGTAGACCAAACCAGGCAAGCACCCATCACCAATATCGCTCGCGATACACCGCCGGTTTGCCGAGTGAACGACGATGGCAGTCTCCCGGCTGGTTTGGCGAGCGACACCTGTACCAGCTGCACCACGGAATGGGAGTTCGGATCTCACTCTTGATGCGGAATCACCACCTTGATCGGGAACAGATACTCCACCGCGATGGGCTTCCCCCGATAGTGAATGGGCTCGTACTTCCAGGTGGCCATGGCGTCGAGCACCGCCTGATCCATGTAGGGCAGCGATTGGATTATCCTGCATTTCTCAAGTCTACCTTCGACGCTGAGGACGCATTTGACGAGAAGCGTGCCTTCGATGTGAGCGTTGAATGCTTCGCTGCTGTATCTCGGCGGCTCACCCGAGGTCTGCTGCAGCGGACCGAGGCCCATCGGAGACGATGCGGTGGGTTTTTCGAGCTGACCGCCCAGCTGACCACCCAAGACGCCGCCCGCGACGCCTCCCACCGTACCGCCGGGCGTCCCGCGTTCGACTCCGCCGAGCTCCCCGTCTTCGGCTCCACTTGAAACGACCTCGTCAACTGGATCCTCATCGTTCGAAGACTCAGGTGGTTCGGACTTCTCTTGGGGCATCTCCTTCGCCTGTTGCTTGGGTGTTGGCCGGCGAATGGGCTTGTGTTCCACCGGCTCCGTTCTCGAAGCGGACGGCGAGCGCGTCCGCAAGGGGGGCGGCGGCGGTGGCGGCAGCATTGAAACTGCCGGCTGCATGAACTTCACTGCGACCTCCCGGCTTGAGTTGAACGGAAGGGTGATGGATGCCCCCAGGGCGAAGGCGATCGCGCCTGCGTGAACAAGTACGGAGATCGCCGTGGCCGTTGCCAAGCGGCTTCCGCGTGCATTTTCTCGGGCCAGAACAGCATCGAACATGAAGGCAAGTCTCTTGTCGAAAACCATCCGCGTGGCGGCCATCATCCACGCACCTGCCGAGCCTCGTCGACTGTAACAAAAAGTCAATCAGGCCGGGAGCGAACTGGCTGACCTGAATCTGGTGTGCGAGAGATTGCACTCTGTGCAGAACTATTCACTAGGCCCGTGCAAGTGGAGGCAGTCGCCGCTCGTGTGGCGGGCGGATATCTGGCTGAAAGTCAGCTTCTCGGCGTTGCCGCATCGGTTGCACAGCGCTTGCCGCCGCGTGGCTGCCGGGATGCGCGGGACGAGCACGCCTCGGTCGCTGCATTTTCTCGAATCTCGCTCACGCTTGTGGCCCTGGGTGCCCCGAGCCGGCTGGTGGAGTTGGCCCACCAGGCGGCGCTGCAGGAAATCCGGCATGCGCGACGCACGTTCGCGCTCGCCAGTGCTTATTTGGAACGAACCGTTGGCCCGGGCCCGCTGCCGGAATTGTTGACCGAAGCATCCGGCTGCGACGGCACGCCGGCCGAGGCTATTTCCTGGTTGGCAGCGGAATCGCTCGCCGATGGATGCCTGGGCGAGGGATTCGCCGCGGCGATGGCGCAACAGGCGTGCACGCGGGCTCGCGATCCGGCCGTGCGTGAAACACTTGCTGTGATTGCTCGAGACGAGGCCGCACACGCGGAGTTTTCCTGGGAGCTCCTCGGCTGGTGCTTGGCCGTCGGTGGAGAAAAGGTACGCGACGAGTTGCGGGCCAATCGGGTGTTCCAGGAAACCCGCGATGCAACAGTGGCCAGAGCCTCGCTTCTGCTGAATCAGGGCGCGCTGGGAACTAACATCCCATATCCAGCCACGTGCTCAGCCAACGCATTTTGGCCTGCGATTGGTCCATTCATTTGCCGAGGACTCAAGGCGGTCGCGCGAGTCTGCGACGTGTTCGACGTTAATGTCTCAAAACACATTATCTGACGGCCTACTCCAGAAGGGGGGTGGGTAGAGTAGCGCTCTGCTATACCCCCTGTCCGTCTCGGTGGACTCTCTCCGCAGGTCCGTCCCGATGACTCCCGGATGCAACGCCTCTCCCGCACGGGGTATAGCAGAGCGCTACTCCACCCCTGCCCGCTCTGAGAGGACACCTTCAGCCAGTTCATGAGACATGAGCGAAGGGCGATCCCATGTAGGGCGGCACGCAATAGCTGTCGCGAACGTTGTTGGGTAGAGCTCTTGACCATCGAGAAGCACAACGCGGGAAATTTCTCCGAGCGACATACCGGAGGGCTGAGTTGCCTGTCGCGAGCAGCGCAACCGCACGGCCTGGCTCTCACCAGGCTCGTCCCTTCTAACCGGTTAGAAGTCACTGACAGTGAAATGACCGATGGCCGCGCGCAACGGTGGACAAGCGCTGGCCGTCCCGAGAGAGAACACGCCGCCAGCCGGGCCTGAGCGAATGACGGCGCATATCTCTGGACGGATGCGATCCATCGAGACGCACGTACCAGGTCGTCACCGTTGGAACTGAGCGTCACACACAGATCTTGAATGCCTAAGTCGGCTACGACTGCGGCCGGCTTACTGCGATCAACTGAAACCGGCGTTGACTACTTCGACGGGCCGGGCCACCTCACAGGGATGAATGCTTTCCCACTAAACAATTTTTTGCTTAGTTGCTGAATTCATTTGTGAAACACGGAGAATTGTTTATCTGAAATTGTTTATCCCTGTCAGCTCGCCCAAAACGCATCGCGGTGGCCCTCGGAGAGTAACGATATCGAGAATCATGAGCGCTGATGGCGACGTGGTTGGCTGACCTCGCGATCGCCGGTGCGCGAGGAGCGGCAAGATCAGTCGCGCTTCTTGGTCCCCGCAATCAGCAATCGCATTGACCCGAGCCGAAATGGTTCCTGAGCCAACGAGCCAAACCCTTTCAGATCGGTAAAGCCCGCGGCCTCCATGAGCTGGCAAACTTCGCGGTAGCTGTAAACCCGCGCCGACATCGCGCGTTTGTCTTTCTCACCATTTCGGATCCAGGTGTACTCGACCTCCAGACGGCTGCTGACGGGATCGTAATTCCGCTCGGAGAGAGTGATTGTATCGCCCATTCCATACCAGCTCCGCTGCTGCAAAATGGGTAGAATCACCTCGGCGACGTACGACGTGTCGAGCACAAACCGTGCTCCCGGTTTGAGAACGCGGCCCACTGCGGCCAAGAATTCAACGTTGCCCGCATCCTCGTAGTAGCCGAAGCTGTTGCCGAAGCTGAATGCCCCATCGAATTGGCGGGACCAGGGCAGGTCGCGCATGTCCCGTTGCTCCCATTGGACCTTGTTTGGTCGCTGGGCTTCATTCGCGCGAGCCACGTCCAGGAAAGCCGGCGAAATATCCACTGCGGTCATTTGATATCCGCGTTCCGCCAGCGCGAGGGAATGGCGGCCTGCGCCACATGGGACGTCGAGAAGCCGCGCCGGCGAGGGAACCTGGAGCGTCCTCTGGATGAATTCCACTTCCGATTGCGTCTGCTCCTCGGTCGTCGCTCGCAGCCAGAAATCGACAGCTGAACCTGCAAAGAACGTCCGCCACCAATCTCTGGGCACATCCATGGGTTCTCTCGTGAGCTCGAAAGAATTCAGTGAATACAAATCCGTTGACTAAGGGGCAGAACCGCCATCGTTCAAAACGGAGAAGTAGATTTGGTAACCGCCAGCATCCCGGAGGGTCTCCACCACTGCCTTGATCGAACTGAACCTCACCTGCGGAGCAGAGCTCAGCGATACAGCCTTGCTTTGGCCGGTGGCAGAACGCACGGCAGACACCAGTTGATTCAGAGTCTCCGCATCTGGATCATCATCCGTGCACCACTCGCGGAGCACACCGCCATCTGAGGACGGCATCGAAACGATCAACCGTCCATCGTCCGCGAGTCGTACGTAGACAGCCACCGCGTCCCGAGGGCGTTCGGCAGCCATCAGCTTCCGTCTCAGCTCAGCAACCAACTGATGCATTACTTCGGAAACTTCGACAGGCATTGCACCGAAGTCGCGCTTTCCCACCGCCAAGACAAATTCAGACCACTCCTCGAGGAACGAAACATCGGACTGACTTGCCAAATTACGATGACAAAGTGAAGGACGCGGTTCCGGAAGCACAGGGCAATATGCCTCTCGACAACCGGCAACCAGCGTTGGAACAATCTTGCTGCTCGGGGCGTTCGCGGCCTCCTCGGCAGCCAACTGGCAGCCGCGTTCGACAAACAAACGCTTACAGCCCGTTAACGCGGCTCTCAACCGCGGTTCGGGGGCAAGGGTCTTGGACTGCTCGATCGCCTTCCGACATTGAGATCCGGCCCGAATCGGGTCCGGGTGCAGGCGAGGTGCACCGGCGAGCGCGGTTGCGCCGAGAATCAACATCGTCAAGGAGGAGCCCCGGCATCCCATTGGACGAGCCTCATACCAGCGCGCTGGTCCCCACGTCCATGAGAGTCCGTGAGCTGCCGAAGGTCCACCTGGCGACGGGAGCGTGCATCGACGAGCGTTGACCGCTTCGACGGCATGATCCTATGTTCGCCGAGCCAAAAATCAGGACAGGGAGGAGCCCATGCCGGAGCCACGCAAAGCGAAGCTTCACCGCTGGGAATCGATGCCCAAAGAGCATCTCTCGGACAAGCTCGACCGCCGGATGATCACCGGCGACCGGATGATGATCACGCACATTTATTTGAAGAAGGGCTGCGTGGTTCCTCGGCACAAGCACGAGAACGAGCAGATCACTTACGTGCTCCAGGGCGCGCTGCGCTTTACCATGGGCGCCGATGGCGCGGAGCAGGTGGACGTCCGCGCTGGCGAGGTGTTGCTCATCCCCTCGAACTTGCCGCACTCCGCGGAGGCGCTCGAGGATACGCTCGACGTGGATGTCTTCGATCCTCCGCGCCAGGACTGGCTCGACGGCACCGACCTCTACCTCCGACAGACGTAACCGGTCAGCGCCCGGCGGCGAGCAACGAAAATGGATCTTGGCGTCCGCGGAAAGGTCGCGCTGGTCACTGGTGCCAGCTCTGGCATCGGCGAAGCCGTTGCGCTGGCGCTCGCGCGAGAGGGCGTGAGGGTCGCTCTCGCAGCCAGGCGGCGTGGCCTGCTGGAGGAGGTCTCACGGAAGGCCAAGGCAGCGGGAGCGACAGAAGCCCGCGCATTCGGTGCCGACCTGACCGATCCGAGCTCCTTGACCACACTGGTGCAGGACGTGGAAGCCCAGCTTGGACCCATCGAGATTCTGATCATCAATGGCGGTGGCCCCAAACCTGGAACGTATACGCAGATTGCTCCCGGCGATTGGGATGCGGCCTACGCGCTCGTTTTTCAGGGCGCGCTGCGCCTGGTCGACTCAGTGCTGCCGAAGATGCGCGAGCGCAAGTGGGGACGGATCGTCGCCCTGGAGTCGACCTCGGTGAAACAACCGATCCCCACACTCGTGCTCTCGAATACGTTTCGCATTGCGGTCGTCGCCGCGCTGAAGACGCTCTCGTCCGAAATCGCCGCCGATGGGATCACCATCAATACCATCGCGACCGGATTGGTGGAGACCGATCGCCTGCGGGCCTTTCTTGATACACCCGAGAAGATGCAAAAGGCGCTCGCCGCTGTTCCAATCAAGCGCGCCGCTTCGCCCGAGGAATACGCCCCCCTGGTGGCCTTCCTATGCAGCGAGCAAGCGCGCTACGTCACCGGCCAGACCATCTCCATCGATGGCGGCCTCACCGCCGGGATTTTCGGCTGAGCGCTCGAGTAGGTCGAGTCGGTCGAGCACGCACTTTCAGCAACAGTCTTACCGTCGGCAGCGCGCTGGGCGCGTACGTAACATTGACGCTCCCGCCAGCCAATGGCAGGCTTTCACCACCCTTGAGGAGGGGGTTTCCGCATGACCGCGAACTGCTACTCTTGGCCACGACTTGTCGTTGCCGCCTTGATGTTTGTTCTGGCGCTGGCCGGTTGCGGCGGCAGTAGTAACAAGAGCCTCACCGATTACATCAATCGCGTCGCTGCGAACCTCTCCTCGGGGGGCGCGCCGATCATGGCCACGCAGCGGTCCGGCCGACCGGCCGCGGGCGCTGGCCCGAGCATCACCGCCAACTCCGGCGGCGTGGCCATTGCCGGCGGCTCGAAACTGATCCAACTCAGTTCCGGCACGAGCTATAACAGCGTGATCGTCAGCGTCGAGGGCGTGGACGGTTACTTCGAGCTGACAGGTCTGACGCTGGGCACCGGCAATACCGTCACCATCGTGGTGACAATCGGGCAAAACGCGCCGCAGACCTTCAACCTCGACCTCTTCGGCGGTACGGGCACGACGTACGGCGCCGCCCAGGTGGTTCCTGTTCAACTCACCAACGTGGGCACCGGTGATGTCCAGGTCAACGTGAGCTGGGACGTCGACAGCGACGTGGACCTCCACGTAGTCGAAGGAGGAACCAACACCGAAATTTATTGGTTGAACAAAGGGCCTACCACCAACGGCGGGACGCTCGACCTCGACTCGAACGCCGGTTGCAGGATCGACGGCAAGCGGAGCGAAAACGTCACCTGGCCGAGCGGGCGCGCGCCGCGTGGCACGTATACGGTCAGGGTGGACTATTACCTGTCCTGCAGCCAGACCAGGACCAACTACGTCGTCACCGTGAACGTCAAGGGACAGCAGCCGCAGGTGTTCAATGGTTTCTTCACTGGTGGCGGCGACCAAGGTGCGGCGGGAGCCGGAACTCAAATCACCCAGTTCACTTATTGATTGCGCGAGCCAACTTCTCGCTAACAATCAGTCGTAGTGGAAGAAGAAATTGATCCGCGGCGCGGAAGGGGCGCTCAAGATTCGACACCGCACCCCGGTCAAGGCTTCGGCGTAATCCAAATCAATGCTTTGCCATTTGGTTTGAGAACGCGCGCGGTGAGCTGCCGTTAGAAGGTGATGGCGAGACCGAGGTAGGGACCGCTGAAAACATCGCGATTGATAACACCATCCACCAACCCGCGGTCGTCCAAGATGATCTTTCGCCATCCGCCGTGGACGCCAATCACCCCGAAATCCAAGCCAACGCCGGCATTCCAATCGAGTTGGCGGTACGGAAACGGCGTGCCATGGATGGCGCCCTCGAGCTGGAACGGCCCGATCACTTTCAGCAGGCCCGACGCTCCGATTCCGGGCCCGATCACCGTCAAATCCGTGGCGAACGCGCCCGTTATTCCTGCTTCGACACGCAGCCGAGCACGAGGATCGGCGAGCAATGCATACGTCACATATCCATTGACCAGCCCGATTGTTTCATCGCTGAAAAATCCGCCGCCGCCATTGAACAGGATACCGGTGGCCTGCGCGTACGCTCCCCACCGCGTTCCCTCGACGCCGAGCTGGAGCCCGATGGTGGCGCCGCCCCGATAACTCTGCGCTTGTGCTGCCAGGGTGGTGCTCAGCTCAGGTCGGGAGGGCTGCGAAGAAATCACGGCTTGAGGCGGGGTCAGGCTCTCCTCTGGGATCGGCACCGGCGGCGGTGGGCTGGCGAGGTCGGGATCGCTCTGGGGCGGAACCTGCTCGGCAGGCGGCGGCACGTACACCACCACCGGTCCCGGACGGACGGGGGGCGGCGGAACCGGCCGGCGCTCTTCCCGGATGCAGGTGTCCTGCTGGCAGGACTCCACCGGATCAGCCGAGTGCACCGGATCCGCAGCATGTACCGCATCAGCGGGGTGTGCTGTATCAGCCGGGTGCACACCATCGGCCGACTGCGACGCATTGGCATTGCCCTCGCGTTTGCCAAATCGAGCCTGAGCAGAGCCCGGAACGAAGAAGAGTTGAGTTGCGGCGCAAATTGCAGCGAGGACCTTCACCTGACTCGGGAGCATTCGGTCTCCTGCGAACCCCAGTATGGCGAGATGGACGAAGCTCGACGCTCTGCTATTCAAAGGCCGCCCTCCAGCTGTGCAGAGAGCCACGGGCAGCTGCGAACGCTGTCTACCTCGCGCGTGGATCGGTTTCGATCCAGGCAGGGCCGAGGCGCGCAAAGAGAAACGCAAACACTCCGATGCCGTCCCATAGATTGCGCATCCTCAAGTTCTCGTTTGCGGCGTGCTGATTATTATCGTGATTGGCAATCGGGATGATCACCAGCGGCGCCTTCAGCACTTCCTGGAGCACGTACAGAGGCAGGCTGCCGCCCAGGTTCGGCACCCGCACCACTGGGCCGCCGGCCGCTTGGTCCACAACCGTCGCCACCGCGCGCGAGAACGGCAGATCCATCGGCGTCCGCACACCGGGGTAGCCGGCTTCCCATTCCACCCGAACGATCCGCGCATGCGCCAGCCTCGTAGCCGCGTCGGGTGCGTCGCGAACGACGTGGTAGCCCTGCGCGCCCAGGTGTCGCTCGACAGCCGTCTTGACGCCGTCGGTCGTTTGATCGGGTATCAGACGAAAGTCGATCGACGCGCGGGCCTCGGTCGAGATCGCATTCGCCGCCTGGGCCCCCACGTGGCCAGCGAGCAACCCGCGGATATTCAGACCGGGCAGCAGGATGCGCTCCGCCAGCGGCGCGTCTTTGGCCTCGGTGTGAGCCAGCCCGAAGGATCGGCGCAGCTCGGGGTCTACGTTTGGGATCGCTTCGACGGCGCGCCGCTCCGCCTCACCGAGCGGTCTCACCCCGTCATAAAATCCAGCGATGGCGACCTGGCCGTCGGCGTCGCGCATGCTGGCGAGCAATGTCGCAAGCAACGCTGCTGGATTCGGCGCCCAGTTTCCGTAATGCCCGCTGTGCAGGCTGCGTGTTGCACCATACACCGTGAGCTCGAGCCCCAACGTCCCGCGGACTCCGTACACCACCTGCATGCGCCGGCTCTGGTGCACCGGCCCGTCGCAGAAGATCCAGGCATCCGCCTTCAGCAGGTCGCGGTTGCGCTCCAGAGACGGGCGAAGATGTGGCGAGGCCGATTCCTCCTCGCCATCGAAATAAAATTTGAGATTGACCGAGGGCGACAGCGACGCGGCGCGCAGCATATCGAGCGCGGAGAGCATGGCCACGATCGCGGCCTTGTCGTCGCTCGTCGAGCGACCATAGAGTCGAGCTTCGTCGTCGACATTGCCGCCGGAGGCGGGAAAGCCGATTTCGCGGCCACCCTGTTCGAGCGACTTATCGCGCAGCACCGGCGTCCACGGCGAGCCCGCCCACTGCGCGGGATCGACCGGCTGGCCGTCGTAGTGCGCGTAGAAGACGACCGTGCGCAGCGCGCCGCGAGAGCGCAGCTCGCCGAAGACTGCGGGAGGCGCCCCGGGCTCCTCCAGCAATCGCGCTTCGATGCCGCGGCGGCGCAGAAGCCCGAGCAGGTGCTGCGCGTTGCGCTCGATGTTCGCCCGGTCCGAGGCCACGTTGGGAAGCGCGACGAAATCGGCGAGCTCGCGCAGGACGCCCGCCGCGTTGCGCTTTCGCCACTGCTCCACCTGCTGGCGAAGGGTTGGCCCGGCCCGACCTTCCCCGGCTGTGGGCGGCGGCGGGATCGCCAGCGTGCTGACGAAGACAATCGTCGCGAATGGATGCCAATGACGCGACATGGGCGTTCCTTTGCGAGGGCGCCAGAGGGCATATCGCGCGGGAATCCATCCAGCAATTTGATTTGCCGGACTCTGCTGCTCAGCGAATGTTCAAGTTGGAGTAGCGCGCCTGCCCCGGATCGGGCGAGCCGCTGCTGAATGTCGCCGCGCTGAGCATCACGTTGATCGCCCGCAGCGGAAACAATCGCGACGTTGCGGCACCTCCCTGAATGATCCAGGACGCGCCGTCGGAGGACGTCTCCCAGAATACCGTGCCGTTGTACTCGCGAATCCGCCACCAGCCGTGAGCGCCCGCTGAATACTGGAGTGCGGCGACCGGCGCGGGCACCCCCGCGACGTAATACACGGCATACAGGAATCCATTCTCGTACGACCAGCTGGCCAGGTTGTCCCAATCGAGAAAGATTGAGAGCTGATTGTTGACATTTCCCAAACCTACCACCTGGTTGACTTTCACCGATGTTTCAGAGCCCGTCAGATCATACAGCGCGTTGCTGGTAACCAGGATCGCGGACATGCCGGTGTTCGGATTGGGGGAGAGCGTCAGCGCGCCGCCGCCTTCGACCGCGGTTCCTTCGCTGGCATTCACGCTCCACAGCGATGCATCGATCGAATCACCGCCAAAGTTATCGGCGAGCGGCAGCGGCGTGACCGCCACGTGCCGGCAGGCGAAGTTGGCGGCGTCGTCGATGCTGCCGTGCCCGCGGTAGCGAGCTTCTTGCGGATAGGGACAGAGCGGGCGGGTGAAGGTCACCGAGCCATCGGGATTGCGGTGAGACGCTGGGATGGTCGTCGGCGCAACACCCTGTTCGACCCACTGCTCCAGCGCGCTGAGCGGATCGAATGTGGTGGGGCCGGGGCCGCCGGCGCAGTGGCCCATCCCCGGTACCATGAACAACCGGGCGAACTCCTGGGTCCGTTGCAAATCGCCACCTTCGGCCGCCACCACGCTTTGGTAGTAGTTGATGCTGTTGAGCGGAGTGATGAATCCATCGGAGAAGCCGTGATACATGAGCAGCTTTCCGCCGCGCCCCTTGAAGGTGGTGAGATCGGGATCGATCGCGTTAAGCGCGGATGCATATGTTTCACCTGCCGCCGGTTTGTTATCGGTGAATGCTACATCGGCGTCGAAGTCGAACCGGTGATAGTCGAAGCTCGGGTCACCGCCGTACACGCCGTTGGTGAAGAATTCATTGGAGCTGCCGCCGGGCGCGGTCACCCCGACCCATAGCCCCAACCAACTGACCGCCTCGCTTCCGGGAGGAACGCCCGGGAAGATCAGCTCGCCGGTGCGCGGATTGCGCGGGCCGGCGTAGATCCGCTTTACCGCCTCGACCTGTGGTGCGGTGAGACAGGTTGGCTCGTCACCACTGGGACAGAGCAGCGATGCCGGGTCGAAGGTGCATCGCCGCGCATCGCCGATCAGCCCGTCCACCAGGCCGTCCTTCGCATCGCACTCGGCGACCGCCGCCGCGGTGATCACCGGAAGCTTCTCGGCGGGGATCGCGTTGGCTGGATCGCGCAGCGTCGCTTCCAGCGAATAGAACAGCTCGGCCACCATCAGATGCGTCCAGAAATTTGCCGGGTCTCCGCCGATGATTCCGTCGTAATCGTCGGGGAAGCGCTGCGCCTCCATCAGAGCGTGGTGACCACCCTGCGAGCAGCCGATGAAATATGAGTGTTGGGCCGGGCTGCCGTAGAAGGCCTGCACGATCATCTTCGCTACTTGCGTGGAGACGTGTTGCGCCCGATATCCGAAGTCGATCACCTTTTCCGGATCCTGGGCGAAGGTCCAGCTGCCTCCGGTGTGGCCGTTGTCATTGGCCATCGTCGCGTAGTTGCGCACCAGCCCTGCTGCGATCGACGTGTAGCCGATGCTGCCCTGCGAGCCACCGGAGCCCACGCCTTGCAATTTTCCATTCCACGTTTCACTCGGCATCCAGATCTCGAAGCCGATCATCGACGTGCTCGTCGGTGAGGCGACTCCGGCGACGCGGCAGAACGGCGGCAAACCGGTGATCGGCGCTGCCGGCGGCGGCGGGTCGAACTGCCCCGACGTGATGGACATCGCCGCCGTGATGGTGGTCTGTGGCAGCGCCAGGTTGATCAAGTCCTCGCAGGGGGCCGCGGCGGCTGGCTTGAAGGCAAACGCGACCGTGCCCAGCAACGCGACCGCGCGGGCGGCCTCTCGACTCCGCTTCGCTACGCCTGTCCCGAGCGTAGTCGAGGGGCTCGAGGTGAGCGGGGACCGCTTCGCTACGCCTGTCCCGAGCGTAGTCGAGGGGCTCGAGGTGAGCGTGGACCGCTTCGCTACGCCTGTCCCGAGCGTAGTCGAGGGGCTCGAGGTGAGCGGGGACCGCTTCACTACGCCTGTCCCGAGCGTAGTCGAGGGGCTCGAGGTGACCGGGAACATCTTCGCTACGCTCGCCCGCATACGTTCCCCCTTCTTCGAAATGAGCGGCTTACCGGTACTCCTGCCAACGCGGCCGTCTAGAGATTTCGCGATCGCGAGTAAAACGTATGTTGATGTGCAGACAGAACTGCGAGCATGTGTTGCTTTTGAGGCGCAAGTCGGTGGGCCGTTCACTGGAGACATACAGCCGGATTGAGACGCAAGCGTTGCAGATGATTCGGGCTCGGCTCGCCAGACCGGAGGCGCAGCTTGGAACTGGTAAGCTCGGAGAGTCTTCTTTCGAACGGAGCGCCGTGCAGCCTCAGCCCTCGATGGCTCAACCTCAAGCGCCCCGCACACCTTGGCGTCGGCGCATGTTCGTGGTGGACCGGTCCTTCCAGGTTCGCTACGCAGCACTCCTGGGCGCAATTGGCGCAATCTGCGCCGGGCTCAGCGGGGGAGCGATGTATCTGCTCCACCAGTCGATCCGGGATGATCTCGCCGTCCCCGAGCACATCCGGCTCGAGCTGACGTCCAGGTACGAATGGGTTGGATGGGCGCTGATTGGAATCGTGGTGTTGACCGCTGCGACTCTGGGGCTGTTCGGCCTGTTGTTGACACATCGAATTGCAGGTCCGGTGTACGCGATGACGCGATATGCCGCCGCTCTCGCTCAAGGTCACTATCCTCCGCTCCGCTCGCTCCGGCAAAAGGACGAGCTGAAAGATTTCTTCGACCTCTTTCGCAAGACGATCGAGTTTCTGCGCGCCCGCGACGTCGAGGACGCATTCAGAATCGAGGAAGCGATTGTGAAGCTTTCGCCCGTCGCCTCCACCGCCGAAAGTCAGGCCGGATTGGCTGAGCTTCGCAAGCTTCACGATCGTAAGAGAGAGGCAGCAAACCTTCTTTCGGAGGAGACTTCCATCCAGTTGCCCGGCGTTCGCGCGAACGAGGGCCAGCCGCTCAATGGAGCGACGCAGGACAAACCGCTAAGCAATGTCGACAGGTAATTCCCCGAAGGGGCCAACGCCAAAACCGAATACGAGTTCTGAGGCCAGGGTTCGAAAAGACGATCCCTTCGGAGAGGTCGACCAGGCCGCTCCGCTCGAGGCGGAGCACGAGCAGTGGGTTCGCCCGTTGACCGAAGTTTTTTCCATTGATCTCGAGCCGAAGCGGCCGAATCCCTGGGAGTCCACGATCTCGGCGCCCGAAAATCCCGCGCCCGCTGTCTCGGCTGAGCCGCCGGCCGATCCGGAGTCGCTGCGACAACTTCTTTTTGATGACGTCAAGTCGGCAGCCCCTGCCGCCGCTCCACCTCCGCCGACGGATGCTTCCGGCCCGATTGGTTTCGATTCGCTTTCGCCTTGGCCCGCGAACATCGCCACCGCGGCGGTCGCAGAAAAGCTGCTGAAGGGCTCCGATGCTCCCGAGCCGCTTCGGTCCAGCATCAAGCGAGTTCAGGAAACGCTATCGCCGTTGGAGCGCGCCGCTCTTCACGGTGAGGTCCTGCCCTTCGATCCCGCTCCGCTTCGCAACGCCGTGCTGGTTCGCTGGCGGCTGGTCGCTGCGATTGAGTTGCAGCCGGCCTCCGAGCCTGAATCGCAGCCGAACTCCGCTCCAGCGGAAACGGAATCCAGGCCGCTTCGCGTGGATCTCGCTGCCCTGGAGCAACTTCTCACGGACGCCGACGTCGCGCTCGCTTCGCTGCGAGCTCCGGATGATTCGTATGAGGAGATCAGATCTGGGTTCAATGCAGCCAGGGCGGTGCTGGCGAAAGAAGCGGTCAGGCTGGCCGAAGCGAGCCGGGCTCTCGCCCACCAGGCTGCGCTCGAGGCAGCCGATACCGCCAAGCAGAAGTACAAGCATGTCTCGGCGCGGCTGCTCTCGATTTCCAGCGTCAAGCGGGGTGCCCGAAAAGCGGGGCAATCCAAGGCGCTGTGGATCTCCCTGGCCGTATCCGCGGCAGCAGCAGGCGTCTTTCATGTCCTGCGATCGAAGGCGGCAATCGAACCGTACCTCGCCAATGTGGTGCACGTTGGCGCGCTGACGGGCGTGCGGTCCACTACCGGCCAGATCACCGTGTATCAAACAGCCCCAGATATGCCGGTCAATCCGGCGGAGCTGCAATCCCTCAAAGCCGAGGCGGAGGCGAGCGGCAAGGCCGTTCATGAGATCGCACCCAACCAGTTCATCGTGGCGCCGGTGGAGTTGAAAATCCCGGAGCCACCGCCGAATGTACCTTTTTTGAAGTGATTCCATGTCCACCGAGCGCAATCGCCACCGCGATACACGAGCAGGCTTCACACTTATCGAGCTGATGGTGGTCGTGGCGATCATCGGTCTGCTCGCATCGATCGCCATCCCCTCGTTCCAGGCGCTGGTGATACGCTCGAAGAAAAGCGAACGGGCCCTGGCGGTGAGGGGCATCGAGAGCGCGATTTTTGATTACATCAGGGAGCACGAGTCATATCCGATTCCAGCTGGCGGGCCGGCTTCTTTCATCTGGCTTCCGGATAACCCGGTTCCGCCCTATACGCCGCTGAAGAAGCCGTTCGACCCCACGCAGTTTGGCTGGAGCAACTTGAGTTATCAGCCGACTGGCAATTTCTATTATCACTACTACGTCTTTGGATTCATGACCACCAACTGGGCCTATTTCTATATCCGGACAGTTGGGGATCTAGACGCCAACGGTACGCTGTCCTGGTATTACAAGTGGTGGTTTCGCGACTTCTCTGGAAATTGGTACATCTCCTCCGAGTTCCAGACGCCGACGGGAGAGGAGTGAGCGCTAGGGCTGCTCGTCAGTCCCATCCTGCGAGTCCTCCGCTTCCTCTTCAGCGCCGGCAGCTCGCAGCACGTCGCTTGCCTCGGCCGCGGCGATCAAGCTCGCGGCGTCCTCCTGAAGCAAGAATCGCTCGTGCACCAGCTGCCGCGTAGCACGAGTGACTGCTCTGACGAATCCGCGATGGTTCCGATACCTCTCCTTCAGCGACAAGCGCGGATCGCCACTGGCCAGCCGCTCCGCTCGCGTCTTGGCAAATTGAACGTGCGTTCCGCTCAGGGCGCACAGGTTGGGCGCGCGGAATTGCGCATTGCGAACATTCCAGCCGGTGTTGGTTCCGATCGGAGCGCGGATCTGCACGGGACGGACGCCGGCGATGTCCAGCCCGTCCTGGTCGGGCCGGGGCACGAACTGCATGTAACGCGGTCCGAGCAGCGGCGGCTGGAACGACAGCACTCCGCCGAAGCGGCCGAACAGGGGGCCGAAATTCAATAGCTCGAGCTGATTGAGCGTCCTGGGGACCGGGACCCCCGGAATCGGCGGGAAGATAAAGTCATACGCGCGCACCGGGACCAGGGTCCCGTTCTCGATCCGGGGATAATTGCTGGGCGGCGGCTCAATGCCCTGGTCCGCCCACTGATCCATCGCCACCAGCAGCGCCCTGGCGGTTTCGGTAATGCCGCTGCTCGGCGTGGGGTTTTCGCAGCGCGGGTTGGAGCCCGGGGGCGGCGTATTGAAGCCGGTGAGAACCATCCCATGGGCCGTGCTCGAGTTGAAATACAGACGCACGTTGTCTGGGATTGGCACCGGATGTCCCTGGCCGTCCTGGACGTTGAGTGAGCCGCGCAGCTGCCAGAGCTCGGTACCGGAATCGGTCTGGAACACCAGCGGATCGGTATCCGGCCGCTTCATCACCCCGTCGTGAATTCCCGAAATCGGGTCGGTGGTAACGGCATAGGTGAAGGGCGGATAGCTGTTTTGCAAAAAGTCGTGTCGGTCATCCTGGTCGGACCAGATGTTCGGATCGGCAAACCGCACGTTGATGAAGACGCGATCGGTCCCGGCGATGGTGGGCATGATTCCATCGAACACCTTGCGGTGTGACTCGTCCTCGTTGAAACCCAGATACATGAAATCACGCAAATATCCACCAGTCTGGGATGCGCCGGTGGCATAGACGCGCGTAATGCCCGGACCGAGTGGATTGGGGTTGCCGGCGTCATCTTGCGCCTGGTAGCGCAGGAACGAGCCGAAGTCGCGCGTGGTGGCGTGGCCCAAGCCCATCACAATCGGATTCTTCGCCGGATAAATCAGCTCGTAGAGCTTGTTGGCTTGGAATCCATCGAAGTAGCAGATGTCGAAGGTCGACGGTTCGAAGCTTGTCTTCCCAGTGGGGCACTCTCCGAACGCCCATCGATTGGAGGCGATCGGAATCTTCGGCGAGCCGACGTCCTCCCGGACCGTGAGCCTGGAGTGCTCCGTGTTGGTATCCACGGTTTCGTAAGAGAGAAAGTTGGGGGTTCCCTCGAGGTTGACCGAAAAAGTACCGGCGAGGGGAAGATTGCGGTCCGAGTACTCCACCCGCATCAGCTCGACGATCGGGCTGCCGTCCAGCTGCGTGGCGATCGGCAGGTGCGCAGCCAGATTGGCCGCGGTCTGGACCACGTCCCCTTCCCAACCCGCGTCCACGATGGTGTAACCCATCCGAAGGTACAAATCGTTGGCACCGACCTGTTGGGCGGTCTCCGCCGTGATCAGGCCGTCGTTCCCGCGATTGTTCACCGTGTAATAAATTTTGTGATTGCTCCGCTGCATGTCAACCGGCTTGAGGATGAAGAATCGGGTTCCAAACTCGACCATCCCGCGCTCGTTCTTCGGAGCTTTGTCCAGGTCCACGATGATCGAGTTGAGCGGGTCGCGGGGATCGACCTCCATGAAGGCGGTGCCGAGCAGCCGCTCGTAGGCACCGGTCATCCCCCACGCCATCCCGCCGACGAAGGATTCGCGCTGCTCGATGACCAGGCCCACCAGTCGAGCTTCGCTCTTGGAGGTTGAAACAGTTGTCGACAAAAAGACAGCCGCCAGAAAGATGGAACTGCGAATCGTTTTGCTTTCCATAATTCCCCACTTTCCCCAGGTTGACCCCAGTGTCCCGCCATGCGCAGTACACCTGCCGGTTGGCCTGTCAATGGCCTGGGGGCGTTGAAGTGCGGCTGCTCAACAGAGTTGGTCGAGGCAGTCAACTGCTCAATAGTCTGCGCGCGGCGAGCGTGTTGTGGTAAGCAGCGCGTCGCGACGCGAGTGCAGCGCGCCTAACGCTGGACCGAGGATCACAAGAATGCAAACTCCGCAGACCAGTCTCCGAACGCGACTTGACGCCGGTGAAACGCTGCTCGGCTCCTTCATGACCTGGGGCGTGGGCGGGGTGGCCGAGCTGTTATCGCTGGCCGGATTCGACTTCGTGGTGTTGGACAATGAGCACGGAAGCTTTACCAGCGAGTCGATTGCCAGCACCCTGGCGGCCGCGGAGGCAGCGGGGCTGCCGTCTGTGGTCCGAGTTCCCTCATGCGCTTTCCTGGAGACGAGCCGCTACCTCGATTTCGGCGCCGCCGGAACGCTGTTCCCGCGCGCGGAGGGGCTGCAGATGGTTCGCGCTGCGGTGGAGAGCGTGAAGTTTGCTCCCGAGGGCAAGCGCGGGCTGGCTGGGGTGAGGGCGAACAAGTACGGCAATATTCCCTTGCCCACTTTCGTTTCCGAGAGCAATCGACAAACCATCGTCGCAATTCAAATTGAAACTGCTGGTGCCCTGGCCGAAGTGGAAGAAATTGCCAAAGAGAAGAACGTGGATGTCTTGTACGTCGGTCCCAACGATTTGACGCAGGCGCTCGGCGCTCCCGGTCAGCTCGACAATCCCAAGTATCAGAGCGCGCTGGGCCGGATCGCGACTGCTGCCCGGGAGGCCGGCAAAGTCGCGGGGATCATGCTCGCTCGAATAGAGCAGATTCCGCCGCTGCGGCAGCTCGGCTATCGATTCTTCACCACCAGCGATCGGACTTTGTTCCTGCAGTCGGCGCGAGCCTGGCGCGCCGCGATCGTGCGCTGACCGCCCTCGACTTCCCTTCGCGAGGGCGCGGCTGTGCGAATCAACCGCCGCGCTAATTCAAACGCGATTGCAGGTGATCGGCTACCCGCAGAGCATTGGCGATGATCGTCAAGGCTGGATTGACCGCGGCGCTGGAGGGGAAGAAGCTGGCGTCCACCACGTAGAGGTTGTCCAGGTCGTGCGCCTTGCAATTCACGTCGAGGGCGGAAGTCTTGGGGTCGCGTCCGAAGCGAATGGTTCCGTTCTGATGAGCAACTCCGGCCAGGGGAATGCGTTCTCCGACGAAGAGATTCCGCGAAAACAGGCCTTGATGACAGTCGTGGCCATGCTCTCGGCACTTGGTCTGCTGCTTCATCAAGCTCTTCAGCTTGGCGATCAGACGCTGGTGTCCCTCTTCATTGTTCGGCTTGTATCGAAGGACAATCTCGCCGTCCCCGTTAAGGGTCACTCGATTGTCGGGGTCGGGCAGGTCTTCGGAAGTAAGCCAGAAATCCAGCGAGTGGCTGGCCATCAGCTCCAGCGTCCAGCCGGGAGCAATCGCCGGCGCCCCCGCCTTCAGTGTTTCCCGGTCGAACTTGCCGACGAATGAAATGTGTCCCATCGGATGATCCCACTCCCTCGACCCGAAGTAGAAGTCATTCACCGCCAGCGTCTTCTGGAAGACGGTCGGGTTGGGACATCTGGAAATCGCCATCAGCACAGAATTGACGTGCCCCATGTAATGGCGTCCGACCACGTCCGAGCTGTTGGCCAGACCGCGCGGGTGTTTGTCATTGGACGAGCGAAGCAGCAGGGCAGCGGAATTGATTGCGCCACAAGAGACGACCACGATGTTTGCCGAATACGTCTCCGGCGCGCCGTTGCGGCTCACTACTACCCTGGTAACTTCTCTTCCGGATGGGCTGGTCTCCAGCCGTTCGACTCGCGCATTGGTCAACAAGGTGACGTTGGCATACTCCAGGGCAGGGTCAACGCAAACCACCTGAGCATCGGATTTCGCATAAACTAGACAGGGAAAGCCGTCGCAGGTCTGACAACGGATGCACTTGCTCTTGCGCGGATTTTTTTCGTCCAGCTGGATACCGAGCGGCACGTGGAATGGCTTCAACCCGAGGCGCGCGAAGTCATCGCTCAATTGTTGCAGGCGCGGCTCATGGCTCACCGGTGGATGAGGATAGGGTCCGCTGGCGGGGGGATCGGTAGGATCCACGCCGCGCTCGCCGTGCACATGGTAGAGCTGCTCCGCTTTCAGGTAATAGGGCTCCAGATCCTCGTACGAGATGGGCCAGCTGGGCGAGATGCCTTCGTGATGCCGCAGCTCGCCGAAGTCCTCTTTGCGCATCCGGAAAAGCGCCGCGCCGTAGAACTTGGTGTTCCCGCCAACGTAGTAATTGGTATGGGGATGGAGCGGATTGTTGTCTTCGTCACGCCAGATTTCTTTCGTCTGGTATTTGCCCTGCAAGTTCACTGCCTGAGGATCCCAGTTGTCTTTCTCCCGCGGAACGTAGTCCCCTCGTTCCAACAACAAAATGCGTTTGCCCGTCGGCGCCAATCGATGCACCAGCGTGCCACCTCCGGCCCCGGTGCCGATGATGATAACGTCGTAGCGATCCATGAGTTGTCTCCGGCGAGTCCGATCCACGGTGCTCTTTGCTGGAGCACCAGCCGACACGCGATCTGCGTGCGGGATTTCCCCGCCCACCTGGAAATGAGCTCGCCCCCCTACGTATGCAGCAGTCCGAACTTCGTTACATCGGTGCCAGGGTTTAGGGCGCGGCCTGAGACGACTCGAGCGCCATCAGGGCCAGCGCTCGGTTCATCAGGGAGAGTTGTCGCGTCGCCTGGAGCAGCGCGGCGTGCGTTCGGTCTGAATCGCCGCGGTAATGCTGCAACAGCTGCGCGAACTGACGGTACGCTTGCCGCAGTTGGACGATCAACTTGATCCGGTCGTCTTTTGCGATCGAGCCTGCGGCGCGATGGACGGTCTGCATGGGCTCCTCCGGTCCCGGCCCAAGCCGGTACTCCTACAGTCTCAGTGAGCGCGCCAATCGTTACACCCGCTCGCCCCGAGCGTAGACCCCATGGGCCCCTGGCGCCCACCACCATTCATGAAAACTCCCTGAGCATTCTCTGTCCAAATGGACTGACCAGGGACGGGCGGTTTCAAACGGTCATCGCACCACGCGGATAGGCCGCGCGGATTTTCGCTCGTTCAGCGAGGTGCTGAATGGGCACAATGCTGAGCGGCAGGAGAATGGATCAGCTAACGCGTCACGAAGCGCG